>MDTG01382068.1_pt1 | contig 38996 bp, 40 predicted proteins | sample 811421 | NCBI WGS metagenome assembly MDTG01 (sample SAMN05326645, study PRJNA326480) | marine metagenome | isolation source: seawater | place: Pacific Ocean: South East | collected 2011 | reverse complement strand
TTTTTGAGAAATCTCTAATCAAAACTAAGGCTAAGAATATTGATCAATCTGAGTTTGTTACAGTTTTAAATGATTTTTGCAAAAATATTTTTGATGATTAGTAAAGAATTTTGAATTCAGTCGTTATTATTTATGCAAGCTTGCTTTCCATTAACTGCAAAAAGGGGTGGTGACACCCCTTTTTTTATTAATCTTATTTTATTTGTAATTTTTAAAGTTTAGGATATTTTAAAAAATTCAATTTTGTAGAAAAACAATCTTTTAAAAAAAAATGACAGAAAAATTTGATTTGTTTGTTATAGGAGGAGGTTCAGGTGGGATAAGAGCAGCCAGATATGCATCATCTCAGGGAATCAAAACTGGACTTGCTGAAGGTTGGGCACTTGGCGGAACTTGTGTTAATAGAGGCTGTATTCCCAAAAAATTGTATGCTTATGCCTCACATTTTGATGATGAACTAAAAACAATGCAATCATTTGGATGGAGTATCTTAGAACCTAGGTTCAATTGGAAAAAACTTAATGGTAACAAGAAAAAAGAGATAAATAGATTAAATAAAATCTACTCTAATCTTCTTAAAGAATCTAAAGTTAAGGTTTTCAACAATTATGCAGAATTTTTAGATGATAAAATCTTGAAAATTGGAAATGAGCATATCGAGGCAAAAAAAATTCTAATTGCGGTTGGAACCAAACCAAAAAAGCTAAAACAATTTAAAAATTTAGATTTAATTTCATCTGATGAGGCGTTTGATATGCGATCTCTTCCTAAAAATATTCTTATTCTTGGTGGAGGTTACATTGCTGTTGAGTTTGCAAGTATATTTAATGGTTTAGGAGTTAATACGAGTATATGCATAAGAGGAAAAAATATTTTAAAAGGGTTTGATCCAGAGATTTCTAAATTCCTTATGGAACAAATGTCACTCAAGGGTATAAAGATAATAAGAGAGGATTTTCCGCAAAATATAGAATTTAAAAACAAAAAGTTTAATGTTTTTTTTAAAAAAAAAAAAATAAGTTATGAGAACGTTATGGAAGCTACAGGAAGAGTTCCAAACATTGACAAACTAAAAATTCAGAATGCAAATTTAAGATTAACGAGTAATGGTTCAATATTGATAGATAAAAACTTTAGAACATCAAAAAAACACATATTTGCTATTGGTGACGTTGTTGATAGAGTGCAGTTGACACCTGTTGCCATTTCAGAAGCAATGTATTTTGTTAAAAATTTGTTATTAAAAAAAAATGCGAGAGATGAATTTGATTATAAAAATATACCAACTGCAGTTTTCTCAAATCCTAATTATGCGAGCGTTGGTTATAATGAGAAAGAAGCAAAAAAATTATTTGGTAAAGTAAATATTTATAGATCGTGTTTTAAAGCCTTAAAGCTTTCAATGACAAATTCAAATGAAAAAGTGTTCATTAAACTTATTACGCATAAATTAAGTGATAGAATTTTAGGTCTTCATTATGTTGGTGAAAATGCTGCAGAGATTGTACAAGGGTTTTCTGTTGCTATAGTTAATGGATTGACAAAAAAGCAGCTTGATAAAACAATTGGAATTCATCCATCAAGCGCGGAGGAGATTGTTACTTTGAAATAAAGAGTATTAAGGATTTGAATTTTAAATTATAAATTATTATAAGTGAATATTATGAAAGAAAATTGGACCCCCCAGTCTTGGCAAAATAAAAAAGCCCTTCATCAACCTATTTATGAAGATAGTGTTAAACTTAAAAAGGTTTGCAATAAAATGAAGAGGCTACCTCCACTTGTTTTTGCTGGGGAAGTAAGAGAACTCAAATGTGAATTATCCAAGTGTGTTGATGGAAAGGGCTTTTTATTACAAGCAGGGGACTGTGCTGAAAGTTTTGCAGAATTTCATCCAAATTATATAAGAGATACTTTTCGAGTAATAATGCAAATGGCAGTGATTTTGTCTTTTGCCTCTGGTGTCCCCGTTATTAAACTAGGTCGATTAGCAGGACAATTTGCAAAACCAAGATCTTCTCCTTTCGAAAAGAAGGGAGAGATTGAGCTTCCAAGTTATTTAGGAGATATGATTAATTCTATTGATTTTAATAAATCAGCTAGGATACCTGATCCTGAGAGAATGATAAGTGCGTATAATCAGGCTGCATCAACTCAAAATTTATTAAGAGCATTCGCGTATGGAGGTTACGCAGACTTATCAACAATACAAAGTTGGAACTTGGATTTTGTGAAAAAGTCAAGGCAAGGTTCAAATTTTAAAATTTTGGCAAACAGAATTTCAGAGTGTTTAACATTTATGAATGCCTGTGGTGTTAACAATCATAATGTAAGACAGCTATCAGAAACAAATTTTTATATATCACATGAAGCACTTCTTCTTCCTTACGAAACTGCCTTTACAAGAATTGATAGTACCACAGGCGATTGGTACAATGTTGGAGCGCACATGTTGTGGATTGGAGATAGAACAAGAGCACTGGATGGAGCACATGTTGAGTTCTGCTCTGGAATAAGTAACCCCATTGGTATTAAAGTTGGTCCTTCAACAGATCCAGATGTATTGGTTAAGGTTATACGAAAAATCAACCCAAAAAACGAGAAAGGGAAGATTGTGTTAATTATAAGAATGGGTGCCGAAAGAATTAGCAAACTTTATCCAAAAGTTTTGAGAACCATTTCAAATGCTAAATTGAACGTTGTTTGGTCGTGTGATCCGATGCACGCAAATACTGAAAAAGCAAAAAGTGGTTTCAAAACCAGAACTTTTAAGAAGATTTTATCTGAGGTGAAGTCTTTTTTTAAATTGCACAAATCAGAGGGTATTTACGCTGGTGGCATTCACATAGAAATGACTGGTCAAAATGTAACGGAATGTATGGGTGGTATGCAGAAGATTTCTGATAAGGACCTAAGTAGTAGATATCACACTCACTGTGATCCAAGGTTAAATGCCTCTCAATCCATTGAGTTAGCTTTCCAGATTGCATCAAATTTAAAAAAATTTCGATAATTTTTGGAGTACTGTCATAAAAATCTTCATTTCTCAAAAAAATTCAACTGTAGGTGATATTGAGGGAAATTTTAAGATTTTAAAAAAATCATATGAAGTTGCTAGTTCTAAAAATTGTGATTTATTTTTATCATCAGAGTTATCTCTTACTGGTTATCCACCTCAAGATTTACTTTTTAGGAAAGATTTTAACGAAAAAATAAAATTATTTAAAAAGAAAATATTTGAACTCACTAAAAATAAAAAAACAATTTTTGCTTTAAGTATTCCAACATTAGAAAACAAACAAATACTTAATTCATTGATTTTAGTACGTTCAGGTAAATTGATTTACTCCACTCACAAAAAAGAACTTCCAAACTATGGGGTATTTGATGAATTAAGATATTTTAAATCCTCATTACCAAAAAAAGAGTATTTTAATCACAAAAACAAAAAAATTGATTTTCTAATTTGCGAAGATCTGTGGTCAAATGATTATTTGAGTTATAAAAATTTTGACAAGTTAGATTTGATAATTGTTATTAATGCATCCCCTTTTGAGATTGGTAAATTTGACAAGAGAAAAAAACTAGCATCGGAAAGAGCTAAGTATTGTAAATCAAATTTAATTTATTTAAATTTAGTTGGCTCTCAAGATGATCTTGTTTTTGATGGTGGGTCTTTCGTAATGAATGCTCAAGGAAAAATTATTATGCAAAATTGTTTTTTTAAAGAGTCAGAGGAAATTATTGATTTCGATAAGAAAATTGTAGAAAGAAAAATAAAAAAGATTAATGAATGTGAGCACATATACAAAGCTTTGATGCTTGGTTTGAAAAATTATATGACTAAAAATAGCTTTGAATCTGTGACACTGGGATTATCTGGAGGAATAGATTCAGCATTAACACTTGCAATCTTAGCTGATACATTGAAAGAAGATAAAATCTCTACATTTTTTCTTCCATCAATTTATACCTCTAGTGAAAGTAAAAAAGACGCATACACTTTATCAGAAAATTTATCAGTAGACATCAAAGAAATATCAATCGAGATGTTAAGAAAGAATGTATCTGAACATTTACAGACCGTTTTTAAAAATTTAAAAGAGGATATCACCGAAGAAAATATTCAATCAAGATTGAGAGGTTTGATTTTAATGGCAATATCAAATAAGTTTAATTCTTTATTAATAACAACGGGAAACAAATCAGAACTTGCTGTTGGATATGCGACCTTATATGGTGATATGTGTGGAGGTTATTCGTTATTAAAAGATGTTTATAAAACAAAAGTTGTTGAATTATGCAATTGGCGAAATAATAATTTTATTGATGAGTTTAAAATAAAAAAAATAAATATTATACCTGAGAGAATAATTACTAAAGAACCCTCAGCAGAGTTAAAGTTTAATCAGTTTGATAAGGATTCATTGCCTCCTTATAAAATTCTGGATAAGATCTTAGAGTATTTGATAGATCAAAATCGTGATCTAAAATTTATAGTCCAAAAAGGCTATAAAAAAGAAATAGTAAAAAGGATATGGTCATTGATAAAAAAATCAGAATTTAAAAGATACCAAAGTACTGTTGGCCCAAAGATTACAAAAATGTCGTTGTCGTCTGACAGAAGGTTTCCGCTAACTAACAAATTTGATTTGCAATAATGTTAAGATTTGCTCCTAGTCCCACTGGATTTCTTCACATCGGAAATATTAGAGTTGCATTATTGAATTTTTTATTTGCAAAAAAGAATAATTTAACTTTTTTTTTGAGGATAGATGATACTGATAAACAGAGATCAAAAGATGAATTTGCCAACTCTATAATGGAGGATCTAAGTTGGCTAGGAATTGATTATTCGCATGTAATCAAACAATCCGACAGAGCTAAAAAATATAATGATGTTTTCAAATTTCTCAAAGATAGTAATTATATTTATCCATGTTTTGAAACAGCAGATGAACTTTCTTTAAAAAGAAAGATACTTTTAAAACAAGGAAAACCTCCTATCTACGATAGATCATCACTTTATTTAACTAATCAGGAAGTAAACAATAAAATTCATTCTGGTATTAAACCTCATTGGAGACTCAAATTAGATGAAGAACCAATAGAGTGGGTTGATATGATTCATGGAAAAATAACTTTTAATAATTTATCAGTTTCAGATCCAGTTGTTTTTCGATCTGATGAAATGCCACTTTTCACAATTACTTCAGTTGTTGATGACTCGGAAATGAAAGTAAGTCATATATTAAGAGGTGATGATCATATAACAAATACTGCCGCTCAGATAAAGTTATTTAAGTTATTAGATTCAAAAATCCCTAGTTTTGGACATTTTCCATTAGTTAAATCAAAAAGTGGAGAGGGTTTATCAAAAAGGGCCGATTCATACTCTGTCAAAGAGTTTAAAAAAAAGAAAATCTTTACTATTATTATCCTTAACTACTTAAATAAAATTGGTACCAATCAATCTGTAGAAGAAATTCAAGATCTGAGTTCATTGGTAGAATCTTTTGATTTAAATAAGTTTTCTAGAAGTTCAGTCTTTTTTGATCCATTAGATATCGAAAGATTAAATTCAAAATATCTTAAAAATATTAATATAGAGGATTTAGAAAATAGTTATTCTACCGGAATAAGTAAAAATTTTTGGGAAATTATCAGGTCTAATGTTGGTACTGTTGATGAAGCTATAGAATGGAATAATTTAATCAAAAATGAGTTTAATTTAACAAATAGAATTCCACTTGAGAAAAACCTTAAAGGAGTCATCAAAGAATGTATGCCAGTTGATATCAAAGATAACTTTTGGGAGGTATGGACAACAGAGATACTTAAGAAATTTAGTATAAAACCCAAACAATTATTCGTGACATTAAGATTGATATTAACTGGTAAAAAATTTGGTCCAAGCATGAATGACTTGCTGACATTAATGAAAAAAGATGAGATTATGAGAAGAGTGGAATTTAATTGTGAAGAAGAAAATTAAACTATACGACAGCACTCTTAGAGATGGAGCGCAAACTAAAGGAGTGAGCTTTAGTTTAGATGATAAAATAAGAATTACCAGTATCTTGGATGATATTGGTATAGATTACATAGAAGGAGGATGGCCAGGTGCCAACCCGACTGACGACAAATATTTTAAATCTTTGCCAAAACTCAGGAACGCAAAAGCAGTAGCCTTTGGTATGATGCGAAAAAGTGGTAAAAGTTCTTATAATGATCCGGGTCTTAATTCAGTATTAAACTCTGGAGTTTCCTCAGTTTGTTTGGTAGGGAAGTCTTGGGACTTTCATGTTAGAAAAGCTTTAAAAATTTCCAAAAATGAGAATTTAGATATGATTAGTGATACGATTTCTTTTGCTTCAAAAAGAATGGCAGAGGTGCTATTTGATGCAGAACATTTTTTTGATGGATATAAACATAACCCAAACTACGCATTGGAAACAATTAAACGGGCATTAGAGTCAGGTGCAAGTTGGATTATTCTTTGTGATACTAACGGTGGCACACTACCATATGAACTTAAAAATATAATTGAGCACGTAAAAAAGGAAATACCAGAAAAAAAATTGGGAGTTCATTTTCATAATGATACAGATAATTCAACATATAACTCTATAGAATCAATAAGAAATGGTGTTGCTCAAGTTCAGGGAACATTTAATGGTTTGGGCGAAAGGTGTGGAAATGCAAATTTAGTTAACGTTGCAGCAAATTTGATTTTAAAGATGGGTTATGATTGTAATTTAAAAAGAAATATTTCAAAACTAACTAGAACTAGTAGATTAATTGATGAGACTCTAAATAAGGAATCTCAAAGAAACTTACCTTTTGTTGGCACAGCGGCATTCGCTCACAAAGGTGGTTTACATATATCCGCGGTTGAAAAGGATCCAAAATCATATGAACATGTTGATCCAAAAAAAATTGGAAATGAAAGAGTTTTAGTTGTTTCTAATCAATCTGGAAAAAGTAATATTATAAATAAATTAAAAAAACTAAAAATTAATTTAAATGCAAAAGACAAGAAAGTTATTGATTTTTTAGAGACAATAAAAAATCAAGAATTTTTAGGGTACGCATATGACGGCGCAGAAGCCAGTTTTGAATTATTAGCAACTAGAAAATTCAAGAAATTTAAGGAGTTTTACAGTCTTGAGAGTTTTAAAGTTTCAGATGAAAAAAGAAAAGACTCTAATAATAATTTATCGCCATTTTCAGAAGCTAGTGTAAAAATACTTGTAGATGACAAAGAGTTTTATAGCGCAGCAGAGGGAAATGGTCCTATTCATGCGCTTGATGTTGCATTAAGAAAAGCATTAGAAAAATTTTACCCAAAAATTAAAAAGCTTAATTTAATCGATTACAAAGTAAGAATATTAACACCCCAAGATGGAACGAAGGCTCTGGTCAGAGTTAGAGTTGAATCAAAAAATGAAAAATTGAAGTGGTCTACAATAGGTGTTTCTCACAACGTAATTGATGCATCATATATCGCACTCCACGATAGTATTACTTACCATCTTTTAAAGTCATAATTTTTATGAAACCAAAATTTATGCCTGAGATTGTTTTAGTTAACACTCAAATACCAGAGAATTTGGGAGCAACTGCGAGATCAATGCTTAATTTTGGGCTTGATAAATTGAGATTGGTAGCTCCAGATTTTGATTTAACAAATGAGAAAATTATTCCTTTAGCTGCTGGGGCTAATAGTGTAATTAAAAACATCAGAAAATTTGAATTTTTAGATGAGTGTGTAAAGGATTTTAACATTTTGGTTGCTGTAACCAACAGAATAAGATCCATAAAGAAAAAACAAATTAATTTTGAGGATCTAAACAAAACTATTTATAATAATAAAAATAAAGTTGGGATAGTTTTCGGCCCAGAAAAATCAGGTCTTGATAATAATCAAATATCAATTTGTGATTTTGTTTTAAAAATTGAATCAAACCCAACATTTTCATCATTAAATTTATCGCATGCGGTGTCAATTGTTTCATATGAAATAATGCAGGGATCAAAGAATAACTTGAAAAAAAAATCAAAAAAAATTGAAGAAAAACTTGCTAATAAGAGTGAATTGATAAATTTTTATTCAATTTTAGAAAAAAACTTAGACGAAACAAATTTTTTTTTGGTTAAGGAACGAGAAAAGATTATTAAACAGAAGATAAGAAATATTTTTAATAAACTACACTTAACTTCAAAAGATGTGAAAACTTTATTAGGCATTATAAAGAGTTTAAGGAAAAACAATCAAAAGTGAATTGACATGAAAGAAATTAAAAGTATATTTTCTATGAAATGAGCAGAATTCTAAAATCCAAATACAAAATTGATAGAAGACTGAGGTGCAATCTTTGGGGTAGACCTAAAAGCCCTTTTAATAGAAGAGACTATCCACCCGGGCTAAATGGTCAAAACAGAAAAAAAAAACCATCTGACTTTGGTATACAACTAATGGCAAAGCAAAAACTAAAATGTCATTATGGGTATATAACCGAAAAGCAATTTAGAAATATCTTTTTTAAAGCTTCAAAAATTAAAGGAAATACTAGTGAGAATTTAATCGAACTACTGGAGAGACGTCTAGATGCAACAGTTTACAGAATGAAATTTGCAACAACTATTTTCGCGGCCAGACAATTTGTAAGTCATGGTCATATATTAGTTAATGGAAAAAGAGTCACAATTGCCTCTTACTCGCTTAAAGATGGAGATATAGTCGAGGTTAAAGAAAAAAGTCGAGAGATTCCGACTGTGTTGGAAGCCATAAGTTCAACCGAAAGAGAAACTCCACAATATTTGTCTGTTGATTACGATAAGCTTAAAGGCACTTTTCTTAAAGGACCAAAACCTGATGAAGTTCCTTATCCCGTTATTATGGAACCAAATTTAGTAATTGAATATTATTCAAGATAAAGATAATTAAACAGTTTTGTTTTTATTTATTCTTTAAATCCTGTATCTTGACATTATGTCGATAAGCGCGCTCATAATAGCCCAAAATGAAGAAGAAAAAATTGAGAGAACATTAAAATCATTAAACTTCGTGAATGAAATAGTTATTATTTTGGATAGATCGATAGATAACACTAAAAAAATATCAAAAAAATATACCGATAAAATATATGAAGGATCGTGGGAATCAGAGGGAAAAAGAAGAAATTATGGTCTATCAAAATGTAAATCGAAATGGATTTTTGAAATTGATGCAGACGAAGTTGTTAATAATCTATTAGAAAAAGAAATAAAAGAAAAAATTAAAAATAATAAGTGTGATTTTTACTATATTCCTCTTATCAATTATATTGGGGAAAAAAAAATTAAGAATGGTTGGATGGCATGTATGGCTCCAGATGGTAAATTTTGCTTATTTAAAAAAAATCATAAGGTTTGGGATGATGGTTTTGTTCATCCAAACTATAAACTAAATGGAAACAAAGGGAATCAATTTTTAAATAGCATAGATCATCATATGTCAAAAGACATTTCAGATCTATTATCAAGATTTAATAGAAATACTAGTTTACATGCTAAGGATTTAAAGAAAAGGGATGGGAATTTAAATAAATTATTTTCAAAGAGAAAGATAATTTCACGTTTTTTGAAATGCTTCTTTATTAGATCAGGCTTTAAATATGGAGGGATTGGGTTACTTATAGCTTTTTTATGTTCAATATACCCATATGTATCTGCAATTAAGTCAAAACAAGATAGCTATTGACTATTGTTAAACCTAATTTCTTTTTCGTTTAAAAGTTCCTCAATCTCACCATTTTCAAATAATTCTTTTAGAATATCAAATCCACCTATAAATTCTTTTTTGATATAAATTTGTGGAATCGTAGGCCATTCTGAGAAACTTTTTATACCTTCTCTGAGCTCGATATCTTCCAGCACATTGTAACTTTTAAACTCGATACCTAAGTGATTTAAAATTCCAACAGCATTAGCTGAAAATCCGCATTGAGGAAAATCTGGTGTTCCCTTCATAAATAATACAACATCAGCACCCGCAATCATCTCATTAATTTTGTTATTTATTTTTTCAGTCATATTCTTTCCTTTCTCTATGTATCCGAAGTCGTTAGCATAAGCGCATGAAGCGTTGTTCCCATATGATGACCGATCGCATCATAAACCATTTTATGTTGCTTTAACTTTGATAGACCCTTGAATTTGGAAGATACTATTACCGCATGATAGTGGTTGTTATCACCTCTAATATCTTTAACAGAAATCTTGGCATCTGGAAGTTTATTCTTTATAAGTTGAGTGATTTCTTCAGCGCTGAGTGTCATTTTTCCATATAATTTTTAAACCAAGCATTATTATAATTTATAAGCTTTTTCATCGGAATTTCAAACATATTTATAATTGAAAAAGAATTCCCTCTTACTTCACCTACTTTTTCTACATTAATTTTATTTAATTTTGAAATCTCCAATATCTTTTTATCATCATTTAAAACCAAAAGATATCTTGCTTGATCCTCACAAAAGTACCATTTTATTGGATTTTTTATATGTTCAGGAGTCTTAATCTTTATTCCTTTTCTATTAGCTATCGCTAGCTCTGCCAATGCAAGAATTAGCCCACCTTCAGAAAGATCATGACAACCACTAACAATTTCATCATTTTCCTGAAGAAAATCTTTAATAAATTCCCCGGTTTTTAGTTCTCTCTTTAAATCCAATTTTGGAGGACTTCCTTCATTGTTATTACATGCTCTGTTATATTCTGATAATTGCATATGTCCCAGATATTCACCTACCAAAAAAATACTGTCATTTTTATTAATTTGCATCGAAGTCGCCTTTAAAAAATTCTTGATTAATCCTACACCTCCAATCACAGGAGTTGGTAATATTGATTTTTGATTTGTTTCATTATAAAGTGATACATTACCAGACACCACAGGGTAGTTTAATGCCTTTGAGGCGATTCCAATACCTTCTATTGCTTCTTTGATCTGAAACATAACTTCTTCTTTTTCAGGGTTTCCAAAATTTAAATTATCTGTTATCGCTATCGGTTCTGCACCAGAAGCAACTAGATTTCTCCATGATTCAGCTACTCCGATTGCTGCACCTAGCTTTGGGTCTGATCCACAGTATACAGGATTACAGTCACATGTGATTGCAACCGCTTTATTAGAGTTATGAATTCTTACTACAGCAGAGTCAGCTTGTTGCGAATATAATACAGTGTCACACATGACTGATCGATCGTATTGATTAAAAATCCATTCTTTTGATGAATGATTAGGACCTGATATTATTTTAATAAGCGCTTCCTCAATTGAAAGACTAGTGAGAATAAATTTTGATTTTTTTTTTATAGGTCTTTTTGAAGGTCTGTCATATTCTGGTGATGAATCAGCTAGTGGTTTAATTGGTAATTTTCCCACTAAATTATTTTTAAAAAATATTTCCATATTCCCGGTATCTGTGATTTCACCAATCTCTTTTGCATCTAATCCCCATTTCTTAAATATTTCAAAGGTTTTATGTTTTTGTGGCGGCTTAATAATCATTAACATTCTCTCTTGTGTTTCAGATAACATCATTTCATATGGTGTCATATTCTTTTCTCTGCATGGAACTTGTTCAAGGTTAAGTCTCACACCACAAGAACCTTTTGATGCCATTTCGAATGATGAAGAGGTTAATCCAGCTGCTCCCATGTCCTGAATTGCAATTATAGCGTCTTCTTTCATTAATTCCTGGCAAGATTCTAATAAGAGTTTTTCCATAAATGGGTCACCAACTTGGACTTGAGGTCTATTAGCATCAGAATTATCGTCAAACTCAGCTGACGCCATCGTTGCTCCGTGAATGCCGTCTCTCCCGGTTTTTGAGCCAACATATATAATTGGGTTTCCCACTCCTTTGGCTACTGAGTAAAAAATTTTATTTTTTTTTACGAGACCAACGCACATGGCATTTACTAAGATATTATTGTTATAAGATTCATGAAAGAAACATTCTCCTCCAACTGTCGGAATACCAACACAGTTTCCATAATCTCCAATTCCTTTGACCACTCCAGCTAATAAGTTTTTTGTTTTAGAATGTTTTGGTGAACCAAATCTTAAAGAATTTAAATTTGCTATTGGTCTGGCTCCCATTGTAAAAACATCTCTCATGATTCCACCAACCCCTGTTGCAGCACCTTGATAAGGCTCAATAAATGAGGGATGATTATGACTCTCCATTTTAAAAACTATTGCATCTTCATCTCCAACATCAATTATTCCAGCATTTTCTCCTGGACCACATATTACATTCTTTCCTTTGGTGGGAAGAGTTTTTAGCCATTTTTTTGTTGACTTATATGAGCAATGCTCACTCCACATTACTGAAAAAATTCCAAGTTCAAGTAAATTTGGTTCTCTTTTTAATATTTTTTTTATTAATGAATATTCACTATTACTTAGTCCATGATCTCTAATAATTTTTTTTGAAAACTTTTTCATAACAACGCATTTAAACCTTGGAAAAATAGGATTCCATCTTGACTTCCAAATTTATCAATTGCCCTTTCTGGATGGGGCATCATACCTAATATATTTTTTTTTTTATTAATAATTCCAGCTATATTATTTAGTGACCCATTGGGATTATTAGCTTTATTAATTTTACCTTTATTTGAAGAATATTTAAAAATAATTTGATTGTTATCCTCTAATTTTTTAAGTGAGTCCGGAGTTGTATAAAAATTCCCTTGAGCATGAGCAATGGGAAACTCAACAATTTCTTTTAAATTTTTTGAAAAAATAGATTCTCTGTTTTCCACTTTTAAGTAGGTATTTTCACACTTAAATAATTGATTATTATTTTTTAATAATGTGCCTTCGAGAAGATCACACTCTGTCAAAATTTGAAAACCATTACATATTCCAATTATGGGAACACCTTTTTTCGCTTGCTTAATTACTTCACGAATTGCTGGAGATTTAGTAGCAAGCACTCCAGCTCTAAGATAATCTCCAAAAGAGAATCCTCCAGGTATGAATATCATTTCATAATTTTTCATATCTAAATCATCGTGCCAAACATATTCCACTTTTACATTAAGATGCTTTTGAATCGAAACTGACAGGTCTCTATCGCAATTTGAGCCGGGAAAAACCATAATTGAGACTATCTTTTTTGACACAAACTATTTCTTTATGATTTTAAAATTTTCAACTACTGGATTTGAGAGTAGATCTTTACTTATTCTTTTGATTTCATCTAATCCATTCTTCGAATTTTTTATCTCTATATCAAAGAATTTACCCTTTGATAAATTTTTCATTGATTTGAAACCCATATTTGCAATTGTTTTTTTTAATGCCTCAGCTTCAGGATCAAGAATCCCTTCTTTGTAACTAATGAAGATTCTATAAATCATTGCTTAAAACCTTTTTAAATTCATTTTCTGATAATACTCCTAATCTATAGGCAATTTCCTTATATGCTTTATCTACTTCACCGAGATCTTCACGAAACCTATCCTTATCAAGTTTTTTGTTGGTTTTAAGATCCCACAATCTACAATTATCAGGGCTGATCTCATCTGCAAGAAAAATTGTTGCCTCTTCATTTTTCCAAAATCTTCCAAATTCTAATTTAAAATCTACTAGCCTAATATTTATTGAAAAAAAATAGCCTGTTAAAAAATCATTTATTCTGGAAGATAGAGCAATAATTTCTTCTAACTCATTTGGTGTTGCCCAATCGAATACTAATATGTGCTCCTCAGAAATAATTGGATCGTTCAATTTATCATCCTTTAAGTAGAATTCAATGATAGGTCTTGATAATACTCTTCCTTCCTTAATTCCAAGTCTTTTTACTAGGGATCCAGTTGCTATATTTCTTACAACAATCTCAATTGGTATAATATCAAGTTTTCTAATCAACTGTTCTCTCATATTTAATCTTTTTAAAAAATGCGTAGGAATATTAATTTCTTTTAATCTTGTCATTATTAATTCTGAAATAAAGTTGTTTAAAACACCTTTGCCAGGAATTTGTGCTCTTTTTTTATTGTTAAATGCCGTAGCGTCATCTTTAAAATACTGAATTATTGTATCTGGTTCAGAACTCTTATAAAGAATTTTTGCTTTTCCTTCATACAGTTTTTTCTTATTTTTCATGCAGAGCCCTTTTAAAAATGAAATCTACATTTTTTAAAAAATAATTTAAGTCAAACAAATTATTTATTTCTTCAATACTAAGCAATGATCTAACACTCTTATCCTTTTTTAATAGTTCTTTGAAATTTTTCTGAATTTTCCATGATTTTAGCGCCAAAGTTTGAACAATTTTATATGCTCTTTCTCTTGAAATGTCTTTTTCAATCAACTTGAGCATAACTCTTTGAGAATTATATAAACCATTTGTTTTATTTAAATTATTTTTCATCATTTTTTTATTTACAACTAAATTTTTTATAACATTTTTCATTCTATTCAAGGCAAAATCACAAAGTACCAAAGTATCAGGAGCAAGTGTTCTTTCAACTGAGGAATGAGAGATATCTCTTTCATGCCATAATGTAACGTTTTCCATGAATGGAATACAACTTGATCTAATAACTCTAGCTATGCCGGTAAGATTTTCGCTTAAAATTGGATTTTTTTTGTGAGGCATTGCAGAAGAACCTTTTTGATCTTTGGAAAAAAACTCTTCCACCTCTCGAACCTCACTTCTATGAAGGTGTCTAATTTCAGTTGCCAAATTTTCTATTGATGAAGCAATTAGCCCAAGTGTTGAAAATAAATGCGCATGTCTATCTCTAGGTATTATTTGAGTAGGAACATCTTCTGTATTCAAATTAAGTTTTTTTGATACATATTTTTCTATATATGGATCAATATTTGCGTATGTGCCAACTGCTCCTGAAATTGTACAAATTGAAATTTGCTTTTCAGCATCGCATAGTCTTTTATAATGCCTTTTAAACTCACAAAATTTGGCTAACATTTTTAAACCAAAAGTTGTTGGTTCTGCAAAAATACCATGACTTCTTCCAATGCAAGTAAAGTTTTTGTATTCCAGCGCTTTTAGTTTTAAGTTTTCTATCAAATCTTTTAGTTCTTTTTTAATGATTTTACAAGACTGCCTTAACTGCAAGGAAAATGCTGTATCAATTATATCAGATGAAGTAATACCTTTATGAATAAATCTTGAATCTTCTCCAACATTTTCTGCTACATTTGTTAAGAAAGCTATAACGTCGTGTTTGACCTCTTTTTCAATTTCATCAATTCTGGAAGAATTAAATTTTGCATTTTTTTTTATAGACATTAGAGATTTTTTTGGGATTTTACCTTTTTCTGCTAGTGCTTCACAAATTAAGATTTCTATCTCTAACCAGATACTAAATTTATTATTTGGTTCCCAAATCTTTGAAATTTCTTTACGCTTATATCTTGGAATCATGACTTTTAATAAGGGGGGTAAGTATAGTTTTTTTTTGATAGTGTAAATATTTCATATCCATCTTTTGTAACGCCTACTGTATGTTCAAATTGAGCTGAAAGAGATTTGTCTGAGGTTACGGCAGTCCAACCATCTGAAAGAATTTTAACTTTGTAGTCACCAATGTTAATCATTGGTTCAACAGTGAAAAACATTCCTTCTTCGAGCTTTTCACCTTCTCCTGGTTTTCCGAAATGAAGAACACTTGGATTGTCATGAAAGACCTTACCTAAGCCATGACCGCAAAAATCTCGAACTATAGAGTAATTTTTTTTTTCTGCATAAATTTGTATTGCATGCCCAATATCCCCGAGAGTACGTCCAGGTTTAATAATTTCGATACCTTTCATCATAGCCTCATAGGTTGTTTCAACTAATTTTCGCGCCTTTAATTTTACCTCCCCAACATAAAACATTCTACTCGTGTCTCCATGCCATCCATTTAAAATTGGAGTAACATCGATGTTTAAGATGTCTCCATTTTCTAAAATCTTTTCACCAGGTATTCCATGGCACACAACATGATTAACTGATGTACAAATAGACTTTGGAAAACCTTTATAATCTAGTGGAGCTGGAACTGCTCCTCTGCTCGTTTGAAATTCATGACAAATATCGTTTAATTCTAACGTTGAAATTCCTGGTTTTATAAACTCAGATATGTAATCTAAGCATTCTGCTGCAAGCTGTCCTGCTTCTCTCATAAATACGAATTCATCTTTTGTATGTAATCTGATATTATTCATTAAAATGACAATTTATATTAAATAATACAAAACTAACAGAAAAATTTAATGAAAAAAAAAAGAAAATCATCAGGAATAATCATTATAGGAAACGAAGTTTTGTCAGGTAAAACTTTGGATACTAATTCAAACTTTATGTGCAAAGAACTTTTCAATGTAGGGATTTCCTGTGAGGAGATCAATTCAATTAGAGATAACGAACAAACGATTATTAGTAGGATTATAAATTTCAAATCTAAGTTTAATTATGTTTTTACTTCTGGAGGTATAGGTCCAACACATGATGATATTACTTCTCATTGTGTAGCAAAGGCCTTTAATCAAAAGTTAATCTTGAATAAGGATGCAAAAGAAAGAATTTCAAAACATTACTCTGATGACATACTTACAGAAGCTAGATTAAAGATGGCTTACATGCCAGAAAAAGCATCTCTAATAGATAATCCCGTGAGCGTGGCTCCAGGTTTTTACGTAGAGAATGTATTTGTGTTTCCTGGTGTTCCAGAAATTCTTCAAATTATGTTTAGAGAATTTATTATTTCTTTAGATGAGGGAGATAGATATTTCAAAAGAACAATTTCAACGAACCTCTCAGAAGGTATAATTGGTGGTTACATTGCAAGAATCCAAAAGAAATTTGAATATGTTGAAATTGGGAGTTATCCATATTTTAAGAAAGATGCTTTTGGAGTGTCATTAGTGGTGAAAGGTGAAACGGAAAGTGAAGTATTAAGTGTTTGTGATGAAATTTTTTCATATATTAAACTACAGAATGGCAATCCACAGATATTTTAGTTATTCGATTTTTTTATATACTTTGAAAACTCAAGTTCAACAATCCTTCTTAAATTATTACTAATCCATTCATCCATAAGTGCATTAAATATCTGTTCAATATTCAAGTTTGCATTTGAGTTATCATATAAATTCGAATCTTTTATATTTTTTTTAAAATCAATGTTTTTCCAATTTGACAAAACTTTTGACTCTTTAAGACCTTTGCTTTTATTTTCAGACTGATCGTTATCTGTTTTTTTCTCGAAATATGAATCTTTTTGCGAAGATATTTTGTCATTTAAATGGTCTGCATTTGTAAAATCTTTCTTTAAAAAAGACTGGTATTCACTTTTAGCTTCTTTTATTAAATTCAAAATTGAATTTAGAAGTTCATCGAATGATTTTTCTTTATTCATCATGGCAAATTATAATCAATAGAATAAAGAATCAATTTTTAAAAAAAATATTTTATTTCTGCAAACATCTATTCTCTATTTTTTATGATAGAATGAGAATATGAGTGGCATTGTCATAGAATTCATTCCTTTTGCCTTTATAGTTATTTTATTGATTTTTTTACTGGCATTACCAAAAAAAAAAAATCAAAAATTAAACAAAAAAGAAATTGAAAAAGTTGAAATGCAAACGATTTCATTCAATCAGAGTAATAGAAAAGTATTGGAGAATGCTGAAATAAAACTGATTGCTTTAAAAGATTTGTATAAACAAGAACTAATTGATGCTAACGTCTATATCAGTAAAACTGAGATAATTGCCAAAAATTTAAGTAAAGAATTTGGGAATGATATTATGGAAATACCAGATCTTCAAAAAAGAATAATATTCAATGGTCTTAAGGAAGAAATTAGTAAAAAAATTAATAATATACCTACTAAAAATGTTAAAAATAATTTAGATAATCTAATATCTGCTGTGGATAATAGAATAAAGGCTGGAGTTATAAGTGAAGATAAATAATTCAGAAATACTTGATCAGGTTAAAGAAAAAATATCTGAAAAAAAAGTTAAGATAAAAGAAAAAGTAATTGCGAAGAAAGAAAATTCATCAGATTTTACTGAGAGTAAGTCTGAAGATAATAAAGTTTTTTTGGAAAACGAATTAAAGAAATGGATTGAAAAAAATGCTGAGAACATTGCAAAAGATATTATCAAACAGGAGGTAAGGAAAATTTTTAAATAATCCTTTTTTTTACATAAAGTTCATAATTAAAAAAATTGTTTTATTATTTTTCTTTTTTAATATACAAATATTCATGGATCTGTATTTAATTCATGGGTAAATATAAAATATATAAACGCGCGAGCGTGCTGAAATTGGTAAACAGACAGGACTTAAAATCCTGCGGGTGGTAACACCCTTGTGGGTTCAAGTCCCACCGCTCGCACCAGATGAAAAAATTAAATAAAATGCAAAAAAAAAAATCGATTCTAGTTCTACTTCTAACATTCTTATTAGTAAATAAATACAGTTTTTCAGACGAGATTGATCAGAAAATTAAAGATTTTATCCTTAAGAATCCAGAAGTTATTATTGAGTCCTTAAATAACCTAGAAAAGCAAAAAGAGACTGAAAAAAGACTTCAAAATAAAAAAAAAATCGAGGAATTGAGTGAGTTGATTTTTGATTCAAACTCCTTTACATACCAGGGGGACTCATCTTCAAATAAAGTAATAGTTGAGTTTTTTGATTACAACTGTTCTTATTGCAAGAGAGCACATAAAGACATAAAGACAGTCTTAAAAAAAATCCCGAATGCAAAAATCATTTATAAGAACTTTCCAATTTTATCGGAGAGTTCGGTAATACTTGCTAAGTATGCGATAATTTTATCGAGAATGGATAATAAAAAATTTTTAAAATTTCATGATTTTATTATTTCTCTTAAAGGTCGTGTTAACGATAAACATCTAAACGAGATTTTTAATGAATTGAATATTATTAAAAGTAAAATTGATGCAAAGTTGAACGATAAACAAATCATTGAAATTCTTGAGAAAGATATTGGTTTGGCTCAAGAGCTTGGTCTAAGAGGAACGCCTGCATTTATAATTAAGGATGAAATTATATTTGGATATATTAGCTCTGAAGATATCTTGTCAAAGTTAAATTAGCAATACAGATTATTTTTGGATTGCGTTTTGAATTTTGCTGCAAACCCATTACTGTATAGAATTTTTTTACCGTATTGGCTAAGAAATATATTATGTTTAACTAACGCGTCCATCTCTCTAAGATGCTTTTTTGTCTTAGAGTCATAATTCGTAAAAATGCTCTGATCATCCTGCAAAATATGAATCAATTCATGTAGAAGAATTCCTCTATGACATATATCATCCATCGGAGACAATTGTTTTGACAAGTAAATTGTATACCTTGGATTTTCAGGTGTTAATGCAAGGATTTCACAATCACGTTTGCACGCAAGTTGGGAAAGTCGGTTTTGCTCAAGAAATTCTACCCTAGGGAATTTTTTTGGATCTTTATATTCAGTATTTGTTGTTATCCATAAAAGTAGTGCTACTATAAGCTCATTTAAAGTTTCGAATTTTTCCATGTTAATAAAAATATAAAAAATTAATGATTAAAAAATTATTTATTCATCGTTCTCTTCCAGAAATGTACCATATTGATGTGGGAGATAACAATAAAATTTATACAGAAGCGAGTGGAAAAAAAGATGGGATTCCGATTATTTTTATTCACGGGGGGCCTGGTGGTCAGTGTAGAAGCGAGCACCATTCTCTTTTTGATCCAGAGATATATAAATCTATCATTTTTGATCAAAGAGGTTGTGGTAAAAGCACACCATATAGATCCCTAAAGGGAAACAATACTGATAATTTAATAAAAGATATAGAGACAATTAGAGAATTTTTTAAAATAAAAAAATTTTTAATAGTAGGAGGATCCTGGGGGGCAACACTAGCAATTAAATATGCAATAAAGCACCCAAAAAACCTTATTGGTGTTCTGCTAAGATCCGTTTTTTTAGGTACAATTGATGAAATTAATTGGGCATTTATAGATGCTCCGAAAAACTTTGCACCAAATCTTTATGAAACCTTCAAATACTATTCAAATAAAAAGGACATTATAAATTCTTATTATAAAGAAATTGTTGAAAAGAACTCCAAGATCCATTCCTGGGTATGGCATGATTACGAAAGAATGTTATCACAACTCAACCCCAAAAATTATTTTTTTGAAAATAAAGAATTATTACTCGAAAGAGAGGGACTGCCAAATTCTCCCTTTATGGAGTTATATTATATAAAAAATAAATTTTTTATGGAGGATAACGAAATACTTAATAAAGTAAACAATATTACAAACTTGCCAGCATACATTGTTCAAGGAAGATATGATTTAATTTGCCCCCCAATCAATGCATATAACCTTCATCAAAGATGGAATGCATCTGAATTAAAGTTTGTTAATACAGCTGGACATTCCTCTTCAGATGAGGGAATTATAGATAATTTACTTGTAGGATTAAAAAAATTAAGCGAATTTGCCTAATTCAAAAAGAACGTATTTATTTTTTTCATTTTTTAATTTATTCCTTAAAAATTCAATCTCATCATTACTCTGAAGTTCTAATAAGGACCATACGCAGGAACCTCTTATGATAGGGTTGCTATTGTTAAGATGATTATAAATGGCTTTAACTAAGATTTTATTCTTACTATTACCAGATGCAATAATAACATTTCTTAAAAATCTTATCCATCCAATTCGTTTAATTGGAGAATATAAGAAATATTCTTTAAATTTTTCTTCATCAAAGTTTAAGAAAAATAATAAATCTTTATTAAAATCATTTTTTTTTAATTTTTTTTCATCAGTTGGTTTAGAAAATTTGTTCCATGGGCAGATCGATAGGCAATCGTCACATCCATAAATTTTATTTCCTATTTTTTTTCTAAAACTCCTTGGTATTGGGCCTCTATACTCTATGGTTAAATAAGATATACATTTTCTTGCATCAATTATGTTATCATCTAAGATTGCATTTGTTGGACAAATATCAATGCATTTGTTACATGATCCACAGTTATCTTGTAGTTCACTGTCACTGCTTATTTTTATTGGTAAAAAAATTTCAGCTAAAAATAACCATGAACCAAATTCTTTAGAAACAATATTCGTATGCTTACCTTGCCATCCAATATTAGCTTTTTGAGCAAAATATTTTTCCATAACAGGAGAACTATCAACAAATATCTTTGAATTAATATGAAACTCATCCATTAACCATTCTTGAATGAGAATTAGTTTCTCTCTGATAACATTGTGATAGTCATAATTTTGAGCATAAACACTTATATTTGCTTTGCTTTTATCTAAGTTGAATTTCAAAGGATTTATTCCTGGTGAATAATTTTGACCTATTACTAAAACTGTTTCAACCTCATTCCATAATTCTTTTGGATTAACTTTTTTTTCATAATGCCTTTCCAACCATTTCATTTCTCCGTGATAATTTTTATTCAAAAAATTAGCATAATTTTCTTTAGTACTCTTTTGTATTTTTGGATTTGCAAAACCAAAAACATTAAAGCCTTGAGATAATATTTTTTTTTTTAATTTTTTTTTAAGTTCTTCCATTTTAATTATCTTGTTAAATATTATAATTCTTAAATGGTATATAAATCAAATAAAGCTTTGGTTCTTTTGAGTGGTGGATTGGACTCTGCCGTAGTATTGTCTATTTGTAAAAAGAAAAGAAAAGAAATCCATGCTATTTCTTTTAATTACGGACAAAGACATAGATTAGAATTAGAATATGCAAAATGGCAATCTAATTATTTTAAATGTAAATCACACAGAATATTCAAAATTGATTTTTACGGTGGTTCTGCGTTAACTGATAAAATTGATGTTCCTAGTAATAGAAAAGTAGAAAATATTCCAAAGGATATACCCGTGACATATGTCCCAAGTAGAAATATTATTTTTTTGTCGTTTGCTTCAGGATATGCAGAGTCTCAAGATATTGATAATATTTATATTGGTGTTAATGCAATAGATTATTCAGGATATCCTGATTGTCGTCAGGAATTTATAAATAGTTTTGAACAGTTGATCAATAAATCAACAAAAAAAGGGTTGCAAGAAAGAAAATTTAAGATTTTTACACCTTTAATTAATTTAACAAAAAGGGAAATAATACTTCTTGGAAAGAAAAATGGTGTTGATTTTTCAATGACGTCAAGTTGTTATAATCCAGTAAGGAAAAAAAAGTGTGGCCAGTGTGATTCATGTCTGTTAAGAGAAAAGGGTTTTAATGAGGCTTCAATCATAGATCCAGCAGGTAATAAAAATGTATAAAATTAAAGAAATATTTAGATCAGTTCAAGGTGAAGGATATAACATTGGAAAAGAATCAGTTTTTGTAAGATTTTCCGGATGTAATTTTTGGAATGGAAACGTAAATAGCAGGGAAAATGCAATCTGTGATTTTTGTGATACTGATTTTAAAGGTGTTAATGGAAAAAATGGGGGGGTTTATAATTTAGAGGAATTAATCAATAAAATTGAAATTGTCTGGCAATCTTCCTTTACACTTCAAAATAAACACGTAATTTTGACTGGTGGTGAACCTCTTTTGCAAGTTGATGAGAATTTGGTAAAATGTCTTAAAGAAAAAAAATTTTTGGTTGCAGTTGAAACAAATGGATCAATAGAATCTAAGATTAAATTTGATTGGACTTGTGTAAGTCCTAAGGACCCAAAAAGATGGCTTCTAAAAAAAGGAGACGAACTAAAGATAGTTTATCCTCAAAAATTATTTAATTTAGATAAATTAATTTACTTAGATTTTAAATATTTCTTTCTTCAACCTAAATATAATAACCTACAAAAATTGAATATTAACAAAACAATTGATTATTGTAAGTTAAATAGGCCATGGTTTCCAAGTTTTCAGCTACATAAAACAATGGGTGTTATGTGATGCTTATTTTTAAAAAATATTTTTTTGATGCAGCACACTATTTATCAGATATTGGTGATAATCAAGACTACAAAAAAATGCATGGTCATAGTTATGAAGTAGTAATAACACTGTCAGGAAAAGTAAATCATGATAATAATTGGGTTATGGACTTGGAAGAGTTAGATAAATTAGTTAAACCTGAAATTTCTTTACTTGATCATTCCACTTTGAATAACGTGGTTGGTTTGGAAAACCCAACAAGCGAAAATATTGCCAAATGGCTTTGGATAAAGATTAAAGAAAAAGCTCCAAACCTTCAAAGTGTAGAGGTTAATAGACCAAGAATTGGAGGTTGTATATATAGTGGCGAATAGTTATCTAGACCTGTATTGAGGAATATTAAGATCATTTATATAAATATTTTTTGTTTTTGTTCCTTTTTGAAAAACTACATCAATAGGTATTCCTCCCCTAGGATTCCAGAAACTTGCCACCCTTATCCATTTTGGATTTACTGAATCGATTATTTTTTTTGCAATCTTTAAAGTACAATCCTCATGAAAACCACCATAATTCCTAAAGCTAAATAAAAATAGTTTAAATGACTTACTTTCTATGATGAGTTTTCTAGGAATGTAATCAACGATTATATTTCCAAAGTCTGGTTGAGATGTAATAGGACAAATACTGGTGAACTCAGGCGCAGTAAATCTTATAGAATAATCATTATCGGTGTGAGGGTTCTTTACATTATCTAAAACAAAACTATCAGGTGAGTTTTTTATTTTAGAATTTGAACCAAGATATCTAGGTTTTTTTATATTTTTCATGGTATTTAAGATAGCTTTTTTTTAAATCGTCAAATTTATTTTTAAAAATTGATTCTCGTATATCAGACATCATTTTTTTATAAAATGCAATATTATGTAAACTTATAATCATTGAAGATAATATTTCATTGCTTTTAGTTAAATGGTGAATGTAAGATCTTGAAAAACTTTTTGAAACATAACAGTCAACTGAAGAATCAATTGGGCTTTCATCCTTAGCATAACATGCATTTCTTAGATTAATTTCTCCTGAAGATGTAATTGCTCTCCCATTTCTTCCAAATCTTGTTGGAATTACACAATCAAACATGTCTATACCACTCTCTACAGCTTTAATAATATCGACAGGTCTACCTACACCCATTAAGTATCTTGGCTTGCTAATGCAAATATTTTCTAATGTTTTTTTAACAATATCTATCATTAATTCATGAGGCTCACCGACTGATAATCCGCCAATAGCATAACCATCAAAACCTATTTCATTTAATATACAAGAGCATTTTTTTCTTAAATCTCCGAACATTCCACCCTGGACGATACCAAAGAGCCCGAATCCTGTTCTCTGTCTAAAAGCTATCTTACATCTTTTTGCCCATCTAAGTGATAGTTCCATAGATTCTAATGCTCTTTTGTATGAGGCCGGATACTCTGTACACTCATCTAATACCATTGAGATGTCTGAATTTAAATTTTCTTGAATTTTAATTGAATTTTCAGGAGTCAAATTAATTTTTTTTCCATCTATATGCGACATGAAACTGACACCTTCCTCATTGATTTTTCTTATTTTAGAAAGTGACCAGATTTGATATCCTCCGGAGTCAGTTAAAATTGGTTTATTCCAATTAATAAATTTCTGTATACCACCCATGTCTCTGATAAGTTTATCTCCAGGCCTAAGCATTAAATGGTATGTGTTAGCTAAAATTATTTCTATATCTAGTTTTTTCAAATCCTCTGGAAAAATTGCTTTGACAGAACCCAGTGTACCAACTGGCATAAAAACTGGAGTTTTTATCCTCCCAAAACGAGTTTGTAAAACACCAGCCCTTGCTTGTTTATCTTTTGATTCCAACAAAAATTCAAATTTTTCCATTATTCTTCCATATTAAGCACGCATCTCCATAAGAATAAAATCTAAGTTTTTGATTAATTGCAAACCGATACAATTGTTCTGTTTTTTTCTTTCCGTAAAGAGCAAATATTAAAAGAAGTAAGGTTGATTTAGGTGTATGAAAATTAGTGATTAACCCATCAATTGAATTAATTTTATATCCAGGCTTTATGAATACATTGGTCTTACCTTTAAAAGGTTTTATAAAACCTTTATTATTTTTAGATGATTCGAGAAGCCTTAAAACTGTTGTGCCGACTGCAATAACTCTCCCTCCCTCTATCTTTGTTTTATTGATCTCAGCAGCAGATTTATGTGAAATAAAACCTTCCTCAAAATGCATTTTATGATTCAAAACATTCTTACTTCTAATTGGTAAAAATGTTCCGCCATTCACATGCAAGGTTATTTTAATTATTTTTACTTTTTTCTTTTTTAAACTCTCAATAAGTTTATTTGTAAAATGCAAGCTTGCGGTTGGGGCCGCGACGGCACCCTCTTTTTCTGCAAAAATAGTTTGATAATCGCTATTATCTGAATCGAAGAATCCTCTTTTTTGAATGTAAGGTGGAATTGGCATTTGACCATGAATATTCATGATTTTATTTAGTTTTAAAAATGAAACATTGAATTTCAAATTATAGGTTACTTGATTTTCATGCTCATTAAAAGATTCAACTATTGCATAAAAAGATTTAAAAAAGACAATTTTATCTTTTTTTTTTATTTTTTCTTTTGTTTTTACAAATGAGCTCCAAATATTTTTTCGTTTATCTTCTAATTTATTTAGATTTATTGACACTTTTTTTTCATTTAAAGTCCCTTCAATATAAGCTTTGATTACTTTTGTATTATTTAATACAAGAACATCACTTGGTTTTAATTCATTTATTAACTCATTAAATCTAATACTTCTCAAATTTGCGCCTGTAATAACTAGTCTAGACTCGTCTCTAGGTTTTTTTGGATAAAGTGCAATTAATTCTCGAGGGATTTTAAAATCTAAATCTTCAAGCTTCATTTTAGTATAAACTATTAACAATCTTTTTAAGAAAAACTTCGCATTTTTTTAGTTGATTAAGTTCTATAAATTCGTCAGGTTTGTGTGCTTGTTTGATACTTCCTGGACCGCATACAACCGTCTGAAATCCAAGTTTATTAAAAATTCCAGCTTCAGTTCCAAAGCTAACTGTATCAATGGAATTACTTTTAATATTTTTTAGACACAATGATATTATTTCTTTATCGTCTGATGTGCTTAGCGGAGGAAAGTCATTCTGCTCTTTAAGTTCTATGAAACATTTTTTATTAAGCTTTTTCATGTCTTTCTCCAATTTGAAGAGAAATTTTTTTATATCTTCTAAAAGTTTTTGAGTGCCAAAGTTTGGAATGTCTCTTATTTCAAACTCTATTTCACATTTCTTTGGAATTATATTAACAGCAATTCCTCCATTTATTTTACCAATACTAATTGTTGTAAAGTTAGGAGAGAATTTATTATTTTTTGTTTTCCTCAAGCTGCCTTGCTTATTTTCAAGGAAGTTTAAAAATTTAGAACAAAATACAATTGCATTTACACCATCATCAATTAATGATGAGTGTGCTTCAACTCCATGAAAACAAACAAGAAAATTTTTTTTCCCCTTATGTTGATTAACTAGTTTCATTTCTGTTGGTTCTCCAACAATACAAAATTTTGGTTTAGGTTTTATTTTAGTTAAAAATGGAATGAGTTTTTGGATTCCAACACAGCCAATCTCTTCATCATATGAAAAAACAAGATGTAATGGTTTCTTTAATTTTTCTTTTTTTATATCTTTGATTATAGACAATACTACTGCAATAAAACCTTTCATATCTGCTGAACCTCTTCCATAAAGTTTATTTTTTTTTTTATTAACTTAAAAGGGTTTGTTTGCCATATTTGCCCTCTGGTTGGGACCACATCAGTATGCCCAGATAGGATTATACCCCCATCTACATCTGGACCTATTTTAGAATAAACATTGAATCTACCTTTTTCACCCTTGACTTTTCTGGCTTTGACATTGAAATTTTTTAAAAATTTTATAATGAAGTCTGCTATGTCATTATTGCTTGTTTCACTTATTGTTTCAAAAGAAACTAATTTATCTAAAATTTTTTCTATTTTCATATCAAGAATTACTAAATTGTTCGTTAATTATCCTCTCCTCTAAATCGTGCCCTGGATCAAAAAGAAGATTTACAAATAATTTTTTATCCATTTCTATTTCAAGTTTTACAATATTTTGGAACTGCATAAAATCTGCTTCAGCCCTTACTGGCCTCATATCTGAATCAATAGCTTGAAGTGTAATTTTCGCGTCATTATTCAAAAGAGCTCCTCTCCACCTTCGTGGTCTGTAAGGACTAATTGGGGTGAGTGCTAAAACTCTGGCACCAACAGGAATTACAGGTCCTCTCAAGGAAAGATTATAAGCGGAACTGCCAGCGGGTGTAGATATTAAGCATCCATCCCCTAGAAATTCTTTTATTCTTATTCTATTGTTAATTTTAATCTTTATTTTTGCTATTTTTGAACTATTTCTAATAAGCGATACATCGTTAAAAGCAATACTTTCCATCATTTTATTTTTCTTATCAATACACTTAATTTTAAGTGGTGAAAGTTTGTATGAAATCGCCTCGGATAACCTTTTTTCTAAGCCAGATTCTAAATATTGATTCATTAAAAATCCTATATGTCCCTTATTCATTCCATATATCGGTTTTTTCAAATGAAGGAATTTATGAAGAGATTGCAACATTGTGCCATCTCCACCTAGAGCAACAATCACATCAGCTTTCTCAGGAGAAACACATTTGTATTTTTTTTGCATCTTATTCAACGATTTTTTCGCATCTGGTTTATCAGAAGATACGAAACCAATTTTAATCATTTTATCCGCCCGTTGTATTCATATACCTTTTTTTTATATAGCTTTTTTCATTAATTTTGAAAAAGTGTCTTTCAGGTTTTTTATATATTACTGATTCAATTGTATTAAACAATTCCATATTACTTCTAGATCGTAAATATGGTTTCAAGTCAACAGAGTTATTATCTCCCAAGCACGGATATATAAATCCGTTGGAAGTAATTCTTATTCTATTACAAGTCTCGCAAAAGTGATCGGAAATTGGAGAAATAAAACCGACGTTAACATTAAGTTCTTTGCAGAAATAATATTTTGATGGACCGGAAGATTTTAATTCAGACTTTTTAATATCGAACTCTTTTTTAATTATTTCTTTTGCTTTGCTTACAGGTAAATACTGTTTAGACCTTGAATAAGAAATTTCTCCTACAGGCATAACTTCTATAAAAGAGAGTGTAAAGTCGTTTTTGCCACACCATTTCATTAATGAAATTATTTCATCTTCATTAAAATTTTTGAGTAAAACGGTATTTATTTTTACCTTGATATTATTTGATTTTGCAAGAAAAATACCATCAATCACCTCATTTAGATTACCACCATTAGTTATAAAGTTAAACTTTTGTTCGATTAAAGAATCTAGTGAAACGTTTACTCGTTTTATACCAAAATCTGATAAGTTCTTTGCATATTTTTTTAATTGTGTTCCATTTGTGGTAAGTAATACTTCATCAATTTTATTTGTTTTTAACCGTGATGATAAAAATTTGAAGTATTGTATAATATCTTTTCTTATTAACGGCTCTCCACCTGTAACTCTGATTTTTTTAATTCCAAGTTTGATTAGTTGATCCGAGATAAGTTCGAGCTCCTTGAGTGAGAGCAAGTCTTTTTTTTTTAAAAAATAGGGGTTGGATGTGGGCATGCAGTATTTACATCTCAGATCACATCTATCTGTGACCGAAATTCTGACATAATTAATTTTTCTTCCAAAACTATCAAACATAAATTTTTCTTCGTTCTTTGTTTATATTTAAATGCTGTAGGTTAAAATATTACAATAACAATATCATTATAAGTTTAAATTATGAAAATAAAACCTAATCTAGAAAATGTATCTCTTACAAGGAGAATTTTTGGAATCGATGAAAACTTTAAAAAAAGGAAATTAGATGTAATAGAAGAAAGGCCAATAACTTTATTTCTAAACAACCAAGAAATAGTTACGATGATGACAATTAATGATTATCCTGAGTACCTTGCAATAGGATATTTATTAAATCAAAATATGATTACTAAAAGAACTAAAATTGATGATGTTGAATACCACAAAGATTTAAATGCAGTGATTGTAAGAACACCGGAAGTCACGAATTACGAAAAAAAATTAAAAAAAAAAATTATTACATCTGGTTGTGCTCAAGGGACTGTTTTCGGAAACGTAATGGAAAACTTTAGAAAAATAAAATTTAACAATTATTCAAAGATAAAAAAATCTTGGATTTATGATCTATCAAAAAAAATAAATCTAACTCCAAGTCTATATTTAAAAGCTGGTGCTATACATGGTTGTGTTTTGTGTGAGAGAAATAAACCATTAATATATATGGAAGATGTTGGTCGACATAATGCAATAGATAAAATTGCTGGTTATTTAAGGGTTAAGAAAATTTCACCTTCAAATAAAATTTTTTATACAACAGGGAGATTAACTAGCGAAATGGTAATAAAGTCTGTTCAAATGCGAATTCCAATTATCATTTCTAGGTCTGGATTTACTGCATGGGGAGTTGAGTTGGCACGAAAAGCAAATTTAACTTTAATTGGAAGAGCAAAAGGAAAAAAATTTTTTATTCTGAGCGGAGAAAAAAGAGTTGAATAAAGGGAATGTAGTAGGAATGATCTTGTCTGGAGGTTTGTCAAGAAGGATGGGTGCAGATAAGTCTGAAAAAAAAATTTTTGATAGAAGTTTGATTGAGTTAGTTGTTAGAAGATCAATAAAACAGGTTCAAACGCTGATTATCAATTCAAATAAAGAAAATTTCTCCATGGCAACAACAACTGGTGTTAAAGCTATAGTTAAGGATTGTTTGCCTGGAAATTTAGGTCCCTTAGTTGGAATTCTTACTGGCATAAAATGGACGAAACAAAAAACAAAAAGTAAATGGATGGTATGTTTTCCTGTGGACTCTCCTTTTTTTCCAGAAAATTTGGTTTCGAAGTTTTTAGAAAATAGTGAAGGTTATGAAATTATTTTGGCTGAGGGAAGGGGAAGAGTCCATCCAGTATTTTCTATGTGGAAAATTAATTTAGAAATAGAAAAACAGTTGTATAATTTCTTAAAAGATGATCAAAGAAAGATTGATAGTTTCACAAAAAAATTTAAAACTAGGGTAGTAAATTTTTCAGATATTGGATATGATCCTTTTTTTAATGTAAATACACCAAATGATATAGAAATCGCAAAAAAAATTTATAAAAACAATTCAGAACAATTCAAATGAGCTTTATCCAAAAATTACATAAAAAACATATTATAGCCAAGCCCGGTTTCAATAGATGGTTAGTTCCTCCAGCTTCAATTGCAATTCATTTATGTATTGGATCTGTTTACGCTTGGAGTATGTTCAATCCTGCATTAGTTAAGGTCCTTGGTGTTGTTACTTCATCAGGAGATGACTGGAACCTTGGTCAAGTTGTTTGGATTTTCTCGGTTGCAATTGTTTCGCTTGGTTTAGCTGCCGCATATGCAGGCAAATGGCTAGAAGAGGTAGGTCCAAGGATGGTGGGTTTTGTCGCAGCTTGTTGCTGGGGAGGTGGTTTTTTAGTAGGCTCTTTAGGTATATATTTGCAGGAAATTGGCGTCCAAATTTCATTATCTTTACCAATGTTAAGTTCAGAACCAATTGTTTTAAGGTTAGGTTTGTATTTGCTTTACTTAGGCTATGGAATAATTGGAGGAATCGGACTTGGTCTTGGATACGTTTCTCCGGTATCAACGCTTATTAGATGGTTTCCTGATAGAAGAGGTATGGCAACTGGTATGGCTATAATGGGCTTCGGAGGAGGGGCAATGATTGCTAAAGTAAGCATCGATAGGTTACTTGCTAAATTTTACAGAGCACCAGAATATCTAGGTAGCATTGATTCAGTTAATTTAGTAACTGAGGGTGGAAGAAGATTTGTTGATATAGCTGGAAATTTGACTGAGGTGGTTATTGTAACAGCAAACGATATTGCAAAAATGATTGTACCTGGAGACATTGGTGTTTACATAGTTGGAACTGGTTCAAGCGGAGCAGCTCAAACTTTCCTGTTTTTAGGCGTTGTTTATTTTATAATAATGTCCATTGCAGCATTTTCCTATAGAGTGCCAGCTGAAGGCTGGAAGCCTGAAGGTTGGGTGCCACCTAAAGATTCGAGTAAGACCAGATTAATCACAAAAAATAACGTTCATATAGATCAAGCGCTAAAAACTCCTCAATTTTATTTCCTATGGATCGTTTTGTGTTTTAATGTATCAGCTGGAATTGGTGTTATAGGGGTTGCAAAAACTATGATGATAGAGATTTTTCAACCAAGTCTACCTATCATTGTTACAGCCGGTTTCGCTGGAACATATGTTTTAATGATTAGTGTTTTCAATATGATTGGAAGAATATTTTGGGCTTCTATGTCAGATTTCATCGGAAGAAAAACAACCTATTTCATATTTTTTTCTTTAGGAATTTTACTTTATTTATCAATTCCTTTTACAGCTAGAGCAATGAGTGTTGATCCAACTGTCACATACTTGGTTATGTTTTATGTGGCATCAATGATAATATTTACTATGTATGGTGGAGGGTTTGCAACTATTCCTGCATATTTAGCTGACATCTTTGGTACTAAATACGTGGGAGGCATTCACGGAAGATTATTGACTGCATGGTCAACCGCAGGTGTTTTAGGACCTGTAGCTATTACTCAGCTTCGTCAACATTCTGTTGATAATGCTATTTCAGATCTGGTTTCAAAAATTACCCCAGAAAAATTTCAAGAAATTTATGGTTCCCCTTTAGAGAATTTATCTTTATTAGTTCAACAAAAAACTGTAACAATTTCAAATTTGATGCCTCACATGCCTCCAGGAACGATTAACCCATCAACAACTTTATATAATTCAACCATGTTTGCGATGGCAGGACTTTTAGCCATTGCATTTGTGTCGAACTTACTTATTGGGCCAGTAGATAAAAAACACCATATGAAGGAATAACTAAATTTTCTAAGCGCTTATTTTTTCAATTTTTGCAGCACAATATTTCAGTTCGGGAATCTTACCATCAGGATCTAAGGCCTGGTTTGTGAGCAAATTTGCCGGAGCATTCTCAAAACAAAAAGGTAGAAAAACCATTCCATCTGGAATCATTTTGTCGAGTCTTACTTTAACGCTGACTTTACCTCTCCTTGTTGATAACTCAACTGTTTCATCTTGTGAAAAATTATTTTTTTTCATATCGTTTCTCGAAATATGAACATATGGTTGAGGTTCTAAAGTGTTAAGAACTTTTGATCTCGAGGTCATGGAGCCCGTGTGCCAATGTTCGAGGAGCCGTCCTGTAGTTAGAACTAAAGGATACTTTTTATCTGGAGTCTCGTCTGGGGAAATGAGTTTCGCTGGCACTAATCTGCCTTTTTTATTTGCAGTCGGAAATCCTTCACCGAAAATTACTTCATTTCCAGGTTGGTTTTTATCATCGCATGGATATGTTACCGCACCTTCATTAACTAATCTTTCCCAGGTAATATTATTCATTGAGTCCATACACCCACTGAGTTCGTCATAGACTTCATCTGGACCGGAGTAATTCCAATTTAATCCCATTCTGTTTGCTAGTTCTTGAATAATCCAAAGATCCTGCTTAGCGTCTCCAGGAGGGTTGATGGCTTTTCTGGCGAGTTGAACTCTTCTATCAGTATTAGTAAAAGTCCCAGTTTTCTCAGGAAAGGCTGATGCAGGCAAGACAATATCAGCTAAATAAGCAGTTTCTGTTAGAAATATATCTTGAACAACTAGAGTATCTAATTTTGAAAGTGCTTCCCTTGCATGATTTGCGTTTGGATCTGACATCGCTGGATTTTCACCCATGACATATAAACCCTTGATGTCTTTATTGTAAATTGATTCCATAATTTCAACAACAGTTAGGCCTGGGTTTGGATCAATTTCACAGTTCCAATAATCTTCAAAAAATTTTACATTATTTGCATCAGCAATTGGAAGATAATTTGGGAGTACCATTGGTATTAAGCCAACATCTGAAGCACCCTGAACGTTATTTTGCCCTCGCAGAGGATGCAAACCTGTCCCTGGTCTCCCAACATTTCCTGTAGTCAATGCAAGTGAGATTAGACATCGAGAATTATCTGTTCCATGGATATGTTGAGAGATACCCATACCCCAGAAAATCATTGCTGATTTGGCATTTGCGAAAAGTCTGGCAGTCTCCCTAATTTCATCTGGCTCAATACCACATATATTAGTCATTTCTTCAGGAGTAAAATCTTTAACGTGCTCTTTTAGTTCTAAATACCCATCAGTATTCTTTTCTATATATTGCCTGTCTACCAATCCCTCTTCTATGATTGTATTAAGCATTGCATTGAGTAATGCCACATCAGCCCCAGGTTTAAATTGCAAACTTTTTTCTGCTATTCTTGTTAGGTCTTGTTTCCTTGGGTCTAAAATTATAAGTTTTAGCCCATTATTTTTAACAGCATTTTTAATGAAAGTAGCAGCTACTGGGTGATTTTGTGTGGGTCTACATCCAATTAAAATTGCAACTTCAGCATTTTTAACCTCTGAGACAGGAGCTGTGACGGCACCTGTACCAATTGCCTCCATCAAAGCGGCTACCGATGATGCATGACACATTCTTGTACAGTGATCTACATTATTGTTGTTAAAACCTGTTCTCACTAATTTTTGAAATAAATAAGCTTCTTCATTTGATCCTTTTGCGCAACCAAATCCTGCGAGTGCTCTTTTACCATTTTTTGAATCCCTAATTTTAGTTAGCTTCTTAGCAGCTAAATCTAAAGCTTCTTCCCAAGTCGCTTCGCGGAAATGTGAAAGTGGATTAAGAGGATCAACTCTCTCTTTTGGATTTTTAGGCACTCCATCTTTTCGAATTAATGGTTTAGTGATTCTTTCTGGGTTATGAATATAGTCAAATCCGAATCTGCCTTTAACACATAATCTGTTATTGTTTGCAGGACCGTCTCTTCCATCAACTGAGACAATTTTTTCATTTTTAATATTATATGTAAGTTGACATCCAACCCCACAATACGGGCATAAAGAATCAACTTTCCTGTCCGGTTTTACTACTTTTTTTCCCTTTTCGTCAAGGAGGTTGGATTCCATCAATGCACCTGTCGGACAAGCTTGAACACATTCTCCGCAACTAACACAAGTAGAATCACCCATTGGGTCGTTAAAATCAAAGATTACTTTTGAGGTATGCCCTCTATTTCCCATACCAATCACATCGTTAACCTGAACTTCTCTGCACGCTCTTACACAAAGATTACAATTGATACATGCGTCAAGATTTACTGACATGGCTACATGTGAGTTATCTGCTTCCGGAATTATCTCTGGATTTTTTCTATCGAACCTACTTTTTTTCACGTTTACTTTGTCGGCCATCTGCCAAAAGTGGGAGTCTGGGTCATGAGAAATTTCTCTTTTAGGTTGATCGGTCACCAACATTTCGATGACCATCTCTCTAGACTTAGATGACCTTTCATCTTTTGTGAAAACTTTAATTCCTTCAGATGGTTGTCTTATGCAAGAGGCTGCTAAAACTCTTTCTCCCTCTATGGACACCATACACGCTCTGCAATTCCCGTCAGCTCTATATCCGGGTTTATCAGCATGGCATAAGTGTGGAAGAGTGGTCCCATATCGTTTTGCTACACTCCATATTGATTCTCCTTTTTGTGCTTCAACAGGAATATTGTCTATAAAAAACCTAATTAAATTTTTCATGAAATATCCTTGCCAAAGTACTTGAGCGCGCATCTAATAGGGTTGCCGGCTGCTTGACCTAATCCACAAATAGAAGCGTCACCCATCATGTCAACAAGCTCATTCAAAAGTTTCTTATCCCAGTTATTTTTCTCTAAAAGTTTCACAGCTTTTTCTGTTCCAACTCTACATGGAGTGCACTGACCACAGCTTTCGTCTTCAAAAAACTTTAGTAAATTTAACACTACTTTAGTTATATCATCTTTATCCGAAAAAACAACAACTGCTCCAGAGCCTATGAAACATCCATGCTCTTCTAATGTTCCGAAGTCAAGTGGAATATCAGCCATGCTACTTGGAAGTAACCCACCTGAAGCACCTCCAGGAAGATATCCATAGAATTTATGTCCATCCTCCATGCCACCGCAATAATCATTTAGTAATTGATTCATTGTTACGCCCGCTGGTGCAAGTTTTACTCCAGGCTTTTTTACTCTTCCAGATACTGAATAGCTATGGGGGCCTAACCTGTTGTTAGTACCTTGAGATGAATACCATTGTGCGCCTTTTTCAATTATATCTCTTACCCAGTAAACGGTTTCAATATTATGGTTCAAAGTAGGCTTTCCGAATAAGCCAACCTTGGATATAAATGGTGGTTTATGTCTTGGCAGTCCCCTTTTTCCCTCAATAGATTCAATCATAGCTGACTCTTCGCCACATATATATGCCCCGGCACCTCTTCTTAAATGAATAATTGTCTCTCTATCAACAAGATTCTTTTTTTTAAGTTTTGCTAACTCTCTTATTATCTTATCTCTGATTCCAGGATACTCGTCTCTTAAATAGATGTATATATCTTTTGCCTCAACAGCCCATGCAGCTATTAGCATACCCTCAAAAAATTTATGTAAATTTTGTTCTAAATAAAGTTTATCCTTAAAAGTTCCTGGTTCTCCTTCATCGCCATTAATAGTCATGAGTCTTGGTCCCGGTTCCATTCTTACGAATTTCCATTTTTGTCCTGAAGGGAATCCTGCTCCACCCATTCCTTTGAGTCCTGCATCCTGAAGAATATTTATTACAGATTCAACATTAATTTTATCTTGATAACATTTTTTAAGGATTTTGTATCCTCCATTTTTTATGTACTCTTCAAGTGAAATCCCATCAATAATGTGAGAATGTGTTTCTTTTTTTTTAATTGCGTTATCAATTGAATGCATGGAACACTTTTTCAAATGATTATGACCAACCTCACATGCTGGAGCAAAGTCACAAAGTCCCATACAGGGAGCTCTCAAAATTCTTACCTCATCTGAATTGTGATATTTTTTTTGCAGATTATTTAATAATGTGTCTGACCCTTTAAGTTCACATGTTAAGCTATCACAAACTCTTATTGTAATTTCTGGAGGTGATGGATCATCATCATCTAGAACATCAAAATGTGCATAAAATGAGGCAACTTCGAAAGCCTCAGCAAAAGGAATTTTCATGATGTCTGATAAAGCGGCTAAATGACTTTTTTTAATACATCTATATTTATCTTGAATCAAATGAAGATATTCGATAAGAAGATCTCTTCTAACAGGAGTTCCGTTGATTAAGCCTTTAACATCCTCAATTGATTTTTGATCTAAGGCTCTTCCTTTGGGATATGGAACATATTGTTTTTTTATTTTAACTCTTAGTTTACTACTCTTCGGAAATTTTGGTAATTGTTCTATAACGCCTTCCTCTAGAGCGATATTTAAGATTTTTCTTATAAGCGTGATATATTTTTTTTGAGAATTAATCTTAAACCCTTTATCAACCAAAAGGTTTAAAAAATTTGATATTGTTAGGAGGTTTACTTCTGAAACATCTAATTCAGCAAAATATGGCAACAAATCGTTTTCAATTCTGTATTTATCATTGTTATATTGACTCAGTGAATAGTCATTATTTTTAACTCTCTCGTCATTTACATGAAGTAATTTATTGGAATATCTCGCAAAGGTAAAATCTGCAGGAAAATCGCCCATTTTCTTTTTTACAATTAAGTCTTCATAAAAATCTTTGGCAAACCTCATTGCTTCAGCTTGATTTTCAGTTTTTGTAGATTTCCTTATCTTGATGGTACCTTTTGATGCAACGTAAGTAGAAAAGTGTACCCAGTAGAATCTAGATTTTCCATGTTTAACAAGTTTCAAAGATGAAGGATATCCTTTAACTTGTAATAATTCTTTGTAAGCAAATTTCCCCACAATACGTACTCTTATATAAATATAATTATTATTTATACAAAGTCAAACGTAGTCCACCATAATTTTTTCTAGAAAACTTGAATTAAGTGCTAAGATGCATAGTTTCCAGATCTTAATAGTAAAAAATAGCACTTGTACTGATCCAGTCCAGTTAAAATCATTAAATGCTGTTATCCAGTAAATACAGGGTGCTGATCAAGACAGCAAGAAATAAAGTAGTCCTTTAAGTAGTCCACTATTAAAGGCAATCTCAAAAGATAATTATACTGCTTTTTTATATTTTGAAGCCTCCTCAGAACCTCCAGTTGCATCGCCTTTACTGTATGAATGTTTTCCAGTTCCAGCCAATTCTCCGTTAGCTACAATTGTGTATTCCTCTCTTTGTTTGCTTCCGTCGAATAAACACTCGAGAATTTCGCGCACACCTGCTGCATATCTAGCTTGAGCAGATAGCGATGTGCCAGATGTGTGAGGTGTCATGCCGTTATGAGGCATATTTCTCCATACATGATCGTTGGGTGCTGGTTGAGGAAACCATACGTCGCCAGCGTAGCCTGCAAGTTGACCAGATTCTATAGCGGCAGCAATTGCATCCTTGTCGCATATTTTCCCTCTCGCTGTGTTAACAATATATGCTCCTCTCTTCATTTTGTTAATTAAATCTTCATTAAACATATGTTCTGTCTCAGGATGTAGAGGACAATTGATTGTAACAACATCACAAACCTTAACCATCGATTCTACTGAATCGTGAAAAGTAAGATTAAGTTCTTTTTCAACTGATTCGGGTAGTCTATGCCTATCAAAATAATGTAAATGAGTACCAAATGGCTTCATCTTTCTTAATGCATCTAAACCAATACGACCAGCAGCAACAGTTCCGATATGCATACCTTCAACATCGTAAGATCTTTTAACGGCATCTGCAATATTCCAACCACCGGATTTTACAATTGCGTGCTGATTGTGATAATCTCTTACTAACGAGATTATCATCATAACTATATGCTCTGCTACTGACCTAGAATTACAAAATGTGACTTCCATTACATCTATTTTATGGTCGATTGCTGCTTGCAAATCAACATGGTCTGATCCAATACCAGCTGTTATCGCCATTTTTAGATTTGGAGCTGATTCCATCTTTGCTCTTGTTAAATAGTAAGGCCAAAATGGCTGAGATATTACAACATCTGCGTCTTTAAGTTCGATATCTGCTTGACAGCCTTCACCATCTTTGTCTGAAGTCACTACTAAAGTATGTCCATTCTCTTCTAAAAACTTACGTAGCCCGAGCTCTCCTGAGACACAACCTAACAGTTCACCTGGTTTGAAATCTATTGATTTAGGTGTCGGTAAAGTTTGTCCATCTGGATAACTTTCTATTTTTGGAAGTTGACCAATTGGATATGAACTTGGCATTCCATCTTTTGGATCATCATATAATACACATAAAATTTTCATAATTAAACCTTTTAAATACAATTGAAATTAATAATCATTATTATTTTATAATGTAATTTTTTATAAAGTCAATGTAGTCCACTACTTAAAAAGTAAATAAAAATTAGTTATTTTTATAAAATCAATAAAATCAGTAACTTAGCTTATATTTAGTTTTTAAAAAAAAGCCCAGTTTAAAAAATAAAAAAATAGCTTAAATGATTGGATTCAAAGGCATTTTGAAGTATTTATAGAAAATAAAGTAGTCCAATTGGTAGTCCACTAAGTATTGAAATTATTTTTATCTAAAATTCTTTCTATAAAGTCCTTAAGATTGGTTGTTTTAAATAAAAATCCTTTAATTTTTGCATTTTCTGCTGCCTTAAGATCACTGGACTTGTCTCCAATCATGAAACATTTATTTCTATCTAAATTATATTTTTTAACAGCCTCATTTATCATTTT
>MDTG01321986.1_pt1 | contig 39003 bp, 37 predicted proteins | sample 811421 | NCBI WGS metagenome assembly MDTG01 (sample SAMN05326645, study PRJNA326480) | marine metagenome | isolation source: seawater | place: Pacific Ocean: South East | collected 2011 | reverse complement strand
CTCGGCGTCGGCGAAGGTCATCTGCTTCATCGGGAAACTCGGTGGGTGGGGTCGCGGTATTTTGCCAAATCAGAAAGTCTTTTTCAGAGTTTCCCTAAGCAGCGCAATGACCAGCCAGACGGTCTGAGACTGCGGCCCGCCGACTCCTGCCAGGGCCAGCACTGTCGCGAGCAGCACGGCTGCGAAGGGCACTACCGCTGACAGCGTAACAACGCGAAACGATGGTAACTGTTGCATGTAACTCTCCTCCAGGCGCCAGGTTTACCGGACAATCTGTCTCGGCCTGCCTTGTTTTTTTGCTTACGGCATACCTACTGTTGCTTACGACTCCATCTTCTTCAGGGCAGCATCGACCAGTCCCAGCTCACTGCTGGAGACCAGCGCTTCGATATTGACCAGAATGACCATGTGGTTCTGTAGCTTGGCCAGCCCCATCAGAAAGCGGCTGTCAAAGGCCACACCAAATTCGGGTGGCGGGCGTCTTTGTGATGCGGTCAGAGCGATCACGTCCGAGACGCTGTCGACAACGATGCCCACCATGCGCTCGTTGATCTGCAGCACGATGACGATAGTGAACTCGTTGTAGGTAGCCTCGCCGACGTCGAACTTGATACGCAGGTCGACGATCGGCACGATGTCACCGCGCAGGTTGATGACGCCCTTGATATAGGGCGGCGCCTTGGCGATCTTGGTGACCGACTCGTAGCCTCTGATCTCCTTTACCGCCATGATGTCGATGGCGTAATGCTCATCGCCCAGCACAAAGGTGAGAAATTCGCTGGCTGGTCCGTCGTTTTCAGCCGTGCCAGCGGCCTGATCTTTCTGCCCGCTCATGCGATCTCCTCGTCCAGTATCGGTGCCACATCGGCCAGCGATTCCACGTCAAGAATCAACGCGACGCTGCCGTCACCCATGATGGTTGCCCCGGCTGCGCCGGGAACCCGTTTGTAGTGTTGCTCCAGGCTCTTGATGACCACCTGCTGCTGGCCGACCAGCTCATCGACCAGCAGGCCATAGCGGCGTTTGCTGGTTTCTATCAGCACCACGATGCCCTCGGCCGGCGACGTATGCCGAGGCTCGGCGTCCATGACTTGATACAGCGGCAGCACCGGCCAGAACTGGTCCCTTACATGCAGCAGCGCGCTGCCAGCCAACTGCTCGATGTTCTCGGGATAAGGCCGCATCGACTCGATAATGCTGACCAGCGGAATGATGAAGGTCTGATCGCCGACCATGACGCCCATGCCGTCGACGATCGCGAGCGTGAGCGGCAGTGTGATGGTGATGGTGGAGCCCCGCAGCGCACGGCTGGCAATATTCACGCGCCCGCCCAACTGCTGGATGTTGCGGCGCACTACATCCATGCCGACGCCACGACCGGACACATCCGTGACTACTTCGGCGGTTGAAAAGCCCGGCTGGAAGATCAGATCCCAGACGTCGGCATCGTTCATGTCGTCGCTGACGTTCAGGCCGTTCTCCCGGGCCTTGCTCATGATGCGCTCGCGGTTGAGACCTGCACCGTCATCGTCAATGCAGATCTGGATGGTGCCGCCGCGCTGGGCGGCGCTGATGGTGATGGTGCCTTTCTCGGGTTTGCCGCGGTCACGGCGTACGTCGGGGCGCTCGATGCCGTGATCGATGCTGTTGCGGACCAGGTGGGTCAGCGGGTCTACAAGCTTTTCGATCAGGCCCTTGTCCAGCTCGGTGTGCTCGCCTTCGAGTACCAGGTCGACCTCTTTCTCCAGCTTGCGCGCCAGATCGCGGACCACGCGTGGAAAGCGGTTGAAGACAAAGGAGACCGGCATCATGCGAATCGACATGACCGATTCCTGTATTTCTCGCGTATGCCGCTCCAGTTCGGCCAGTACCGTCCCCATGCGGCTATTGCTGCCGCCGATGTCATCACCCAGTACCTTGAGCATGGACTGGGTGATCACCAGCTCGCCGACCAGATTGATCAGCGAATCTACCTTCTCGATATCGACACGAATGGTCGACGACTCGCTGCTGGCGGGCTTTTTGGCTTGGGCATCGTCCTTGGGGCTGGCCGCTGTCTTGCCAGCAGCAGGCTGCTCGGCCTGGGCTGCCTCGAAAAGGCCCCAGCCCTGCTCCTCCGGTTGGTTCTGAATGGCTGCCGGTTCTTCAAAAAAACCGAAGCCATCGTCTTCCTCTGCTTGCGCTGCAACCGGTTCGTCAAAGAAACCAAAGCCGTCGTCGACCGCCGTGACGTCGCCCTCTGCCTGAGTGCCCAGTATTGATTCAAGCAGGCTGGTCGTGCGTTCTACCTCAGGCCAGTCGATATCTGTCTCGTTGCGATAGCTGTCCAGCACCTGCCGCAGGCAGTCGATGACGCCGAGAAACTGGTCAACCAGATCAACGCTGACCGCACGTTGGCCCTTGCGTACCTGATCCAGCAGGTTCTCCATGATGTGGGTGATCTGCCCAAGGGCGTCGAAGCCAAAAATGCCGCTGGCGCCCTTGATCGAGTGGGCGGCGCGAAAGATGCAGTTGAGGTCCTCGGCGTCCGGGTTGTCGACCGACATGGCCATGAGCAGGCGCTCCATCGTATCGATGTGCTCCTGACTCTCTTCAAAAAACACCGAGTGAAACTGATTCAGCTCGACACTCATGATGACCTCCGCAAAAGCGGCTCAGGCTCAGGGCAGAACCTTGGATGCGACCGCCAGCAGCTTTGCCGGGTCGAAGGGTTTTACCATCCAGCCAGTAGCGCCGGCGGCTTTGCCCTGATTTTTCATGTCGTCGCTAGCTTCGGTGGTCAACACCAGAATCGGTGTGCGGACGTAGGCGCCCATTGCACGCAGCTTCTTGATCAGCGTCAGGCCGTCCATGCGTGGCATGTTTTGATCGGTCAGCACGCAATCAAAACGGCTACGCTCGCACAGTTCCAGCGCGGCCTGTCCGTCATTGGCGGCAGTGACCTGATAGCCTGCGCCTTTGAGCGTGTGTTCTACCATCTGCCGGATGGAGGCGGAGTCGTCTACCACCAGAATGTGTTTACCCATACCGCGTGCTCTCCCAAGGTTGCTGCATGCAGACGGTCAGGTTAAAGAGCAAGCCGCAGAGCATGGTTTCGTACGGTGAATAAGGCGTTTGCTCTGCCTTGTTACTTGCCTGATCGTCGCGTGATGATTCTTTCAGCCTAGAACAGTTCTACCTCTCCACTGGCCATTGAACTCTGACTGACCGGGCTGGCTCGGTAGGTTGCGAGCTGCTCGCTGATGCGTCTGAGCTCTGCCGTCAGCGCCTCGCCCTCCAGTTGCGTCATAGCCCGGGCGAGCGCCTGCATCAGCGACATACGGTCGATGATGTAGCCTGCGGTTTGTGTCGTGATGTCCTCGAACTGCAAGCCACGGGTTGCTCGCTCGGAGGCATCCATCAATTGTGCGGCGAGGCTGTCGATCTGTTCGGTCAGCGCGCGGTCACGCTCGGCCATTTGCTGCAATTGGGCAATCGAACCCTCGGCTTCCTGCCGGGAGTGTGTCAACCAGTCCATATCCTGGGTAGCAATCTCGCCCATATGCTTGCTTAGGTGGTTTACCGCGCTGTCGATGGCACCCAGCTTGGTTTTGATCTCGTCACTGAACAGCGTAGATCGGCGCGACAGGTTGCGCACTTCGTCGGCGACCACAGCAAAACCTCGGCCGTGCTCGCCTGCTCGTGCGGCCTCGATTGCCGCGTTGAGGGCCAGCAGGTTGGTTTGCCCGGCGATCTGGTCGATCTCATTAACCGCTTTCATCAGTTCCGGCATCTGATCAGCAATCTCAGTCACCTTGCTCACCAGTTGGGACAGGTCATCGCCGACCCCGGCGGCATTGCGAATGACCGTATCCAGTGTCCGCGTGGTGTGCTCGGCAAAACTGTCGAGGCTGGAGGCGGCATCATCGCCACTGGCAGGCAGCATTTCGCGCACGGCATGCTGCTGCGCGTTCAATAGATCATGGATGTCGGTGAAGGCCTGGCGCAGCAGCGCTACGCCATCGCAAATCAGGCCGTTCATGTCTTGCAGGTGTCGTTGGTAGAGATCCAGTTCGGGTTGCTGCAACTGTCCAGCCTGTTGCAGTGCCTGCTGGTCCTCGCGGCTGCCGGCATTAATACTTGTCGGCTCCTGCTGCTGGCCTGCCGGGTTGCGGCCAAGCAAAAAAAGACTGATGCCGGCGGTGACGCCGGTTGCCGTCACCATCGCGACCCAACCTGGCCACATCAGCAAGACAACGCCGCCGCTGACAAGGCCGACTGCGGCGGCGATCAGCACAGGTAATTGGAATGCAGGTTTGGTTCTTGTACTCATGCAGCGTTCCCTGTTCTGGCGGATACACCAGGATTTTTGCGCCTGTATCCAAATGGTCGGCCACAGGCGTCAGCGCTGAAGACAGGTTGTTCTCAAAAAGATGAACGGTCATGTCAACGCGCAGGGTCCTTTAGGACTCAGCCTAGTTAAGATGTGGCAATTGGCTAGTTGCTGGCGGGTATTTCGTTATAAAGCTCTTGTATCCATCAAATATAGATAGACCAAGGTCCAAGACGGGAAGCGAACGACGTGGTCGGATAGCGGGCAGCTCAGGGGCTGCCCGTTCCGGGGTTAGCGCGGGAGGTGTCTGGCCAGCGCTTCGAGTGCCGCGCGGGTCATTTCGTAGGTGAATTCGTTGCTGGCAATTGGGTGTGAGGCGGTGCGCACGACGGTCAGCTCAGCCGCCGGATTGATGTGGATCAGTTGCCCGTGCACGCCCATGGCCTCATAGACGCCGTCAGGGTTGTGACTGACCCACCACTGGTTGTGATAGGAGTAGCCTTCCATGCCGCGCCGGCCAAAGTCGGCAAAGGCCGTTTTGTCAGCACCGCCTCGGATGTCGTTGATGATCGCTTCGGGAATGATCTGCTCACCGTTCCAGCGCCCGCCGCTGCGCAGCATCTCGGCAAAGCGCGCCAGGTCACGCAGGGTTGCGTTCAGACCGGCGCCAGCCCACTCGGTTCCTGTCGGGTCGAGCAGCATGAGTGCGTCCTCCTCGGCGCCGAGCTTGCTCCAAATGCGCTCGCCGATCAGGGTGGCAACGTCTTGTCCGCTGGTACGACGAATCAGCCAGCCCAGTACCTCAGTATGCACGGTGCGATAGGCGAAGTAGCGGCCGTGTTCGCGCGCTGCGCCAATGCTGGGCAGGTAGCCGTACAGGCTGGTTGGCCCGCGCCAGTCCGGTGATTGGGTGATGCCGGCAGACAGACCGTAATGGATGACGTCGGAGGTGCCGTCGGCGTAGACCTCGGAGTAGTTGATATCCGCCGTCATATCCAGCACCTGCTGCACGCTCGCGCCGCGCCAGCCGGATTCTGCCAGCTCGGGAATAATGTCGGTTACCTGGGCCTGAGCATTCAGCGTGCCTTCCGCCACCAGCAGCGCTGCAATCAGCCCGGTAAAAGATTTGCTGACCGACCACAGCATGTGCGGGCTTAGTGGGTCCGGCTGGTTGGGGTAGTGCTCGAAGATGATCTTGCCACGGTGCAGGATGATGCAGGCGTCGGTGTAGCTGCGCTGCAGAAACTCGGCAAAGTCGATGGTGCTGCCGTCACGCAGCTCAACTGGCAGTGCATTGATAGCCTCGCTCTGATCTTCCCCCGCCGCCAGCACGCTGACCGCAGCCGCGCCGCGCCGCACTTGCCGGGAGGGAATCAGCTCGCGCATATGCTGGAAGGCCCAGCGCAGCTTGGGATACTGAACCAGATAGTCAGCGCGGGTAACCTGCTTGTCCGGCGCTGGCGGAAACTCGCGCATATAACCGAGCTGCTCGTAGCGCACGGTATCGGGTGCCGGCAAATCGGGAGCGGTATCGGCCGGCGCATGCAGGCGACGGCTGGCGCGTGGTTGAAAGCCATGCATCTGAGTCATTGAGCTGTCCTGTTTTTGTTGTTGTGCAATCCCACACGGTAGGGGCTGGCGCGTGGGGCGGCAAGCATGCTGCGCTCAACACTATGTTGCATCATTCAGCGCTCAGCTTCCGCTGGTCTGGGTGGCTTGAATAAACCCGCTCAGGTGCGCACAATGCTGGACATTCAACCAGTGTCTTTTGTTTCTGATGCCCGAACTGCTCGCCACCGACTTCTACTACCTGCGCAACTTTGAGTTCGTCATGAACTGGGTTGGTGCGCGCTATGCGGACCTGCTGAGTGCAGATGAGCACGCCTTTGTGCGGGCGTTCGTGCAGCAGCCAGAAAGCTCGCGCGCGCTGCTGGTACGCCTGATCATGCGCAAGGGTGACCATTTTCGCGCCAGCCGTTTAGCCTATGGGGAGGTCGGTGACATCAAGCAGGCGGCCCAGCCCCTGCTTGAGCAGGGCTGGCTGGTAACAGACCAGCCCATCGAGGTTGACGCCGTCGCCCGCCTGCTGCTCAAAAGTGAGCTGGCCAACCTGGATTTGGGTGTCAGCCAGGCTGGCAAACTCGGCAAGCAGGCGCTGCTGGAGCAGATTGCCGCGCAAGGGCTAAGCGCAAGGCCGTGGAGCGAGTGGCCCGGCATTCCGCCAGACGCCTTGTATAGCCTGACTATCAGCCCGCTGTGCGAGCGCTTGCGTCTGCTGTTTTTTGGCAACCTGTCGCAGGACTGGACCGAGTTTGTGTTGTCCGAACTGGGCGTACAGCAGTACGAACAGGTGCCCTTCTGCGCCGAATCTCGCAGTTTTCACCGCGCCGCAGACGTTGATGATTACATTTATCTGGGGCGCTGCCGCGACCGGCTGGACGCCGGGGATGATGTGGCCGAGGTGCTGGCCTTGTTCGCTGATTTTGCCACCGAGAACCGCTGGATCGAGCGCCGCCACCAGCGCCTGCGATTTCAACTGGGGCAACAACTTGAGCGCGAGCAGCGGCTGGAAGAAGCGCTGGCGCTGTATCTGCAATGCCAGCACAGCGAGGCGCGTCAACGTGCCGTGCGGCTGCACGAGCGGCTGGATCAACCCGAGCAGGCTTACGCACTGGCCAGCAGTGCATTGGCTGCGCCGCACAGTGCGGCTGAACAACAGTTGCTTGAGCGGGCGCTGAGACGCCTGGGCCGCAAGTTATCGCAACCGCTGCCAGCCACGCTGCCGGAGGCGGATACACCTACACGGCTGCTGACTCTTCCGGGGCCAGACCCTCTGGGCGTGGAGCACGCTGTTGCTGAACACCTTGCGCAACCTGAGGCGCCGGTGTTTTACGTCGAGAACGGTCTGATCTGCAGCCTGTTTGGGCTGCTCTGCTGGGACGCCCTTTTCGCGCCCCTGCCCGGCGCCTTTTTTCACCCCTTTCAGAGCGGGCCGGCTGACCTGCACGACGCGGAGTTTGCCAGCCGCCGGGCGCCGCTCTTTGCCGACGCGCTGGCCGCCATTGATGACGGCAGCTACCCGGCCATCATCAAACAGCGCTGGCAGAGCAAATACGGCCTGCAGTCGCCGTTTGTGTTTTGGGGGCTGCTGGATGAGCCCCTGCTCGATCTTGCGCTGCGCTGCATTCCTGCCCGCCACCTTCGGCTATGGTGCGAGCGCATGCTCAAGGATATTCGTGCCAACCGCGCCGGCATGCCTGATCTGATCCAGTTCTGGCCGAGTGAGCAGCGCTACTGCATGGTTGAGGTAAAGGGCCCGGGCGACCGCCTGCAAGACAACCAGCGCCGCTGGCTGGCGTTTTGCGCCGAGCACGACATGCCCGTTGAAGTAGTGCACGTGCAGTGGGAGGCCTGCGCGTGAACTATCAGGTGGCTGTGCGCGCGCTGTGTGAATTCACTGCCAAGCAGGGTGACCTGGACTTGCGCTTTACCCCGGCGCCCACAGCCCAGGAAGGTATCGCCGGGCACCAAACGGTGGTGTCACGCCGTGGCGCTGGTTATCTCAGCGAACTGACGCTGGCGGGCAGCTATCCTGGCCTCATGGTGATTGGCCGCGCCGACGGCTATGACCCGGAGCTGAACCTGCTGGAAGAGATCAAGACCCACCGCGGCGATATCAGCCGCATCCCCGACAATCACCGGGTGCTGCACTGGGCGCAGGCCAAGGTCTACGGCTGGCTGCTGTGCGCCGAGCTGCAGCTGGAAGAGATCGACCTGGCTGTCGTCTATTTCAACGTGGTTACCCAGAAAGAAACCAGCTTTCGCGAGACTTTTGCCGCAGATGAGCTGAGGCAGTTTTTTGCCCGTCAATGCGACCGCTTTATCGCCTGGGCTCGGCAGGAAACTCACCACCGCGGCGCGCGTGACCAGCAGTTGCAGCAGTTGACCTTCCCCTACCCGAGCTTTCGTAGCGGCCAGCGCCAATTGGCCAAGGCGGTGTACCGCGCCGCCCGCGACGGCAAGACCTTGATGACCCAGGCCACCACCGGCATCGGCAAGACCCTCGGTACGCTGTTTCCGCAGCTCAAGGCCATGCCTGAGCAGCAGATAGATCGGCTGTTCTTTCTCACCGCCAAGACGCCGGGGCGGCAATTGGCGCTGGATGCGCTGCAGAGTCTGCGCAAGCACAGCGAAACGCCGCTGTCGTTACGAGTGCTGGAGCACATCGCCCGCGACAAGGCCTGTGAGCACCCCGACAAGGCCTGTCATGGAGAGTCGTGCCCGCTGGCCCAAGGCTTCTATGACCGCCTGCCCGCGGCCCGCGCCGAGGCCGTCGCCGAGCAGTGGCTGGACCAGGCGGCGGTGCGCCGCATCGCGCTCAAACACAGCGTCTGCCCTTATTACCTCAGTCAGGAACTGTGCCGCTGGAGCGATCTGGTGGTGGGCGATTACAACTACTACTTCGACATGAGCGCCCTGCTCTACGGCCTGACCGTGCTCAACGACTGGCGGGTAAGCGTGCTGGTGGATGAGGCGCACAACCTGATTGATCGCGCGCGCGGCATGTACACCGCCGAGCTGGATCAGGGCATATTCAACACCCTGCGCAAGCAGGCGCCGGCAGCGCTTAAAGCGCCGCTTGATCGGGTCGCCCGCCACTGGAACGCGCTGCATCGTGATCAGACCGAGGACTATCAGATTTATCCGACGATAGCGGACCTGTTCATCCTTAGCCTGCAAAAGGCCGTCAGCGCCATCACCGAACATCTGACCGACCAACCGGATGGTAATGCCAGCGCGCTGATCCTGTTTTACTTTGATGCCATGCTGTTCTGCCGCCTGGCAGAGGCCTACGGCCCGCATTCGTTGTTCGACATCACACGTCATCCGGGGACTGGGCGCCGCACCTTGTCTACCCTGTGTCTGCGCAATATCGTGCCCGCCCCTTTTTTGCAGCAGCGCTTCACCACTGCCCATAGCACCACGCTGTTCTCGGCAACGCTAAGCCCGGCCCACTACTACCGTGACCTGCTTGGGCTGCCCGAAGACAGCCAGTGGCTGGAGGTTGAGTCGCCCTTCCATGCCGATCAGCTGGGCGTGTCAATCGTTCGCAACCTGTCAACGCGGTATCAGCACCGCAGCGCCAGCCTGCAGCCTATCAGCGAACTGATGGCCGAACAGTTCGCCCGGGAGCCCGGCAACTATCTGGCGTTTTTCAGTAGCTATGCCTATCTGGAGCAGGTGCTGGAGCGTTTTCAGCGCAGCTTTCCCGATATTCCGGTGTGGTCCCAGTCGCGCAGCATGAATGAGGGCGAACGCAGCGCCTTTCTTGCCCGCTTCAGCGAGCATGGCCGCGGTGTCGGCTTTGCCGTGCTGGGTGGCGCCTTTGGCGAAGGGATTGACCTGCCGGGGCGCCGCTTGATCGGCGCTTTTATCGCCACACTGGGGTTACCGCAGATCAACCCGGTGAACGAAGAAATGCGTGAGCGGCTTGAGGTGATGTTCAGTGACAGCGCAGGCAGCGGCTATGAGTACGCCTACCTGTATCCGGGGCTGCAAAAGGTGGTGCAGGCCGCCGGGCGCGTGATACGCACAACAGACGATCAGGGCGTGGTTTACCTGCTCGATGACCGCTTTGGCCAGCGCACGGTGCGTGAACTGCTACCCCGCTGGTGGGAAATCAGCTCTTGCGTATATAGCCCCGCAAGCTGAAATACCGGAGGCGTCGCCAACAGACTAAGCCGCGCGGCAAACAGAATGACATGGAGCTCAAGCAAATAGCCTACCTGGCCGATACGCTGGTGTTGAACAAAACAACAACCCGGAGATTGGCCCATGACGCTGCAAAAGAAGTTTGTTGCCACCCTGGCGGCGCTGCTGCTCGGGTTTATCGTGATAGGTGTGGTGGTCAGCTCCTTTAACCAGAGCCGGCTGATTCATCAGCGTGCCGAGACCGAGTCTGGCTATTTGCGCAACGAGGTAACCCGATTGCTGGAGGTGACCGACGCGATCATGGGGGAGCGTGTCAAAAGCAGCATGGCGCTGCTGATGGAGCGCGGCATGGCGCTCGGTGAGCCGAGGCTGGGGCCGACCGTTGCCGTCGGCAACGAGCGCGCACCGCAGCTATTGCTCGGTGAGACCGCGCAAGCCAACGATTTTGCCCTGGTAGATGGCCTGACCAAAGTCATGGGCGGTACGGCCACCCTGTTCTCCCGTCAGGGCGACGACTATGTGCGTATATCGACCAATGTGATGCGTGACGGGCAGCGTGCCATCGGCACTAAGCTGGACCCGGCCGGCAATGCGATCAAGGCAATACAGGCCGGACAGGCCTTCTATGGTCAGGTGGATATCCTCGGCCAGCCTTATCTGACCGGTTACGAGCCCATCAAGGACCGCAGCGGACAAACCCGCGGCATCTGGTACGTCGGTTATTCGGCAAACCTTGAGGTGCTGGCAGAGGCGATCGCTGGCGCACGTATCCTGCAGGATGGCTTTGTCGCACTGCGCGACCCGACTGGCAAGATTCGCATGCACTCTGAGCACGTGAGCAGCGATGAGGTAATGGCTGCGCTGAGTGACAGCAGCGATTGGCATGTTGAAACCACCTCCTTTGCTCCCTGGGGCTACGATATTTTGCTCGGCTACTCAAAGGCTGAGGTCAATGGACTGATTTTGAGCAACTCGCTGTCGGTTGCCGCTCTCATTACCTTGGCGGGCATTATCCTGGCCATTGCCATCAGCCTGCTGATGAAAGCCATTGTCGGCCGTCCGCTGCAGGCAACGCTGCGCGCGGTGGAAGATATCGCTGATGGTGAAGGTGATCTCACCGTACGCTTCAACGCCAGCGGCCGAGATGAGTTCGGGATTCTGGCGCGCGCCTTTGACCGCCTGCTTGACCGTATTCAGCACACTATCCGCGAAGCTGTCGACTCCTCCGGCAGGCTGCTTGGCCAGGCTGCACAGCTGGCGCGTATTGCAGAGCAGTCGGCCAGCTCGGTCAGCGTGCAGAACCGGGAAACCGAAATGGTGGTCACCGCCATGCACGAGATGAGCCTGACCGCCCAGAGTGTGGCGCAGAGCGCTGCCGCTGGCGAGTCCTCGGCAAGTCAGGCCAGCCGGGAAGCAGAGGATGGCCGGGGCACCATGAACCGGACTGTCAGCAGTATCCAGCAGCAGGCAGACGAGATTGCAGCCTCCATGGAGGTCATGCAGGAACTGGCTTCAGCCAGCAGCGATATCGGCTCGGTACTGGAAGTGATTGTCGGCATCGCCGAGCAGACCAACCTGCTGGCGCTGAACGCCGCGATTGAGGCGGCGCGTGCTGGCGAACAGGGGCGCGGTTTTGCTGTGGTTGCCGATGAGGTGCGGTCGCTGGCCCAGCGCACGCAGGATTCTACTCAGCAGATTCGCAGCATGATCGAGCGCGTGCAGAGCGGCGTCGAACGGTCCTCCAGCATGCTGGAGAATAACCGTGCGCTGGCCGCGAGCAATGCCGAAGTGGCTGAAGCGGCAGGCCGTGCATTCAGTGATGTGATGCACGCGGTGGCCCAGATCAATCAGGTCAATACCGAGATTGCCAGTGCCGCTGAGGAGCAGAGCCAGGTCTCCGAAGAAATAAACCGCAACGTGGTGCGTATCAGCGATGAGGCACGCAAAAACGGCGAACAGGTCGAGCAGACCCGCATTGCCAGCCAGGACTTGACCCAGCTGGCTGAGGAGCTGCGCACCCTGCTCGCCTATTACAAGGTCTGATCTACCACACGGCGCCTGTTCGGTTCATGCCAGGCGCCAGGATGACGGTTGGCTTGTCTCGGTCGCAATCAATGCTTCCAAAGCAGCGGGCTTTTCTGCTCCAATCAGGCTTTTCCATGGCAGGAGCCCGAGCCCATGCAGGCCAAACTCGAACAACGTTCTTTTCTGTTGTTGCTGATCATCGTCACCTTGCTGTTTCTCTATTTGCTCAAACCCTTCTTTGGCGCCGTGTTCTGGGCCTGCGTGATTGGACTGTTGTTTCACCCTCTGCACCAGCGCCTGGTCAAACGCTGGAAGGGCCATGAGAACATCGCGGCGCTGGCCACCCTGACGGTGTGCATGGCGCTGTGTATCCTGCCGGCGGTATTCGTCATTACCTCCTTCGTTCAGGAGGGCCATGCGCTCTACGAGCGGGTGCAAAGCGGCCAGCTTGACCCTGCCGCGATAATGGACAAGCTACGGCATAGCTTTCCGATGGTTGAGAACGTTTTAAGTCGCCTGAACATCGACCTGGAAAGCATCAAGAGCATGGCAACCGATGCTGCCGTCACCTCCAGCCGTTTCCTTGCACAGAACGCGGTTCAGCTCGGTCAGGGTACGTTGAGTTTCTTCGCCAGCCTGGCACTGATGGTCTATCTGGCCTTCTTTCTGCTGCGTGACGGCCCCCAGCTGGTAGAGCTGCTGGTGCGCGCGCTGCCGCTGGGGGATGAGCGCGAGTACCAGCTGTTTGGCAAGTTTGCTGAAGTTACCCGCGCGACGGTGAAGGGCAACCTGGTTGTGGCTGCGGTACAGGGTGGTCTGGGTGGCCTGATTTTCTGGGCGCTGGGCATTCCCGGCGCTTTGCTGTGGGGTGTGGTGATGATGCTGTTGTCGCTGATTCCGGTGGTCGGCGCCAGCCTGATCTGGGGGCCGGTCGCGATCTACCTGCTGGCTATCGGGCACTGGACCCAGGGCATCATCCTGATTGCCTTTGGCGCCCTGGTTATCGGGCTGGTAGACAATATCCTGCGCCCGTTGCTGGTTGGCCGCGACACCAAACTGCCGGATTATCTGGTGCTGCTCTCGACACTCGGCGGTTTTGCTCTGTTTGGCATCAACGGCTTTGTCATCGGGACGCTGATCGCGGCGCTGTTTATCGCCTTCTGGCAAATCTTTGCCGAGGAGTTCAACCCCACCCACCAGCCGGTGGACTCTCAGAGCCCCGCGGAGCAAGGCGACTAACCTGCTCCGCTCCCAAGTCCGTCATCGGGCGACCGGTTCAGGTACCCACTTGATTATCCGGTTTCGCCCTTGGGCCTTGGCTTGGTACAGCGCGTGGTCGGCCAGGTTGAACCAGTGGTCGACGTCATGCAGTCCATCAAAGAAGTCGCAGTAGCCGATACTGACGGTGATGCTCAGCTCCGTTCCGTCCTTCAGTGTAATGCGGGTGTTTTCCAGGGCTTTGCGAAAACGCTCGAGCACATCAAACGCGTTGGTTTCGTTGGTCTGGGCAAGCAGCACGGCAAACTCTTCACCGCCAACCCTTGCGTGTACATCCGAGCTGCGTACCGCGTCACTCAGGGTCGCGGCAAAAATCCGCAGCACCTGATCGCCCGCCTGGTGGCCATACCTGTCGTTAACCGACTTGAAAAAATCGACATCCATTACCGCCAGTGCCACATGCTGTTCATAGCGGATGGCCTGTTTGAACAGGCTGTCGGCCATGCTGAAGAACAGCTTTCTGTTGCCTAATCCGGTCAATGAGTCGTGTGTTGCTTCACGTAGCAGTGCAGCCTCTGCCAGCGCGCGTTGCTCTTCCAATTGGCGGGCTCTGATCATGGTGCCCAGCACGGTGGCAAAGGGCGCCAACAGCTCTATCTGCTCCTGACCGTAGCCCCCTTCCCGGTTACCGACGGCAATCATGCCGACGGCCTGGCCGTCAAAACGTAATGGAATACCCAGGAAGTTGTGGATGGGCGGGTGGCCTTGCGGCTGCCCGCGACTGGCCTGGTGCTGACTGACTGTATCGGTGCAGACAATGGTGTTGTGGGTTACTACATGGCCGAATACGTTGTTGAGCGAGTGAAAACGCAAGGACTGACCCTCGTCCCGATGCGAGTTGTACCACTCACGGCTGGCCTGATCCCAGCTGATGTTCGAGATGCTGGGGACTTCCAGATACTGGGCTCCGTCCTCCCCGGTGCGCAGCATGCCGATAAAACCGAGACGGCTGTCGGTGATTTCGAGCAGCGGGTCAAACAGCCGGTCGCAAGCCGCGACCAGGCTCTGGTCGACAAGAAAGGCCTGCTGCACCTCGGCCACCAGCGACATCAGCTCCTGCTGCCGAGCGTCCAGTTGCTTCAGCTGTCGCTGCAAGGTGGTGTCGCGGATGCTGCCGCTGATGCGTGCAAACTCGCGTTGCTCGGTGCTGGTCAGGGAGGCTGCTGCCACCGCGATCCAGTGATATTGGCCATCGGCCGCTTTGACACGTAACTCTATTTCATGCAACTCGCTTTCCGCTTGTGGCTGCGCACAGGCCTCTGCCGCTGCCTGCACTCGCAGGCGGTCGTCAGGGTGGATACGTGCAAGACAGGCGTCGAAAGACAGCTCGCTGACATGGTTGCCGATACCGAGCCATGCCGCCGCGCGCATGCACAGCGCAATGACGGGCTTGCCCGGATACCATTCCCAGACACCTACGCACGCCGTTTCAAGTGCCGTAACCAGGCGGTGCTCTGCTTCGTTATCAGCCCGTTCGTAGAGCTTTAGCGGGGTTACGTCCTGCAGATACAGCCTCACCGTGTCCGCAGTTGGTCTGCCGCCTTCAAACGACAGCAGGATCCAGCGCTGGCGCATCAAAAAAGTCAGCTGGCGGCGCAGTTGCTGTTTTTGCGATAGCCGCATGAAAAGTTCGCTGAGGCGTCGTGCTGACAGGGGCGAAGCGATGTCGGCAAGGCCTGCGGCAGCAATGGCATCGGCGGCCAGCTCTGCCCCCAGCACACGTTCAAGCATGCTGTCCCACTCGATAAGCCTGTATGGATGGGCCAGCCGAACGACAACCGCCGCGTCCGGGCTCTCTTCCATGGTGACGGTCGCGCTTCCATTGCTCATCGAATATCGTCCTTATCTCGCAGGATACGAACCTGAGGGAGCCCCAGGAGACGAGTGCACTGGAACATCAAACCGTACTAGCACGCTGCTGACAGGCCTGGCTGTTGTGCCCGACGGATTCCAGATACCTATGCTTTGAGCATAGTGCTGATCCAGTGGCGTGCAAGGGACATCAGACTGAACAAACTGTCTCGCAACCTGGCTGGTGAGCCGGTGTTAGCTAAGCCCAGGGAAAGGTCGAGCGGCTGCTCGACCATGGGGGCGTGCAACGCCTGGGCCCTGTTGCTGTGTGGCCCTGTCAGCTTTTGGACCATCGCTTGAATAGTACGCTGGCGTTCACACCACCAAACCCGAAGCCATTTGATAGCGCGTACTCTATTGGCATTGTCCGTGCGTTGCCGCGTACCAAGTCCAGCCCGGCAGCGGCCTCATCAGGGTTGTCCAGGTTCAGCGTCGCCGGCGCCAGCTGATCACGGAGCGACAGCACGGTAAACACCGCTTCGATGCCGCCAGCGGCGCCCAGCAAATGGCCAGTTGCGGATTTGGTTGAGCTGATCGCCGGGCCTGAGGTGTTACCAAACAGCGCCTTGATCGCTGCCAGTTCGCCCAGATCACCGACTGGTGTAGAGGTGGCGTGGGCGTTTAGATATTGCACCTGATCAGGGGTAACACCTGCCTGCTTGAGTGCCTGTTCCATTGCCCGGCGCGCGCCGCTGCCGTCTTCCGGCCCGGCGGTCATGTGGTAGGCATCAGCGCTGGTGCCGTAGCCCACCAGCTCTGCGATGGGAGTCGCACCGCGTGCCAGTGCGTGTTCCAGCGACTCGATCACCAGTAGCCCGGCACCCTCGCCCATGACGAAGCCATCACGTGCCTGATCGAAGGGCCGCGATGCTTTCTCTGGTGCGTCGCTGTGGCTGCCGGATAGCGCCCGTGCCGCAGCAAAGCCGCCCAGGCTGACGCGATGAATGCAGGCCTCTGCCCCGCCAGCGATGGCGATGTCTGCTTCTCCCGCGCGGATCATTCGCGCGGCGTCACCAATCGCCTGCACACCGGCAGCACAAGCGGTAACTGGCGCGCCAAGCGGCCCCTTGAAACCGTGCAGAATAGAAATGTGGCCGGCCGCCATGTTGCAGAGGAAGGCCGGAATCGTGAACGGCGACAACCGACGCGGGCCTTTGCTGTCGGTAGTCCGCACCGCCTCGACCATGGCCGGGAAGCCGCCAGTACCGGAGGCAATGATACTCGCCGTGCGCTCCTGCCCTTCACTGCCTTGCGGTGCCCATCCAGCCTGAGCCAGTGCTTCTTGCGCGGCGGCGATGGCAAACAGGATAAAACGGTCCATCTTGCGCTGTTCTTTGGCTGGCAGGTAGCGGTCCGGGTCAAATCCGGCTTCCGGGTCCTGTTCAGTGCTTTGCACCTGCCCGCCAATGCGAACGGCCAGATCGCCGATCAGCTCCTGCGGCAGTGCGCGGATACCCGACTGGCCCGCTGTCAGGCGCTGCCACACCGCTTCTACCCCGGTACCCAGCGGTGAGACCGCGCCCATTCCTGTGACCACAATGCGCTTGTTCATCAGAGTCCTGCTCCTTCGTTTCGGGAAAGTCCAACAGCAGATGGACGTTACTATCATAATGAAAGTAACATTCTGATCCAGCCCTGAATTTAAATCGATGGAAAGGCCATGCAACGCACCAAACTCACCAACGCCGAATGCCCCATCGCCCGCAGCCTGGATGACGTCGGCGAGTGGTGGAGTATTTTGTTGATGCGTGACGCATTACAGGGCCTGAGGCGGTTCGACGAGTTTTCGCAAAGTCTGGGTATAGCGCCGAACATGTTGACCCGCAGGCTGGCCGCACTGGTTGAGGCCGGTATGCTTGAACGGGTGCCCTACAGTCAGCGCCCCTTGCGCTACGAGTATGTTCCGACCGCCAAGGGTGAGGACTTTGCCGTGGTGTTGTTGGCGTTTGTGGACTGGGGGAATCGCCATTACGCCGCCGAGGGCGAAAGTGTGCAGGTGGTGGAGCGCCAGAGCGGCAAGCGTCTGCAGCTGGCATTTACCGACCCGGACGATGGTCGAACGGTTGCGCCTGGCCATTGCACTGTACAACCTGGCCCTGCGGCCAGTGCAGCCATGCGTGCGCGCCTTGGGCGCATGATCAGGGATTAACGCCGGCGATAGTCGCCTAATCTGCCTACTACTGCCCGCTCTGGCGGCAAACTCTCTGCGTTTATCCTTGCAGCCAGTCGTCGGACTGATAACTCGGATAATGCATAACCTATACGCTAGTTGTACATTCTTCGTTTCCGTGTACAGAATATTTGGCGCTACACCCGTGATGCCTCCTGATCGCGGTGTCAGCAGCAATCGAATTCCTGAAACGAGGTGATACATGAAGCAGCTACTGGTGCTTTTCTGCTGTCTCTGCCTGGCCAGTTGCGGCAGCGTTACGGTGGAAGACTATGCTAACGAGCGGCCGAAGCTGGACCTGCTTGCCTTCTTCGACCGGCCTGTGCAGGCCTGGGGCATGTTTCAGGATCGCAGCGGCAGGGTCATCAAGCGCTTTCACGTGGACATCAACAGTTATCGTGAGGGGGATCGTCTGATTCTCGACGAGCGCTTTGTCTACAGCGATGGTACTACCCAGCGGCGCGTCTGGACCTTAACGCCCGATGGCAAAGATCGCTGGTTGGGGACGGCGGATGATGTGATCGGTACCGCGGTTGGTGAGCTGGCGGGCAATGCGCTGCGCTGGCGTTATGAGCTAAACCTGCCGGTGGACGACACCAGCTATGTCGTGACCTTTGACGACTGGATGTATCTGATGGACGAAGATACGTTGATCAACCGCTCCAGCATGCTCAAGTTCGGGGTCGAGTTGGGTCAGGTAACGCTGTTTTTCCGCCGACAGCCCTGAGCGGGTTCTCGCCCAGATTTGAGGTGAATGGCGTAAGTAACCGCGGCGTCTATGCGACGCACAGCGCGCCGCCACCATCTTCCTTCACTTTATAAAGGGCGTCGTCAGCCAGTTGTAATAGTGCATGCTGGTCCGCGCAGTCCTGTGCCTGACCAGGGATTCGACTGGCCAGCCCGATGCTTGCTCCAACCTGGACGCCGCCGGAGGCGATCAGGTTTAGATGGTCGATGTCATTAATGATTCGCCGAGCCACCAGCTCAGCGCCGGCCGCATCGGTTTCCGGCATTACCAGTACAAACTCGTCACCGCCAAAGCGTGCCGCCAGATCGGTTTCTCTGCGCGCCGAGTTGCTCAGCACCGCGCCGACCTGCACCAATGCTTGGTCACCCTTCAGGTGGCCCAGGCCGTCGTTATAGGATTTGAAGTTGTCCAGATCGATTATCAGCACGCTGACGGGGCTGTGCGCGCGTCCAGCTCTGCGCCATACCTTGCTCAAAAACGCCTGGAAACGGCGGCGGTTGGCCAAGGTGGTGAGCGGGTCGTGTTGGGCGGAGTGCTCGGCGGCCTGCTCGCTGAGCTTGCGGCGAGTAATGTTGTTGTGGCTGACCACGATACCGACCGCCCCGCCAAGTTGCGCACGCGCAGCCCTCAGAATGAACCACTTCTCCTCTTCTGGGGTAGAGCACGGATATTCGTGATAGAAGGTGTCGGTGCGGCCGGCTATTACATCATCCAGTCCGTCCGCGACTGTGCCTGCATCGAGATCTCCACAATGCGTCGCTGCCCGGCAGACGTTCAGGTAGTTTTGCCCCACCCAGGGGAAGTCAGCCGCAACGCCATTGGCGCGGGCGGCATTGCGCTAAGTGCGATTAACAAAAAGGATTTCACCCTGCTCATCCAATACGGCAATCTGGTCTTCAAGACCATCCAGCACCCCACGAAAAAAACCTTTGGTGAGGCCTTCGCTTGCAGCCGTGCCCTGCTCGACTACTACTCCAGCGGCCATTGTCTACCCCTAAAACGGCGGGTGTGCTTCACGCAAACCTGAGCGCGGAGAATAACAGGTACATGGCCGGCAGGACGAGGTTATCTGGCGGGCTGGCCGCCACTATCCTGGCGGCGATATGCCGCCGCAGCTAGACGCGCGCGTAATCTCGGGTGCGAGCACGGTACCACTCGATCCCGTCGGCATCGCGCTCCATCTCTACCCTGCCCTCGGCTATCAAACAGTTAAGATTGGCACGACTCTCGCCAGTGGCAAGGGACAGTACGATGCCGTCGCCCATGCCGATTGGTCGGCCGAACAGGCACTCGAAGACATCGACGCTGCGATGAGACTCGTGCAACTGATCTTGCAGCTTGCCGAGCAATTGCTGTTGTGTGTCGACCAGATCATTGATGCGCGCATGCAAGCCCACGAAGCACTCGTTATGCGACGGCAACACCAGCACGCTATCGCTGACCTTGTCGCGGATGCGCAGCATTGAGGTCATCCATTCGCCCAACGGGTTGCCCTCGGGGTCACGCGCCAGCACGGATACGTTGGATGAAATCAGCGGCAGCACCTGATCACCAGAGATAAACAACCCCAGCTCCGCACAGTACAGACAAGCGTGCTCGGAGGTGTGGCCCTGGCCGACAATGACTTCCCAGTGATGCTCACCGATGGCGATGACATCGGCGTCGCTGATGCGCCGGAAGCTGTCGGGCAGCGGGTGCACCAGGCTGGTTATACCGCCGTAATTGTTGCGGAAATGCTCCAGCGCAGAGTCGTTCCACCCTGCCCGGCGATAGAACTCCAGCTCTGAGACGGGCGCCTCCCTGCCCTGTAGACGCGAGGCGTTACAGGCGTGGTACTCAGTGTCGGGCATCCACAGCTCACAGCCAAAACGCTCTGTCAGCCAACCGGCCAGCCCGGCGTGATCAGCATGACGATGGGTACAAATCACGCGCGTAATGGGCAGTCCGCCAAGCATGCTGTCAAACAGGTGCTCCCACGTCGCCATCGCTTCTTTGGTCCAGACGCCTGTATCTACGACCGTCCAGCCGTCGCGATCACGTATAGCCCATAGGTTTACGTGATCCAGGCGAAACGGTAGCGGCATGCGAATCCACAGTACGCCGGGCTGAATCTCCAGCGCTGTCCCTAGCGCGGGCGTCGTCAGAGGGTAAATCAAGCCTTCAGTTGCCATAGTTTGAGCACTTATTTAAATAGGTTTTACAACTAGCTGATAAAGTTCAGGTTTCTTTGAGAAGACGCCGTGGGTGCATGCCGTTGACCATGCCCATGAAGGGGGGATGAATCGAGTAACCGAGCATGCGTTGGATGTGTGCGCTGCACTCCCGGGCGCGCTCCAGCGACACTGATAGGCTGAAGTTTTCCTGCTGCCGCGCCCAGGGCTCACAGTATTGAGCCGTCACCGCAAGGCGCGGAGCCGCGCTTTGATTCGCTCCGCCGCCGTGCCACAAGGTACCCAGGAACAGCACCATAGAGCCCTTCGGCATGATCACCGGAATGGATTTGGCGCACTCACCTGGCGTCGGGGCATGTCCGTCCCAGGTGTGGCTGCCGGGAATGACGACGGTGGCGCCGTTGTCGGCAGTGAAGTCATCCATGGCTATGATGGTGGCCGCGCCGTAATGCGGACGTGGACGCGGCACCGGGTAGAAGGCGTCGTCGTGATGCAGCGGCTGCGAGCGCTCGCCCGGTAAGATATTGATGACCTGCAGCTGCGACAGCAGGTAATTGGGGGCCAGTACGCGGTCCAGCAATCCAAGCACCAGCGGATGTTCGACCAGCGGGTTACACGCCAGGGTTTTGGAGATGACAGCATAGAGGCGCTGGGTCAGCGTCCCTTCAAAACCGTTACGTCCGCAGTGCTCGGGCAACAGCGCGCGTAACTCGGCGCTGATACGGTCGATCTGCTCCGGCGGCACGATTTGCTCGAGAATAACGTAGCCGTCGCGCAGCAAGGCGCTGTGCAGGCGCTCCAGTTCGGCTGCGTCGACCGCATCCTGACTGCCTGCCGTTGAGGGAAACGCTTTGGCGTAGCCGCTCTTAAGATACTCGCTATTACCTGTCAGAACCCGCTGATTCATGCTCGCCCTCTCTTGTCATTGTGGGCCGGGCTGACGGGCGATAGGGCACAGCAGCTCGGCGGACGTGAACGATGCAGTGGCCGCATGCAGTACCTGCGTGCGGCCGAGTCCCATTGTAGAGCGCCCCTGGTGCCTGAAAACCAGCAGAGCACAGGCGATCCTGCCAAATACTGGACTCAGCCGCGTACTGTTTGCGGCCTATTCAGCCAACAAATGATCAATCAGCGCCTGGGCAAACGGAGACAAGGGCGTCTTGCGGCGGGTGCAGATCTTGAGGTCACGCTGGGCCCAGCTGTCCTCCACTTCAATGATCGACAGCGGCTGCCGCCCGGACAGTTTCACCGCCTCACGTGGTACCAGGCCGATGCCTACGCCAGCCGCGACCATGCGGCAGACCGCTTCAAAGCTATTCACCTGTACGCGCACATTGAGGTGCGTGCCCAGGCTGGAGGCGGTGTTCATCGTGAAGGTGTGGATGGCAGAGCCTGCATGCAGCATGACAAAGGGTTCGCTGATTACCTGCGCAAACGAAAGCGAGTGCCGCTCTGCCAGCGAGTGAGCCGGCGCTGTAATCAGCACCAGGCGGTCTGCGCGGTATGGCAGCAGGTCGACCTCCTGATAGTCGTCATAACCCGCGACGATACCAATCTCCGCATCGCCACGGGCCACGCCCGCCAGAATGTCCGAGCTGGTGTGCTCCTCCAGGTTCACACTCACCTGCGGATGGCGAGCAAGAAACGCTGCCAGATCGTTCGGCAGGTAGCTGTGAATCGCATGGGTATTGGCCCAGAGCCGCACATGGCCTTGAACGCCCTCGGCAAAGGGAGCGAGGTCCGAGTGCATCTGCTCCAGGCGGGCAAATACCTGCCGGGCATGACGCAGGAATATCTCGCCGGCACGGGTCAGCTCCACCCCGCGGGCGCGGCGGTGCAATAGCGTGGTGCCCAGCGAGGCTTCGAGCATTTTGATGCGGTGACTGGCCGATGACGGCGCTAGAAAGGCACGCTCGGCCCCGTGGGTCAGGCTTTCACATTCGGCGATAGCGATGAAAAGACGCAGGTCAGTCAGGCTGTATTTCATATGAATTCGAAAAATGCGAACGCTTGCATGGTGAAAACGCAATTCTACAGGAGCTGGTAGAGGCATAGCATCCAAGCAGTTGAATACGACGCGCAGAGCTCATCATGACCCGCACCCCACTCTCTTCCCATCAGCTCGGTATGTTGCTTGCCGTACTCGCCGCGTTCGGCTTCTCGTTCAAGGCAATTTTCGTCAAGCTGGCGTACCTCAGTGCGCCGGTGGACGCGATCACCCTGCTCTCTTTGCGCATGCTGTTTTCTCTGCCGATGTTTCTGATTAGCGGGTACGCTTACTTGCGCACGGGGCCAAAACTGACTCTCAGGGACTGGGCCTTGCTTGTGTTTCTGGGGTTGACCGGCTACTACGGCGCGTCGATTCTGGATTTTGCTGGCCTGCAGTACATTTCTGCCGGTCTGGAGCGGGTGATTCTGTTCACCTACCCGACCATCACCATTCTGATCGGGTTGTTGTTTCTCGGGAAAAAAGCGAGCCCGCGGCTGATTGGGGCGCTCGCGCTCTGTTATGCGGGGGTAAGCCTGGTGTTTGTCAGCGACCACCAACTGGCAGAAGACAGCCTTGCGCCCTGGCTCGGGGCCGCGCTGGTATTTGCCTCCGCGGTTTCCTACGCCTGCTATACGGCCTTTGCCGAAGTGTCGATCGCCAAACTCGGTGCTGCGCGCTTTTCTATCCTGGCGCTGATCGTCTCGATTCTGGCGGCGCAAATGCATTTTCTGGTCACCAATCCGATCAGCGATCTGATTCAGCCTTTGCCGATATACGCGTACTGCGCGGCGATGGCGTTGTTCTCGACCGTGCTGCCGATCTTCTTCCAGTCAGGCGCGATTCAGCGTATCGGCGCCGGGCCAACGGTACTGGTGGGTATGCTTGGCCCGATCATGACGATCTTCTTCAGTTGGCTGCTGTTGGAAGAACCGCTGACCTGGGTGCAATTGGGCGGTACGGCATTGGTGATTGCCGGGATCTATCTGATTCGCCGGGCGTAAGCCCCCCGGCTTGCTTGCCTTACTGCCACCAGCGCTCCGTTGGCAGGTGCGACGCGTCGCTCAAGTTCACTGGCTCACCAATCTGCGGGGTGACCAACTGGAACGGTTGGCCGGTACTGGCTTCGGCCAACCAGGTAAAAGGCTCATCCCAAGCGTGTTTGGCCAAGGTGAACTTACCGACATGAGACGGCAGAAGAATACGCGTGCCCAGCTCGGCTGCCGCTCTGGCTGCCTCCTCGGGGTTCATGTGGATATAGGCCCAGCGCGTATCGTATTGCCCAGTATCGAGCGTGGCGAAATCAAAGCGGCCAAAGCGCTCGCGCATCGCAGCAAAATGCGGCCCGTAGCCAGAATCGCCGCTGAATAGCAGGCGTTTGTCGGCTGACTCAAGCACATAGCCGGTCCACAGGGTCCTGCGCCGAGTCAGCATGCGCCCGGAGTAATGTCGCGCCGGCACCAGAGTGACCGCGATATCGTTCAGAGCGGTCTGGTCGAACCAGTCACCCTCAAACACCCGATGCTGATCAAAGCCCCACTGCTCAAAATACTCACCAACGCCCAGCGGCACGACAATGCGGTCGACCTTCTCACGCACGGCTTCAACGCTGGGGTAATCGAGGTGATCCCAGTGATCATGGGTAATCAGCAGCGCATCAATGGCGGGCATGTCGGCGGCAGTGTAGGGGTTGCTCCCTGCGTAGGCGCGGTTGAACAGCGACAGCGGCGCCGCACTGGCGCTGAATACCGGGTCAATCAGCAGGCGCTTGCCGCCCAGCTGGACGTAAAAGGAGGAGTGGCCAAGCCAGATGATGACATCCAGGTCAGGATCCAAGCCATGCAGGTCTGTTTTGATCGACGGAACCGGGCCCCCAGGGCGTAGCTGGGCGCCGGTGCTGCTGAGGTTTTCCAGCAAGACCTGGACGAAGGATTTTTCTGAGGTGAACATCGGGGTATCAATCAGATTGCGAAATTCACCATCAACATAGTTGGGGGACTGCTGGATCCGTGTCAGTCGCTCGCCTTCGGGCAGGCGGCCAAACTTGGGGTGCTGCAGATACAGGCTCGTTGCAATCGCGGCGATGGCTGTCACGGCCAGCAGGCTATACACCAGTGTTTTCACTAAGCCTCCAGCGTTCACTCGGCCTTCTCAATACGGGCGGACAGGCTGCCCTTACCAGACAGGGCAGCCATACTACCCTCGATGCGCCCGAGCTGAACCAGCCCGCTGGCATAGCCAAAGTCACGGTAGAAAATCGCCAGATTGCCCCAGGGTCCGTAGTAGGTAATGTCGCCAACGTCCGGATCAAAGCCGGCAGGAGAGCCGTCGACAGGCAGACGGGTTGGCAGGTCGGATATTTTCTCGATGCTGTGATAGTCGTCCAGTTCAAGTTCAAGCGGCAGCATGTCGGCAAAGGCCTTTGCAGCTGCTGAGTTGTTTAACGTCGCAGCGAGCACCTGCTCGCCAATCACTATTTGAATTCGCACCCTGTTTCCTCATCAACAAACGCAGCCAACTCACTGGCCTTGGTATGCCAGTCTGGAGTATGACCATAGCGCCGAGCGCTTTATCAATAAACCCACATTGATCGCTTGCTCTTATTAGCTGAATTCATTAAAAAACAGCTCCCGCCCCACCGCCAAGCAAGGAATCTCTCCGCCGTGCTCAGAGAAAACGCCAATGACCTTATGTCCTTCGTAGCGGTCGCTCGCGCGGGCAGTTTCACCCGCGCAGCAGCGCAGATTGGTGTGTCCCAATCGGCGCTGAGCCACGCCGTCAGCGGACTGGAAGCCCGCTTGGGTCTGCGCCTGCTAGCCCGCACTACCCGCAAGGTAACCGTCACTGCCGAGGGGGAGCGCGTTCTGGAGCGCATAGCACCGCATTTCTCCCAGATAGAAGAAGAGCTGCAGGCCTTGGTCGAGCTGCGTGACCAGCCAGCCGGCACCTTGCGCATTACGGCCACTGACCATGCTGCCGACACGCTGATCTGGCCAAAGCTGGCACCGGTCCTGCGCAACTATCCAGATCTCAATATCGAGCTGATCAGTGATTACGGTCTGACCGACATTGTTGCGGAGAAATTTGACGCTGGCGTGCGCCTTGGCGAGCAGGTGTCCGAAGGCATGATTGCTGTGCGCATCGGCCCTGATTTCCGCATGCTGGTGGTCGGTTCGCCCCGTTACTTTGAGCAGTGCGAACCGCCCCGCTCGCCTAGAGAGCTGACCGGGCACAACTGCATCAACTTGCGTTTGCCGACCCACGGCGGCCTGTATGCCTGGGAGTTCGAGAAAGACGGCGAAGAGGTCAATGTGCGGGTAGAAGGCACGCTGACGTTCAACAACATCTACCCCGTGGTGCAGGCCGCGGTCGACGGCTATGGGCTCGGGTATGTCCCGGAAGACCTGGTTGCCGACCATCTCGCCGAGGGCCGACTGATCAGCGTCATGCAGGACTGGACACCCCCCTTCCCCGGCTACTTCTTTTACTACCCGCATCGGCGCCAATCATCACAGGCATTCAAGGTCATCGTTGATGCACTGCAGCATCACACTTGATTAATCAGCTTTGCTCATAACTGCTATACGTAACCACAAGGACCGCGGGGCCTGACTGGCGAGGATAATAGACGCTCTCACCTCACCTTCAGGAGTACACAATGAGCGTCAGCTACGACTTTTCCGGCAAAGTGGCACTGGTCACCGGAGCCGCCTCCGGCATGGGCTACGCCACTGCCAAAGCCTTCGCCGCCGCGGGCGCTGCGGTCATGCTGTCGGATATCAACGACGACGCACTCAATGCGGCCGTTGAGTCGTTGCGGCAGGTTGGCCAGGTGGCCGGTACCCGCTGCGACGTTGCTGACGAGGCGCAAGTCGCGGCGCTGATCAAGCGCACCGTCGAGACCTTTGGGGGGCTGGACATCGCCTTCAACAACGCCGGCATCCAGGTACCGGCAAGCGACGCCGCAGAAGAAACCGCCGACAATTTTGACCGCGTCAACGCGATCAACCTGCGTGGCGTATGGGCCTGTCAAAAGCATGAACTGCTGTACATGCGCGAACAGGGAGCCGGCATCATCGTCAACTGCTCTTCAACAGGCGGCCTGGTCGGACTGGAGAAACTCGCGGCTTACCATGCCTCCAAGCACGGCGTGATCGGGCTGACCAAGAGTGCAGCACTGGAGTACGCGCCACGTGGCATTCGCATCAACGCGGTCTGCCCCGGCGCTATCGATACACCGATGGTCTCGGACATGCTGAAAAAAGGTGCCCTGACCGAAGAAATGATCGCTGCCGCCCAACCTATCGGCCGCCTTGGCAAACCGGAAGAAATCGCCAGTGCAGTGCTGTGGTTGGCCAGCCCGGGAGCGTCCTTCCTGATCGGACACTCGCTGGCAGTCGATGGCGGCTTTACCGCGCATTAACCCCAGGTTGCAGCCCACGACGCTGTGGGCTGCTCTACCACTGAACATTTATTAACTGCGCCACCAGGCACTGCCGTTGTGCGGCTGACCAAGCTGCAGGTGCTCCCCCATCTGCGGCGTGGTCACACGGACCGCATGCTGCTGCGCCAGCTCAGTGATCTGCTCAAACGGGTCTTCCCAGGTATGCATGGACAGATCAAAGGTGCCGTTGTGAATGGGATAAAGCCAGCGGCCCTTGAGATCGAGAAACGCTTGCATGGTCTGCTCTGGCAGCATGTGCACATACTCCCAGCGAGGGTTGTAGGCGCCGGTTTCCATAAAGGCGACGTCAAACGGGCCGTAGCGCTCGCCGATTTTACTAAACCCGCTGAAATAGCCGGTGTCACCGCTGAAGAATAGGCTCAGATCATTTTGCTTCAGCACCCACGAACACCAGAGCGTGCGGTTGCCATCAGAGAAGCCGCGCCCGGAGAAATGCTGCGCCGGCGTAGCAATTGCCCGCACAGTGCCCAACTGTACCTCCTCCCACCAGTCCAGCTCTTGCACCTTGCCCGGCGGCACACCCCAGCGTATCAACGTCGCCCCAACCCCGAGTGGCGTGATGAAGTGCTCGACCTTGTGCTGCAGCTGCCTGATCGCGGCATGGTCGAGATGGTCGTAATGATTGTGCGACAGCACCACCACCTTGATCGGCGGCAGCGCATCGATACTGATGGGTGGCGCGTGAAAGCGCTTGGGGCCAAACCACTGGACCGGCGAGGCGCGCTTGCTGAATACCGGGTCAGTCAGCCAGAACTCGCCATCGAGCTTGAACAGCAGGCTGGAGTGGCCCAGCCGCCAGACGCTGTTGTCTGCCGCTGCCAGCAGCTCCTCCCGGGTAAGACGCTGCACCGGAATAGCCCGATTGGGCACGGTGCCGGCCGGTTTGTTGAAGATAAAGTCACGCCAGACTGCCAGCCCCTGACGCCAGCTCATGGGCGCTCGTGACACGCCATTGCGGAAGCGCTCAGCGCGAAATTGAGCAGAATCAGGATACTCGGGTAACGTGGGTCGCAAGGTGCCGTTCAGGCTGGCGCGCAGCGCTGCCCCCAACGACATCAGCATCGCGCCGATACGTGCAGGTCGCCAATCGGCAAAGCGCCCCGTGTTTGAGCGCTGCTCAGACTGATCTGACCCGCCATCCCCATGCTTCATCGCTATGCGCCTCTGTCGGTATCGTGGCTGCAGGTTGTACCTGCCAATCTGCATTGCATGGGGGCAGCGGTGCCCGGTTGCAACTGCCAAGTGACACATCCGAGAGAAATGCGCCGGAGACTACACCAGCAGATCCTCGTAGAACGCGCCAAATGGGCGCTCAGGATGGGCTATCTGAATCTCCAGAATCCACAGCCCCTTGCCGGGGGTGTTGGCAAAGTCACCCAGGTCGCCCGCGCGGTAAATCGCGTGCGGGAAGTCGCTCACCCGGTGGCCCGTAATGTCCAGGTTGAGCACCCAGCCGTCCTGCGCTGCCTGGTCAGCGGCGAAACGATAAAGCTCAACGCCCGACGCACCCGTGCGGCGCCAGTGCGCTTCAACCTGATCAAACAGCGCTTTGGCTGCTGCCGCACAACGAGCCATATCCGGGTCATCACCGGTGACAAAGGTTGCCCCCGCGTCACCCTCATGGCCTTCCCAGACCACCCCCATATCGACAAAGAATATGTCGTTCTTTGCCAGCTGCGGATCGCCTTCAGAGCGCTGTTTGAAGGTCTTCAGGGTATTGGCGCCAAAGCGGATCAGCAGCGGATGCCAGATACGCTGCATGTTCATCTCAGTGAGTATCTGCATACCCAGCTTGTGCGCTTCGGACTCATACATGCCCGGCTTCATGGCAGCCGCAATGCGCTGCACGGCCTGCCAGGTCATCTGCTGCGCATGTTGCATCAGTTCAAGCTGATAGCGCTCACCAACTGCTTCCTTGGGTGCTGTGGCCGTGGTCATGGGGGGCTCCGTTCACGTGGGATAAGCGCTATATACTTCCATATATTGCGCTCGCCCGACCAGCCCATGCTGGTGCTTCACGCCTTTGCTATCCAGCTCAGCGGCAGGCATTTCATCAGCATACCCAGCGGCCGCTACGGCCAGTCCGGTACATAGCTCTCGGCACGCTCGCGCTCAATCGCCTTTACCAGCAGCGCGCTGCCTCGCCGCACATCCACCTCAAAGGGCAGCTCCACTGCTTTGTCGTTGAGTTCGGTGCGGATGTAGCCGGGGTATACCGTGCTGACCTTGATAGGCGTGCCAAGCAGTTCAGCGCGAAGCGCTTCAGTAATAGGCAGGGGCATCGGTTCCTGCGGTGAGTACTTTCTGCAGCTCGGGCTAGCCAGTGCCAAAGCGTTCGGGCGTATGTTGCAGCTCACCACCCAGTACTTCGAACACCACCTGATTGCGGCCATTGGATTTTTGCGAGGTACAGCGCCGAGTCTGCTCTGGAAAGACACTCTTCAAGGGCGTCGATCGCCCTCAGACGAGCGCAGCCGATAGATGAGGTGATCCGACGACAGGGCTCAGTCCCCCCCCCCTGCACTTCCAGTGCCTCAATGCGCTGACTGGGCATTGCGCCAAAAGATTCAGGACATCGAAGAAATCCAGCTACGCCTGGCAGATAGCAAATCACGTCTGCAGGACGTGCTGATACAGGTGGAACAAAAGCCGGACGACATGAACTGCGCCACGAATGCTAGACGCGTTTGGTCGCAGGCCAGTCTCGGCAAGGCAGGATGAGGGTGCGGTTCAGCGTCGAAAGCGGATCAGCCGCCTGCCGCCAGGCCACGCAATGTGTCGATATCGCGCTTTGGCGGCGCGCCAAACAAGCGGCTGTATTCGCGGCTGAACTGGGACGGGCTTTCGTAGCCCACCCTGTACGCGGCGCTGGCCGCGTCCAGGTGCTCGCTCAACATCAGCCGCTTGGCTTCGTTCAGGCGCAGCCATTTCTGGTACTGCAGCGGACTCATGCCGGTCAGGCGACGAAAATGGCTGTGAAACGTCGGCGCGCTCATATTCACCGACGCAGCCAGCGTATCGATGTGCAGCGGCTCAGCGTAGTGGCGACAGAGCCAATCAATGGCCTTGGCAATGCGATACCCCTGCCCTTCAACCGAGGCAATGTGGCGCAGAAGTGCGCCCTGGTCACTGGTGAGCAGACGGTAGTGAATTTCACGCAGGATGCCAGGCAACAGCGCGTCAATTGCCTGAGGCTCATCGAGTAGCTGCATCAGCCGGTTGATCGGGTCCAGCAGCTGAGCGGTAACGCTGCCAATACCCACGCAGCTTCCCGAACTGCTGACGTTAACCGAGGGCACCTCACCATGGGCTACCATCTCGGTGATCAGCCGCCCATCCAGCGCCAGGTTAAGTCCCAGACAAGGCTTTTCAGCGCTGGCTGACAGAGTTGCGGAACGGGCCGGCAGCTCCAGTGATGTGATCAAGAAGCGTGATATGTCGTACGGATACACATCGTCGCCAACCAATACCTCCTTGTTACCTTGCACGACCAGCACAATGCTCGGTTTGATCAGACAGAACGCCGGTGGTGTGGGCGCCTCACGACGAAACAGGAGCAACCCGTCAATGGCGGTCGCGCAGTCTTCCACTCCCCGCGTATGGCGCTCAATGGTCTGAATCAGGCTCTGTGGCGCATTGTCTGATGTCACGGTCTACCCCTGCTCATGGTTCGGTTGTTCACGGCGTCAGCTTACTTCAGGCCCTGCCGGTTACGCTAAAAAACATGCTGCCTCATCGGATCAGGCAATTCCTGCAAAGGATCAATATAACCCTGCGCCGGCAGCCTACGCATAATTAAATCAGGCAAACAGAGCGCTGCTCGGCAACCTGCACTGGGGGCGGTGGCGCTACCTGAAATGCACAATCGGAGGTTTGAAGATGACTACAGATAACACATCCGGTAACCATTCCACACAGCAAGAGGATTCAGCAATGGAGCGGCGCGACCTTCTGAAAATGACCGGCGCAGGCATCGGTGCCCTGAGCGTAAGCAGCCTGCTGGCGACTGTCGCCAAGGCAGAGGCTGATATTCAACTCGACAGCACCTGGGACAAAACCTTCCCCAAGAGCGACAAGGTTGACCACGCCAAGATCGCCTTCAAGAACCGTTACGGCATCTCCCTTGCTGCAGACCTTTACCAACCCAAGGACGCCAGCGGCAAGCTCGCTGCGATTATCATCAGCGGCCCCTTTGGCGCGGTGAAAGAACAGTCCTCCGGTCTGTACGCGCAGACCATGGCCGAGCGCGGTTTTGTCACCCTGGCTTTCGACCCGTCCTATACAGGTGAAAGTGGCGGCGAGCCACGCAACGTGGCCTCCCCCGACATCAATACTGAAGACTTCAGCGCTGCCGTCGACTTTGTCGGCCTGCTGCCGAATGTAGACCGTGAACGCATCGGCATGATCGGCATCTGCGGCTGGGGTGGCATGGCACTGAACGCAGCTGCTATCGACAAGCGCGTCAAAGCGGTTGTTGCCAGCACCATGTACGACATGACACGCGTGATGTCCAAGGGCTACAACGACAGTGTCACTCCGGAGCAACGCGCCGAGACCCTCGAACAGCTGAGTCAGCAGCGCTGGGCTGATGCCGAGAACGGCACACCGGCCTATGGCCCGGTATCGCTTGAGCTGTCTGGCGGCGAGCCGCAGTTTGTTGTTGAGTATGCCGACTACTACAAGTCGACCGAGCGTGGCTTCCATCCACGTGCGATCAACTCGAACGCCTCCTGGTCACTGACCACGCCGCTGTCGTTCATGAACATGCCGATTCTGACCTACATCGCCGAGATCGCGCCGCGCCCGCTGCTGCTGGTGCATGGCGAAATTGCTCACTCGCGCTACTTCAGTGAGACCGCCTATGAGGCCGCTGCCGAGCCGAAAGAACTGATGATCATCCCCGGTGCCAATCACACCGACCTGTACGACCAGATGGATGTCATCCCGTTCGACAAGCTCACCGGCTTCTTTGAGCAACATCTCGCCTGATCCGCAAGGATTGGCCTACCCGCGCCGTGGCAGCCTGACGCTGCCACGGCGCTTTTATTTTTGATTGCCGCAACCGTGGCAATCGCCTGTACTGGAGACACTCGAGGATGACCCCCTCCCCTGAAACGTCGCCCGAGGCGAGCAACGCTCAGCAGCCTGCTGCCCACTGGGGCGCAGTCTATGCCCTGTCGCTATGCGCCTTTGTCATGGTTGCATCGGAGTTTTTGCCGGTGAGCCTGCTCACGCCCATGGCCAGCGATCTGAACGTCAGCGAAGGCGCTGTCGGACAGGGTATCGCCATATCGGGCCTGTTTGCCCTGCTGACGGCACTGTCCATTTCCTCGCTCGCCGGCACCCTGAATCGCAAGGTGCTGCTGATCGGCCTGACTGGCGTCATGACGCTGTCGGCGCTGATGGTCGGTTTTGCCGAGAGCTACACAGTTTATATGGCTGGACGTGTACTGGTTGGCGTTGCCCTTGGCGGTTTCTGGTCATTATCGGCAGCGGCTGCAGTCAGGCTGGTACCTGGACCACAAGTGCCCAAGGCACTGGCGATCTTCAATGCGGGCAATGCTCTGGCCATGGTGCTTGCGGCACCCCTGGGCAGCTATCTGGGGAGTGTCATTGGGTGGCGTGGTGCCTTTCTGTGCGTCGCGCCGATTGCTGCGCTGGCGCTGCTGTGGCAATTGCTCAGTTTGCCGTCGATGGTCGCCAGGGAGCAGAAACGACGCCTTGTTGCGATCTTCAAGCCCCTGGCCCGCAGGCAGATCCAGCTCGGCTTTAGCGCAACGGCATTGCTGTTCGCCGGCCAGTTCGCGCTGTTCACCTACATCAGGCCCTATCTTGAGCAAACCGCCGGTGTTGATGCGTACACCTTGTCGTCCATCCTGCTGCTGTTGGGCGTTGCCGGCTTTATCGGCACGACGCTGATCAACCGGTTCCTGCAGTGGAACCTGCACATGACCCTGTGCGCCATGCCGGCTTTGCTGGCGTTGATCGGGCTGCTGCTGATCGAGTTTGCTGGCGCACTTACCCCGGCGACCATTCTGCTCGGCTGCTGGGGCTTTATCGCCACCGCCGCTCCGGTTGGCTGGTGGGCGTGGCTGGCGCAATCAATGGCGGACGACCCCGAGGCGGGTGGCGGCCTGATGGTCGCGTTTATCCAACTGGCGATCGGCTTGGGCTCGACTGTCGGCGGTCTGATGTTTGATCAGTACGGCTATCAAACGGCCTTTGCGACCAGTGCCGGCCTGCTGATTGCCGGTGCCTTGCTGGTCATCGCCCTGCACTTGCACGAGAGCCGCAGTGCTCAACCTTCGCCGGCGGCCGACTGATCCCCGAGAGGTCTGGCAGCGAGCCTGCCAGATCTCCGGTTACGCTGGCGAGGTCAACGCACGGCGTTTAAGCAGCAACCAGCTCAGCGCTACACACCCTACGCAGGCAAACACGCCATACCCCATCGCCACCTGCAGCAATGAGAAGTGCGTGGCCAGCTGCCCGGCAATCAAGGTTGGGATAGCCGCACCGGTGTAGGACGTGGCATAGATGGCCGCCAGCACCCCGGCACGCTCTTCAATGGCTATCTCCGCCACCAGCGTCTGAATACTGCCGGTAAGTGTTGCCCCCTGGGCCATCCCGGCAATGGCGCTGGCGCCCAGGAATACTGCCAACTGCCCGCGCCCCAGTGCCAACAAAACGCAGGCAAGCGCGGCGGTAAACACCAGCATGCCAAGGTACTGGGCCTTGACTGCCGTCACCCGTCCGGCCAGCCATGCACCAATCAGGCTTGGCGCCATCACCGAGGCAAACACCAAGGCTGCAGCAACAGCGCTGCCCGAGTGTAACTGCTCACGCGCCATGGCCGGGCCAAACGCCTGATAGAAGCCGCCCAGCGCCCAAGTGCAGACAAAGGCCCAGGCCGCCATTGGATAGGCTTTGCGCGCGGCAGCTGGCATCGCCACCCGCGGACGGAGGGACGCTATCGCCCCTTTGTGCCGGCCAACCGTCTCGCGGCCAACGCTGAGCAGCAGCGCGCAGGCCAATAACAGCACCAGCATGACGATGAACGGCAGCAAACGGGGCAACGGCGCAAAGTCGACCATCGCACCAGAGGAAAACCCGCCGAGCGTCAGGCCGGTCATCGGACCGCAACTGATAATGGCCGGTGCGAGCCACTTTCTGGACGCTGGCGCGGTATCGACCAACCACGCGGTCATCGCCGTTGAGGCCAGCCCGCAGGAGAGCCCTTGCAGCAACCGGCCAATCAGCAAGGGCTCTGCGCTATGCACTGTCATCAGCACGATGCAGGCAACCGCCGTCAGCAGTAGCGCCAATAACGAAACCGGGCGCCGGCCCAGGTGATTGGACAGCCTGCCGAACACCAGCAATGCGGTGACCGCTCCGACGAAATACACCACCGCACTGAGCGACAGATCGCCATAGCTGAGATTGTCGGCTTCCCGGTACAAACCATAGAGCGGAATTGGGGTGGCAGAAGCTGCATAAATTACCAGCAGCGACAGACTGGCACCGACGAACGAAACGCCCTCGCCCTGTTTCAACTGACAGGCCCTCGGAAAAAGTAAGAAAACAAAGAAGGTGGCCGGCGCTTAACGTCGGCCACAGGATAGCGCTTGCCCCGCTTCGGGCAGCGCTAGCGCCTCAGTTGGCAGACAGGTGCTGCTCCAGCGCGGCTTGCGTTGCTTCGGACTGCGCTTGGCCTACCTTGCTGGCAAGCACATCGATCAATTGGCGCAGTTGCGCTTCAGTCACGCCGGTATTCATGCTCATGCCGATATGGGATTTGAGCTGCGACTGCGCCCCGGAGATGGAAGACAGCATGGCCACGGTGGCCAGCTCGCGGCTCTGCCAGTCGAGGTTGTCACGCTCGAAGATATCGCCAAACAGGTGCGTGCGCAGGTACTCATTGGCTACCGGTGCAAAGTCGAACAACGGGCCGGCAACGGTGGCGCCCACGAGTTCGGTCTGGTTGGCGGTACCTGCTTGCAGCAGCGCGTCACCTTTGGGCGCGGCCTTGCTTGGTTCGCTACCCGGTGCGTCGGCAATACCCTGCTGCTTGCGCTGCTCGACCACCTTCATCAGCTCTCCGAGGGCGTTCAGGCTGCGCGGAAAACCGGCGTAGGCATACAGTTGCACCAGCACCTCACGGGCATCACTGATGGTCATGCCGGCGTCCAGCCCTTCGTTCAAGGCGCTATTGAGGCCGCGGATATCACCGGCCGCCGCAAACGCGGCTACAGGAATGATTGCCTGCTGGCGAACGCTGAGCGAGTCGCTGGCGGGTGTCTCGGTGGCGGTTTGGTTCATGCTTTGCGTCTCCTGTGCAAAAACGGCTTGAGCGGGTACAGCCAGCCCGGCAATCAGGGCAGCCGTGCGGAGCAGCCGGCCGGACTTATTGGGCGCGCGGGTCAACATATTGCTCATCAGACACCTTCTCCATCCAGTTGACGTTGTTTCCATCCCGGGTCGCGGTGACCGCGATATGCGTCATCGCCGTGGTCGGCGCAGCACCATGCCAGTGCTTCACACCGGGCGGACAATTGACCACATCGCCAGGATGAATGACCTGCACCGGCTTGCCCCATTCCTGGGTCAGGCCCACGCCTGAGGTAACGACCAGACGTTGCCCGGCTGGATGGGTATGCCAGGCCGAGCGCGCGCCCGGCTCAAAGGTCACCAGTGCGCCGGAGGTATTGAGATCGGCGTCGGCAGACCACAGCGGATCAATCCGCGCCTGACCGGTAAAGAATTGTTCCGGGCCGGCAATCGACGCCTGAGCGCCAACCGGCGTAATGTGCTGCGCCGCGGAGGGTTCCTGAGCGCAGGCCTGCGTTGCCTGGAACACAAGGGCGGCGACAGCAGCCTTCAGATACGTATCTGTCATGGGATAAACCTCTTTGCAGATGAGCCTCGTGCCCGTTGTCAGAGCGCTAACTCAAGAATCTTGGCTACGTCCGCCGGGGTGATATCGCCGTGCTCGCCGAGAGCGACGAACTGGTGCTCTTCCAGCTTGGCGACCACCTGCGGGATGACTGCTGCGTCGAGCCCGTAAGCTGACAGCCGAGTGGCAACGCCCATTTGCTCAAAGAAGGCACGTGTCTTTTCGATCGCCTGGTTGGCGATGAGGTCTTGATCCGTTTCCTGGAGGTGCCAGACACGTTGGCCGTACTGCACCAGTTTTTCCTTCTTCTGCTCGAACTTGTAGGCCCAGATGGCAGGCATCATGACCGCCAGCGTCTGACCATGATCGAGCCCGTGCAGCGCCGTGAGTTCCTGACCGATCAGGTGTGATGCCCAATCACCCGGTACACCGGTAGCCAGCAGCCCATTGAGTGCCATGGTTGCGCTCCACATCAGATTGGCGCGCACCTCAAGGTTATCCGGGTCGCTCAGCGCCTTGGGGCCTTCCTCGATAATGGTCGCTAGCAGGCCCTCGGCGAAGCGATCCTGCACCTTGGCGTTGGTTGGATAGGTCACGTACTGCTCCAGCACGTGGACCATTGAATCCACGACCCCATTGGCTACCTGACGGACAGGCAACGAGCAGGTGGTCGCCGGATCAAGAATCGAGAACACCGGGCGGACGAAATCAGAGTTGAAGAACAGCTTGTCATGGGATGACGCACGAGTGATGACCGAAGTCTGGTTCATTTCCGAACCGGTCGCCGCCAGCGTCAGCACGCAGCCGACCGGCAAGGCGCCGGTCACGGCACCACCGAAGGTCGCGATGATCTGCCACGGATCACCCTCATGGCTCGCGGCTGCAGCGATGAACTTGGTGGCATCGATAACCGAGCCGCCGCCCACTGCGAGCAAAAAGTCGACCTGCTCGCGGCGCGCGAGATTGACCGCCTCGACACAGGTTTCATAGTGCGGATTGGCCTCAATACCGGCGAACTCCAGCCATTGGCGGTTGCCCAACGCGGCTGTCACCTGGTCGAAAACACCGTTCTTCTTGATGCTGCCACCGCCATAAACAATCAGCACTTTCGCGTCGGCCGGAACCTGCTGCGCCAGGGCAGCAATCTGGCCATGGCCAAAGAGGATGCGTGTACTGTTGAAAAACTCGAAATTATCCATCTATGTCTTTTCTCTATAATCTGAGTGCGTTGCCGCTCAATCACAGAGCGGCTACAAGTCAGTTGTCGGCGCCCGCCAACAGGCCGGCGCCGAGCATCAATAGCGGGTGCAATCAGTCTTTTTTCAGCTCGCCGCCGAGATAAACCTCGTCAGTGACCGGCTCTTGCCAGTCAACAACGTTGCCCTCAAGGTTTTCGTTAATCGCAACGTGCTGCATTGCGGTGGTGCTCGAAGCGCCGTGCCAATGGCGGCGCCCGCAGTTGCACCAGATCAGATCACCGGCACGAATTTCAGTCCGCGGGCCACCCTCACACTGGGTCCAGCCCACACCGTCGGTGACCAGCAGGGTTTGCCCCAGCGGATGGGTGTGCCAGTTGGTACGGGCACCGCGCTCGAAATTGACGACAGCAACGCCCAGGCGCGACGGCTCGGGTGCAGAAAATACCCAGTCGATACGGACCTTGCCGGTAAACCACTCGGCGGGCCCCTCGATAGCAGCGGTGCTACCTGCGCGGCGAATGTGCGTGTCTACAGCGGACAGATCGTTGGGGGGCATCGAAGAATCCTCTGGCAGTGATTGATATGCACACTGTAGAGGTCAGCAATTAATTCGTGTATACAGCAAATACTGAAATCGGTTTGAAGCAGAGCTTAATAATGTTTGTAAGCGGAATGGACGACCTCGTGGTCTTTGTCACCGTCGCGCGAGAGGGCAACTTCACCCGCGCCGCGGCCAAGCTCAGCGTTTCGCCCTCTGCCGTCAGTCAGACAATGCGCGCCCTTGAAGAGCGCCTGGGCGTTCGCCTGCTTACCCGCACCACCCGCAGCGTTACCCGCACTGAGGCAGGCGAGCGCCTGCTCAATGAGATAGCGCCCCTGCTCGATCAGATTGACCAGCACCTGAGCGCCGTTGCCGACCTGCGCGAACGGCCGGCCGGCACCGTGCGCATCACGGCCGACGAGTTTGCCGCGCAGCATGTCGTCTGGCCGAAACTGTTTCCCCTGCTGGAGACATACCCGGAGCTGACGGTTGAGTTGATTACCGACTACGGGCTGACCGATATCGTCGCCCAGCGCTTTGATGCCGGAGTACGGCTGGGCGGCATCATCGATACCGATATGATTGCGGTACCGATAGGGCCCGAAATGCGTATGGTCACGGTGGCCTCGCCGGGCTATCTGCAAAAATATGGCGCGCCGGAAAAGCCGGAGGAGCTGACCGAGCACCGATGCATCAACCTGCGCTTGCCGACACACGGCGGGCTGTATCCCTGGGAGTTTGGCAGTGGCGAGAATGAATTCAGGGTTCGCGTCAAAGGGCCGCTGATCATGAACAGCGTGCTGCAGATACTGGATGCCTGCCTGGCGGGTGTCGGCTTTGCTCAGCTGCCTGATGCGCAGGTCACGCCGTACCTTGCCAATGGCGAGCTGGTGGAAGTGCTGGAGCAATGGTCAGACAGCTTTCCCGGCTACCACCTGTACTACCCCAGCCGCCATCAGCAGACGGCGGCCTTCAGGGTTGTGCTGGAACAGCTGCGGGCAAACTGACGTGCGTTAGGTGGGGAGTCAGATATGCAGCTCGACACGTTTAACGCCCAGGCTGCGCAGCTCTGCGACAGCATCGTCCAGCAGGGCGAATGACAATACCTCGTCATTGTCATCAATCAGGAAGAATCCGCGACCGGCGCCTTTCTTGAAAAAGACTATCCACTCCTGGGTATCTGTCGGATTGGCCATTAAGTAGGTATCAAACAACAGGCCTTCGGCCTGCTTTGCCAGTACGTCGCTTCTTTTCACTTAATTCACCGCGTTAGTTCAGGCTGGATACTGCTCGTAACGAGCGTGTCCCGCCCCCGTTTCAGGTGGCTGATGGGCGCATGAGCCGGACTACCTGATGCGCTACGTCTGTGCGGACAAACAAAAACAGCGCAAGGCCGGGTTTTATTTGTGTGGCGCAGGGACAGGATTATTCGGCGCTCTACGCCTCACCGCTATGCTGCCGAAAGTCGGCGACGTTAGTCCCCTGCTGCGCAGGCTGGGGCGAACAGGAGGGCTTAACCGAGAACCCTGCTGACAAACAAAAAACCCGGCGCAAGGCCGGGTTTTTTGTTTGTGTGGCGGAGGGACAGGGATTCGAACCCTGGGAAGGCTTTCACCTTCGCCGGTTTTCAAGACCGGTGCATTCAACCGCTCTG
>MDTG01294693.1_pt1 | contig 39007 bp, 39 predicted proteins | sample 811421 | NCBI WGS metagenome assembly MDTG01 (sample SAMN05326645, study PRJNA326480) | marine metagenome | isolation source: seawater | place: Pacific Ocean: South East | collected 2011 | reverse complement strand
GTCTTAAGACAAAGTACCATCGGCGCTGAAAGGCTTGACTTCCGAGTTCGGTATGGGATCGGGTATTACACTTTCGCAATAATCACCAGGCTGATTGTATGTATATTAATAAATTATTATTGCAACATTTTTTTATTAGATAAAACAATTAATTTATTCATTTTTTTTACATTTATTTCTTTTGTTGAACATATTGGTTTAGAATTTATACAATCGGATTTATCAGCATAATAATAATAAAAATTTTCTGATTGTTTTTTTTTATGTTGAACATTTCTGATATTTACAAATGGGAAATTAGAGAATTTATGTAGATCCTTCCTCGAAAATTCTTTATTTATACGATATAAATTTGAAAAATTATATATAGATAAAGAAAAAATCAATAATAATACTAATCTAATTAATTTCTTAAAATTAAAATATTTGTAAGCAATAAAATATAAAGGGAAAAAAAATGTTAGAGTTATTTGAGAAATCCCAAATCTAAATTGAGGTATGATTGAAAACCATAAACATAAACTTATTAAAGAAGTCAAGAATAGGAATATTATTTTTCTTTTGTCTTGTAAATTTTTTTTGGTTTTTAGATTTATATTAAAAATCAAAATTAATGCAGTGCAAAACAACAATACTAATAAATACTCACTTACTTTATTTTTGAAATGGTTAGAGAACCAATTCTTTGTCCACCTAAATTTTTTATTAAATTCATCTTCGCTAGTGATCCTGACATTTTCATCTTGATGGTAATATCCTTTTGCCCAAGATATTGCAGTTTTGGCATTACTCTCCTTATAATTTACAGTCCAGGGAATATTTTTATTTAGGCAAGTAATTTTTGATGGAATTAAAATACATCCAGATTTTAAAAATATATTTATAATAAAAATTGAACATAGTGAAGTAACGATAAATAATTTGAGAAGATTAAAATTTCTTAAACTTTCCAAATTCAAGAAATTTTTTAATAAAAATAAAATATAAAATGGAATGAGTAAAAATGAAGTATTTTTTATAAAAATTAAAATAATAAAAAAAGAAGAGAGGAAAAATAAATTTTTATTATTTTTTAAAAAAAAACTATAAAAAATAAAAAAAAATAAGAAATGGTAAATATAGTCGTATCCAAACTCTGATATTCTTTTAAATTTTATTAGTAATAAAATACTAATAAATAACGAATAAAATGTCTCAAGATCATTATTTTTTTTGTTAAAAATTTCCTTAAGAAAAAAAATTGTAGTAGAGCTAAAAAAAAGAAATATCGGAATATGTATATAATTATAATTTTCATTAATAACAAAAATTGATTGTAAATACGCAATACTTGAACCATAAATATATTTAATATCAGCAACTGCTAATCCTAACACATAAAATTCATTATTTATTTCTCTCAAATATTGTAAGTGATAATAATAAAAATCCTCATGAGTTTTAGAAATTAAAAGTCCTAAAAATAAAAAGATAAGTATAATTATATCTTGGTATAAATCTTTTATTTTAAAATATTTAAAAAATAAAATAATTCCAAAAAACAGGATGATTAAAGATGCTACTAAATTTGTGTTAAATAACGTGACTTTTAATATGCTTAGTGGAATTATAACTATTAATCCATAAAAAAAACATTCGCTTGCATTTTTATTGTTATTGTTGTTAAAAAAAATTGTAATCTTCTTACCGTAGCCTGCAATAGAAAAATAAGATAATAATAACAATAAATAAAAAAATATTATTTTAATTAATAACATGAATATGAGCTTACTATTTACTATAAATAATCAAAAATTTAAAAAGTAATTTAATTTTTTATGAAAAATATAGAATATATATCGAGAAAAAAAAAATTAGTTGCGATAGTTCTTAAAAATAATTTTAATAAAAATGGTGTTAATTTTGTAACACCTGATCGTCTATCACTTCAAGTTGGATACATGAAACATAGTCAAAATCATATTATAAAACCACATTTTCATATTAAGCAAAAAAGAGTAGTTCATAACACAAATGAAATTTTGTACGTCAAAAAAGGTAAGATTAGAATAGATTTTTTTCATAGAAACAAAAAATTTTCACATCGGATTTTAAAAACTGGAGATTTGATTGCAATTGTGTCAGAAGGTCATGGTTTTAAAATACTTGAGAAGACCGAACTAATTGAAATTAAGCAAGGACCTTTTTCAAAAAAAAAAGATAAAATATTAATTAGAAGTTAGTTTTTTTTTTAAAGATACTTTTAAAAAAAATACTAAACACGAATAACCAATTACAATTAATATAATCGACACCAATATGGGTATATTAACTTTAAAAAAAACTATAGGTGTAAGAATTAAAGTTGTCAGAAAAAAAAGCGTTTTATTAGTACCAAACAGTTCTATCATTAAGTGATGTAAATGATTTTTATCTCCTTTAAAAGGATGTTTGCCTGAGAAAACTCTGAAAAAAAATAATCTAATTAGTTCAAGTCCTGGTATAATCATTAATAAAAATATTTCATCAGCTTGGAACTTAAACGCTATATAATTTTTGATAAAAAAAACAGAAAATAAAAATGATATAGAATATATACCACTATTACCTAAAAATAATTTATTTGAAAAATTCAAAAAATACAAAATTGTGTATACTGGTAAAAGAAATAACAAAAATTTAAAATCTGGGTTAATTATTACAAATAATAAACTGATAAATATAAAATAAGTTAATGCTTGACAATTACTTCCATCAAACATGTTCATTGCATTTGAAAATAATAATATAGACAATACAGTAAAAAAGACAGAAAAATTCCCTAGATAAACATCGTTTTGTAAAAAAGAAAATCTTAAAACATCGATTACAATAACTTCATTAAAGCTAACAAATATATATAAAATTGATAGATTAATTATTAAGTTTTGGTTAGCATTAATATCGTATTTATCATCAACAAAACCAAATATAAAAATTGCTATTAAAATTAGAGTTATACTTAGAATTTCTCTTCTGGTGAAATTTAAAATAATTTCTAATTCAAAATTATAATTTACAAAAATAAGTAAAATAAAATTTATTAAAAAATAGAAACCTCCTATACTTGGTACAGGTATTTTATGAATTTTTCTTTCTGTGCTTGGTAAATCATAAACTTTGAAAATACTTGAAATCTTTTCATGAAAAAAAAATAAAATAATATTTAATAAAAATATTATAATGAAAATATTATTTTGAAAAAAAAATTGAACAAACGAATTAGTTGACATAAGTATAAAATAATAGATTATAAATTTAATATGTTAATAAAATTTCAAGATCAACCAAAATTACATAAAAATATAAAGAATGTTCTTGTTAAAAAATTTAAAAAAAACATTGAAAACTGTGATTTTATTTTAGGGAAGGATATTCAAATTTTCGAAAGCGAATTTGCTCGATATTGTGGCACAAAATATGCAGCAGGAGTCTCAAATGGAACAGATGCACTAAAATTGGCAATAAAAGTTCTGGAATTAAAAGAAGGAGACGAAGTTATTATTCCAGCTATGACTTATATTTCAACTGCTCTAAGCGTGGTTTACAATAGATGTAAAATAAAATTATGCGATATAAATTTGGATGATGGTCTAATGAATTTAAAAGAATTAAAAAAAATAATAACTTCGAGAACTAAATGTATTATACCTGTTAATTTTAATGGTAACTATATATTAAACTCAGAATTAAAAAAAATTATATCTAATAAAATTAAAATAATATATGACGCATCACAGTCACATGGTTGTATCGATCATACGAAAATAAAATTAAATAAAATTAATTATTCAAAAGATGCTAAAGCTAATAGTGATGCTTTTATAAGTTGTTATAGTTTATATCCAGGAAAGAATCTTGGAGCTCTTGGTGATGCAGGAATAATTACAACAAACAATAAAGAAATTTATAAAAAAATTCTAAATCTAAGAAACATTGGATCTTCAAAAAGATTTATCCACGATACTATAGGTTTCAATAACAGAATAGATACGATTCAAGCTGCATTTTTAAATATTAAATTAAAAAATTTAGACTCACAAAATAACAATCGTAGAAAAAATGCATTATTTTTTGATAAAAATTTAAAAAACAATAAAATTAAGCTAATAAAACATAAGTTAGGATCCGTTTATCACAACTATGTATTATTAGTTGATAATAGAGTTAAATTTATTAAGTATTTGAACAAAAACAAAATTCAAAATAATATTCATTATCCCTTTTCAATAAATAATCATAAAGCACTTAAAAAAAAATTTAATGGTAAAAAATTTAGAAATGCAGAGATGTATGCAAAAAAATGTATCTCTATCCCTGTACATCCTTTATTGAAGAGAAAAGAGTTAATTAAAATTGTGAAGGTGATTAATAATTACTAAATTGTTTTATGATAAATGTAGTTTTAATCGGGTATGGTTACTGGGGGAAAATATTAGCAAACCAACTAAATAAAACAAAGAATATTAATTTTATTGGGATTATTGAAAAGAATAAAAAATCAATAATAGTTTTTAAAAAAAAATTTCCTAATAAAAAAGCTTATTCAAATTTAGATGACTTTTTAAAATTTGAGAAAAAAGTAGACGCTGCGATTGTTGCAACTAATTTTAAGTATTTATACCAAACCACAAATACACTTCTTGAAAAAGGAATTCATTGTTTAGTTGAAAAACCAGTAAGCAAATCACTTGTTGAAATAAATAAACTAAGTAAAATTGCCAAACTTAAGAGTTTAATTTGTATGCCTGGGTATATTTTTCTTCATAATGATGCCATCAGATATATAAAAAAAATATTAATTAAAAAATTATTGGGGAATTTGAGGATTATTACTTTTGAAAGAACAAACTTAGGGCCAATTAGAGAAGATTTAAATTCAATTTGGGATTTGGCTAGTCATGATATTAGCATTTTGAATTATTTAGTAGGTAAGAATGTTAAAATAAAAAACACTTTCTCTAAATCTTTTTTAAAAAAAAATGTTAGCGATTATGCTGTTGTAAATTTTGCGATAAATGAGAAAATCTTTGGATTTATCCACTGTAGTTGGCTTAATCCAAAAAAAGAGAGAAAAATCACTATTGTTGGAGATAAAAAAATGTTGGTATGGAATGATATGAATATTGCAAAACCAATTACAATTTATGACAAAGGGGTTTATAAAAAAGAAGTCAAAGTTGAAAATTTTAAACAATATAAAAATTACTTGTATTCAGGAAAAGAATTTAGTCCAGTAATTAGATCAAAAACACCTTTGGAAAATGAAATTTTATCTTTTTTCAGAGCAATAAAAGGCATAAATAAAAATTATATTGATATGAGCTTTGCAGCAACTGTCACAAAAATACTAAAAAAAATCTAATAAAGCAAAATATGAAAAAAAAAATTCTTGTTGTTATACCATTTTATAATGAAAAAAGTTCTATAAGCAAGATGCTACCTTTATTAAACGACTATTATAAAACATATAGTTTTATTTTTATAAATGATAACTCAACAGATGGATCAGAAAAAATTATCAAAAATAAAAAAATAATAATTCTCAATAATAAAAAAAGAATGGGGATTGGCTATGGCCTAAAAAAAGGTCTTAAATATGCAATAAAAAAAAAATATGATTTATGCATCTACATGTCAGCAAATGGAAAAATGAGACCAAAAGATATTAAAAAATTCACTACTCCGTTACTAAAAAAGAAAAACCCATATAATTATGTAAATGGAAGTAGATTTTTAAATTATAATAAAAATTCAAATACTCCAATTTTCAGATATTATAGTATAAAAATCATAAGTTTAATTTTATCTTTCATTTATAGAAGAGAAATAACAGATTTTTCTTGTGGTTTTAGAGGCTTTAATACAAAATTTTTTCATAAATTTTCTAAATTGCCAGATACAAATTTGTTTAATACTTATGGATTTGAATATTACTTATATTCAAAAGTAATTTTGTCTAACTTAAAGTCTAAAGAAGTATCAATTTCAATGTGGTATCCAAAAAGAAAGAATGTCAAATATTCAAAGATCAGACCTGTTGTGGATTGGGTAAAAATAATTTTCCCTTGGATAATTGCATACTTTGATGGTATAAAACCCTTCGAAAATTATGACATTTCAAGGAATTAAAAAAATAAGAACTCATAATAACGTTTATAAGTTTTGGCAAAAAGAAGGTGAAATAAGGGGAAATGGTATTTATGCTACCCTAAGAGATCATTATTTTAGATATGTTGAAATTAAATCAATTTTAAAAGAAATAAAATCTAAAAAGAAACATATGCTTGATATAGGGTGTGGAAATGGAATTTCTACGTTTTTTCTAGCACCATATGCAAAAAAAGTTACAGGTATAGATTACTCTAAAAATTTAATTGATAATGCTAATAAGTTTAAAAATAAAAAAAACTTCAATAAGATTATTAATGCATGTGATTACAAAAAATTAAAGAGTAGTTACAAAAATATAGATTTTAAAGTAGGTGATATTCTTAATTTACAAGATTATAAAAATAAATTTGACATTGCTATATGCTCCAGAGTCTTAATAAATCTTGGTACTCAAAAGCAACAAGATGATGCAATGAAGAATGTTTATGACTCTCTAAAAAAGGGTTCGCTGCTCATAATAAATGAAGTAGAAAAAAATAATCACAGCAAACTTTCTAGGGTAAGGACAAATTTCGGCTTAGATCCTCTAGAAATATATTGGCATAACTTATACTTGAGAGAACAGCATTTTTTAAAAAATGCAAAAAAACTTGGTTTTAAATTAGTAAAAAAAATTAAATATGGAGAGTATCAAATTTTATCAAAAGTAATGTATCCAAAATTTATTCATCCCAACAAACCAGATTTCTTATCTTTGTTTAATAAATTTGCAGCAGATATTTTTTTAAATGATAAGAAACTTACTAATAATTTAATTGACAATTTTTCTGGTAAAATAATTAAAGATAAGAGTTCTGCAAGTCATCAAAGTGGGTATATATTTAAAAAATAAATATTATAAAACTTTAAATTTAATATTGTTTTTTTCTAATTTTATAAACATGGCACACAATGCAAACAAAAAATAAAGAGTCATGTTTAAGTAATTATTAAAAAAATTACCATTTGGCATAAAAGGAAATAATAGCATTGCTGGTAATATGAAATATAATCTAGTAAATTGGGATATTCTGATATTTAAACCCAAAACATTATACATAACCATTTTCAAAACAAAAAATGTCAAATAGCAAAAAAGTATAATCAAACACAAAAAACCTATGATTCCCGTTTCTGCTAATAATTGAAAATAAAAATTATGTGGGTGTGTACTACATGCATTCTCGCGTGGATCTTTCAAAAAAATTTTGAAATTTTTCTCTTTACATAATAACCTAAATGTTCTTGGCCCTTGTCCTATAAATTTTTTATCAAGAAACATTGCTAAGGCTACTTTATAATGATTTGTGTGATCTGGAGAAAATATAATTAAATCTTGATTTAATTTTTCATTTTTGTAATTTTTATCTGATAATTCTATGCTATCATTCAATTTCCCGTTTTCAGGCTCATTATTCATTAAATTAATATTAGAATTGAAATAATTTAAAATATTAACAACTTTTTCATCTAGATCTTTTAAAACATAAATTGGATTTATCATTCTGTCTTTAATGTTTTGATCTGATTTTGAAATAACAGTAAATAAAATAAAACTTGTAATCACTACAAAAACAATACTTAAAAAATTTTTATTAAAAGTAATTAATAGTATAAGTATAAGACTTATTATTGAAAAATAAAAAGCTTGTCTTTCTCCTGACAGAAATATTACAAAAAATATTAATACTAAAAAAAAATTAATCCAGAGTTTTTTTTTTCCTTCAGTTACGAAATTTATACTGAATATTAATATGAAAAATTTTGACATATATGAACCCAATACAAGTTCATCGCCCATTAATGACCCTAATCTCACTGAGTCATAAATACCCCTCATCCCATATTTTGAATAACCCATTACATTGTATCCATAAAAGTATTGTAATAATGAGTCTAAAGATAAAATAAATAAAGATAATAAAATAATTCTAAACAGTTTAATTATTTGATTTGGAAAAAGTGAAAAATAGAAATATACAGCTGATCCAAATAATATAAACCTTATATAAAGGAATGATGATTTTAACGAAAATAAAATATTACCTGAGTTAAGTGAACTTAAGCATATAAATAACCAAAATATAATTAAAGTTGATAATAAAATTTTTTCATTATTTTCAAATTTAAATTTTCTTATATTAGTTAAAAATATTATATTTATATATAACATAAAAATTTCTGGAATTAGTGGACCAGTTATTAAAAAAGCAGGGAAAAATATAAAAGATAAATTTAAAATTTTATTTTCGTCTGAAAATTTTGCTAAATTTTTAATCATTTTAATATCATTACAATGTAGATTTATTTAAATTACTTAAAAAACTTATTCAATATTATCATTAAATGTATATAAAAATTATTTAAATACTAATATGCAAAAATATAGATTAATTCTCTTTTTATTTTGCTTTATTTTAATAATATCGCTCATATTTGTTGGAAAGATAAGCAGAAATTTAGATAATTTAGACAGTAGATTTTTTAAGGAAATTTTTATCGAAAATGGAAATGCATTTATAAACCTTGATAATAGGATAGAAAAAATAACAAAATTTATTTTAGATAATAATTTTGTAAACTATTCATTACATTTTTCACTAGAGAACAATCCAAATATATCACATCGTGTAACAGAAATATTATGGCCAATAAGAAGAACAAATAATTCAAAAAACTTAATAATTATCAAAGATGAAATATCGAAAAATGACTTAAATTGTAACATTATTAATAAAATAAGTAGCGAAATATTCTACTGTAATTTAAAATGATCTTTTTTAAATCTATATTTATAATTTTTACTCATTATTATTTTATTCATTCAATATTTAAAAAAAAATTTAAAAAATATAATTTCAGTCAAAATATTTACATAAATAGTATACTGATCTTATTTATAATTACATCTTTGGTTTATATATTAAATGGATTAAATTTTTATTATTTAATAATTTCCATAGTTGGAAGTACATATTTTTTTTTAATAGACAAAAATAAAAAAAAAATATTTAGTTATAAAAATGTTTATTTAGTGCTTTTATTTATATTACTGATTTTTATTTGTATATTGCCTCCATTAACTTCATTCGATGGACGGTCAATTTGGTTTTTTCACTCAAAAATTCTCTATTTTGAGAAAATTATATGGAGTAACATATGGTTTGCGGAAGAAGTTTCATTTTCGCAGATTCATTACCCAAAATTAAATGCAATAATTTCAGCTTATTTTAGTAATTTAAATGGTTTATGGAATTATAATTTTTCTAAGATTTCTTTGCCTATACTTTTATTTCCCGCATTAATTTTTTTTTATAAAATATTTAACTCATATAGTCATGGAATAATAAATTTGTTGATTATTTTTGTTTTTTTTAAGACTGACTTATTTAATGGTTATATGGACCCAATTCTATCAATATATGCATTGATTGGTTTGATTAGTGTTTGTGAAATTTTTAAAAAAAAAAATTTGAATGAATACTTAATAATCCTCGGACTAACTATTTTTATTATTGCAAACCTTAAAGATGAAGGAGTTATAATAGTTTTTTTAATTTTAATATTTTTTTTTATATTCTTTATCAAAAATTATAAAATATTATTAAAAAATCGTTTTTTTTATTTAAGTCTTGGACTATGTATCCTGGGGCTAATCTTTAATTTTGGCTGGAAATATTTTATTTTTCTAGGAAATAGTTTATCTTTTTACGGAGAAAATCAGTTTCAAAATATTCAATTTAACTGGGAAAATACGAATATTATTTTAAAATTTTTGATTTTTGAAAGAAATTTAATTCTATATTTTCCTTTATTACTTTTAGTAAATATTTTAATCTTTTTATTTAAAAGCAATATTTTGCAAAAATTATCCTTTTTTATTTGTTTATTCTCTATTTTATACTTCATAATAATTTTATCAGTTTATTTATTGAGTCCTCTAGATATCACTTGGCATTTACATTCTTCTGCTGACAGGGTATTAAATACATTGAAATTTATGATTACTTTTAATGTAATAAATTTCATTATTTTATTATATGAAAATAAATTTATTCCAAAAAAATAAAATTTTAATATCAATATTGTTGATTATTATCTTAAGTTCGTTGAATATATATAACTTAAAAGATAAGGCCTTCATAAAATTAGAAAAATTTGATGTTGCTATAAATAATAAATTGTTAGCTAAAGAATTTGGTTCAAGAATTCTATTAAAAGATTTACAAATCGCAAATTTTAAGAGATCTTCAAAAAAAGAGATTGGTGAACAAATCAAATTTGACGATAATATATCTTTTTATACGATAATTAATTGGAATGAAAATACTCCTGAAAATGAAATTAATGAAATTAAAAAAATAATTTATAAAGCATACAAAGACTCTTTCTTACAAGAAAAAATTAATATTCAACGAAAGTTTGTTTTATTAAATAGTAGTATATCAAACGAAAATAAAAACTTATTTCCAAAAAAGTTTGAAAAAAATAAATTAGATGACACAACTTACCTTAGGGAACTTAATAAATACTTCTATGATTTACAAATGATAAATATTGAAAATTATCTAAGTAGTGAAACACAATTATCTATAGTAGATGAAGTTGATAAAAATGATTTAAATGTAATTGAAATAAATAAGTCTTTTGAAAAGAAAGAATATTTAATATTTTTTGCGTTAATTTTTAATCAATTGTTAATCTTTTTAATTATATTTTCTTTTTACAAAAGCATTCCTCGACATTTTTAAATACTTATCGATTATAAGTGGCCAAGAAAAATTTTTTATAACATATTTATGAGCATTACTTGTCTCTATTTTAAACTTATTATTATATTTTAACTTTTCAAATTTTTTTAAAGCTTTAAAAATAGAAATATTATTTAAATTAAAATTGATTTCAAATTTTTTATTTGAAAATTTAGTAAGATATGATGTTAAGATTATTTTTTTAAAATATAATGCCTCAAGAATTGATATGGAGAGACCCTCTCCTGAACTAGGTAAAATTAGTGCATCCATCTTTTTAAGTAGGGAATATTTTTTATTCCTATCTAAATGCCCATAATAAAAGATATTATTTTGTTTTAGAAATTTAGTATTAATTGCTTTAAAGTAACTTTCCTCATCATATCCAGCTATGTGAAAATTAAAATTTTTGAGCCCACTTTGATTTTTATGTATAGTTTGGATTAATAAATCTATTCCTTTTAATTTACTTATTCTTGCAAGATAAATTATGTTAATTTTATCATTTCTAACGGATTTAGATATTTTTAGGTTTTTCTTAAACTTAATTTTTTCTATACCATTAGGTATTTTCACAATATTTTTTATAATTCCTAAATTTTGGTAATATTTAACTTCAAAATTATTTAATGCTATTAAATTTGTGCAAGCCTGTAATATTTTTTTTTCAAATAAATAGAAGTATATTTTTTTTTTTAAAAACTTACTTTTTAATCTTTCTGGTGAATAAGTACCTCTTTGAGAAAAAAAATTAATTAAGTTGTTCTTTTGTGCTAATTTTAGACAAATATATGAAAAATAATTAAAGTTTATCTGGGAATGAACAATATCATATTTCTTTATATTTTTTTTTAAAAATTTTCTCAAAGCTGAAGAATAAAAATACCCAAATAAATTTTTACCACATGCTTTAAAGAAATCTAATCTAAAATATATAATCTTTACATTATTAAGTTTTTTTAATGTCTTGGATTTGTTATAAATTTCTTTATCTCTATTCAAATTTGAAGTTAATACTGTTACATCAAATCCTTTTTTTGCTAAACCTTCCGCAAGTTTTTTAACAGAATATATTGGGCCTCCATAAGAAGTTGCAGGGTAGTAATAAGGAGTTACAAGTAAAAATTTCATCTGTAAAGCTCAATGAATGATAAACTCAAAAGTGAGATATAAGAAATATTCAAATAAGGAAGGAAAAGCAAAATATTATAATTTTTGTAAGTATTTAAATTATTAATACTTCTTAAAATAATAAAAGTGATTATTATGTAAACAAAATAAAAACTATTTAATTTCAAGCTTAAATAATCTGAGATTAATTGAAGAACAAATATGTTTAAAACCACTATGAAAGATAAATCAATCCTATTAAAAATTTTTAAATTTGATAGTTTTGCAACTATTCTGTCATAATAATTATAGAAAATTAAAACATAAAATGGAAAAAACATGAATAACACTCTTTTCCAAATAAATGTATTGTTCGAAAATAATATTATTAATAATAAAGAAGATACAACAAATAATTCTAATTGAGACTCTTTTTTTGTTAAATTAATATAATTAAGTGCTCCAACTATAGTTCCTACTATAATAGGATTTATTATATAATAAATTAGGTGTGAATTAGTTCCAGTATAATGGACCCCAAACCAAGAGATTTTAGATAATAAATAAGAACTTCCAGGTATATTGTAAAATAAAATTTCACTCGTATTTTCCTTATATAATAAATAAAAACTTAAATAAAAAAATATTAATACTATCAAGTTAATAAAAAATTTTTTATTTTTAATTTTTTGCAACAATAAAAATAGATTAAAAACCAAAATAAAAATTGCTAGTGAAACATGAAACAATAATGAAAACAAAAGAAGAAAATTTGTTTTTAATTCTTGTCTAGGTTTAGAATAGTTTTTAAAATAGAATGACAAAATAAATAGTACATAGCCCAACCCCAGATATAACCTGTAAGAATGATAGTTTTGGTAAAGATTTATTTTAGAAAACAAAATTGTTATAAGAACAATTATAAATATTTTTCTACTTAATTTAAATGACTTAAGAAATTTACTCAAGAAGAATGTGTATGTAATTAAAAAAATAAAAGGTATATAATAAATATGTATATTATTTATTTTTAAAATTAGAAGTATATTTCTAGATATTATTTCTATGGTACTAGCTTGAGAAAATAAATTTACATATGGACTGTACAAAAAAGATGAGTATTTATTTTGTAAACTTTCTGCATAGGTTGGCAAAAGATAGATAAGATCTAATGTATAATAATTAAATACATCAAGATTATCTCTATAAAAAAAATTTAAATAAAATAGGAACCCAATTGGAGTTAAATAAAAAATAAAATTTAATTTTTTATCATTAAAAAAAAAAATTAATGTGATCAAAATATTTATTAAAAAATAGTAATTCCAATACATCATTAAATCAGTCTTTTGGTTCCGTTTTGATCTACCTTAACTTTAATAGGTTTAAATTTTATCATTTTTTTTTCAAAAATTTTCCTTAAAGAATTTTTTACATAAAATAAAATAAAACCACCACCTCCAGCACCCAATAATTTTGACGCCATTGCACCGGACTCTTTACCTAATTTTATTATTTTTTCAATTTTAACAGTAGTTACTTTTGAATTAAGTTTTTTTTTTAATATCCAACTATTGTTTATAGCTCTTGAGAGATAAATTTCGCTTTTTCTTAAATTTTTATAAAGTTTATCTGTATCATATGCAGATTTTTTTAGTTTTTCCCTCATAACTGAGTTTAATTCATAGTTTTTAATTATTAAATTAGCTGATCTTTTAATATGAGTATTTACAATATATATATTATTTATATTTTTTAGAATTTGTTTATTATTGATCTTATTTCTACTTATTCTATTAGTATGTATCTTCCAATAATTTAGGCCTCCGTATGTGCAAGCCAAATGATCTTGTATTCCTACATTTTTATAAATAGATAGTTCAATTTTTATTGCAATTTCATATATTTGTTTTTTTGATAGGCTTATATTTTTAAAATTTGATACTGCATTTATTAAACCAATTAAAAATGCACTCGAGGATCCAAGGCCAGTTCCATGACCTGAAAACTCTCCAATAGAATGTATTTCTATACCATGTTTAATTTTAAAAAATTGTAAGACTTTTTTAATTAATTTATGCTTGATTTTTTTTACATCTAAAACGACCTCAGTTTTTGAGTATTTTAAAATTATTTTTTTTTCAGCTAAATAATTTACAGATATATAGATATATTTGTTTATTGAAAAACTAATTATCCTGCCATAACAAAATTTCTTATTAAAAAACTTTGGTAAATCTGTTCCACCACCAGATAAACTAATTCTATATGGAGTCCTTGTTAAAATCATATTTAAAAAAATTTGTTATTTCATTATTTGAAACTAGCTTTTTAACTTTGAAAGATTTTTGCATTTTTTTTGAATTAAATCGTACTTTATTTATATCTCCAGGCCATCCAATTTTTTTTTTTTCATAAAAGACATAAATTATTTTATTATATTTTTTAATAAACTGATCTACTATAAATTTTACAGATGTTCCATCGTTATGTGGACCTATATTATAAATTTGAGTCTTATTTTTAGTGGGTATTTTTTTTGAATTGTACATTAGGTTTATCAACTTATTAACTCTTATATATGGCTTTGATTGTGAACCGTCACCTAAAACTAAAAGTTGATTTGAATTTTTAATTTTTTTCTTAAAATCAAAAATTACTCCATGAGTTAAAAATTTTCCGATTACATTTGGGAAACGGAAAATTATTTTATTTATGCCAAAGGTTTTACCCATTATTATTTTTTCTGATTTGAGTTTCATGACTCCATAATTAGAAATAGGTTTTAGAATTTTATTAGTTTCTGATAAACTTTCATTTTTATCTCCATATACTGCAGAACTAGATGCAAAGAAAAAAAACTTGGAATTTAATTTTTTTGACAAGTCAAAAAAATTTTTCGTTGTTAAGAAAGTATTTTTATAATCAATTTTTTTAAATCTGCCACTTAATCTAACATCTGAATTTGCTGCTAAATGCCAAAAATAATATTTATAATCCTTATTTTTTAACAATTTGTTTAATTTAATTTTTTTAGATAAGTCTAATTTAATAAAATAAAAGTTTTTAAATTTTTTTAAGTATCTGACTCTATTCTGGGTTGGAAATTGGAAATTATCAAAACCATAAACAACTTGTTTTTTTTTCAATAAAAAGAGTGTAAAATTATATCCTATAAAACCACAACAGCCCGATACAACATGTGCAGATCTATTCATCATGAAAATTAATATAGTACTACCATTAAAAGACAACTGGATTTTTGAAGATATTGCAAATAATCTTAAAAAAAATATCAAAAAGAAAAATCTTAAAGTAGAAATTTCAAAAAAACCAATTAAGGGATATGACGTATATCACCATATTTCTTATTTAAATTGTAATCATAAAACTTTATTTCAAGAAAAAGTCAATACATCAATGATAACACATGTTGATACAATAAATAAACTTAAAATTATTATTAAATTAAATAGTCATATAGATTGTTTTACTGTTCAATCTTTTCAAACAAAAAAATATATTAATAAATTTTTGGACAAAATTAAAACAAAAGTTATTTATGTTCCACCAAATGAAAAAGTTTCACTAAATAAAATTAAACTAGGTATCTTTAGCAATAAATATTCTGATGGGAGAAAAAATGAAAAAGTACTTATTAATACACTAAAAAAACTTAATCCTAATATTTTTGAAATATTCATTATGGGAAAAAATTGGGAAAAAGAAATAAAACAAATTAAAAATTTAAATTTTACTTGTTATTACGAAAAAAATTTTAATATAAATAGATATAAATCTATTTTGGCTAAAGTAGATTACTTGTTGTACCTAGGATTTGATGAAGGTTCAATTTCAGTTATGGATGCTTTAAAATCAGGTACTAAACTCATCGTAACCAATCAAGGTTTTCATAAAGATTTTTTCAAATTTGTTGATTATAAGATTAATAATATAAATAATGATCTTTATACTCATCTTAACAAAATGCAAAAAAATATATTTAAAAAGAAAATATTTATGAAGCAATTTAACTATGAAAATTTTACTAATAATCACTTAAAATTATGGAAAAAAATTAGTATGAATAAAAAAAATTATAATAAACAAAGTAAAATGTTTAAAAATGATATAAATTTAATAATAAATACGATAAATAGAAAATTTAACATATTTAAAAATAAAATTATTTGATGAATTTTGAAATACTTAAACAGGATTCTAGATATAAACCCTATATTGAGAATATTAGTAAATATATATCAACTGATAAAAAAATATTAGTTGTTGGTGCAAATCATAAAGATATAATTATCTATTCTTCTCTAGGTTATAAAAATGTTGTATTTTCAAATCTTTTTCTTGATGATCTTAAAAAAGATATGCTAGAAAATAATGAGTACATGGAGATGTATAAAAACAGCAATAAAAAGGAAATTAACATGACAAGCATTCCTTTTGAAAACGATAGTTTTGATTTTTGTACAACAAGTGCATCATTACATCATTGTTCAAAACCACACTTAGCTCTGTTAGAAATGTATCGAATCTCCAAAAAAGGTGTTATTTTTATTGAAGGTAGAGATAGTCTTTTATCAATTTTATTAACTAAATTTGGTATTTTAGAAGAATATGAGTATAGCTCAATAGACAAAGATCAACCACAAAATAAAGGTGGAATGGATGGTACCACAATACCAAATTATGTTTATAAATGGACTGAGAGAGAAGTAGAAAAACTAATCAAATCTTACAGACCGACTAAAAAACATATTTATAAATATAATTATTATTTCACAAATGATAACTTGGCAAATCTTAGAAATAAAAAAATCATTAATAATTTTTTAAACTTTTTTTCATTTATTATGAAATTATTTTTTAAAATTTTTAAAAATCAGTCGAACCTTATGTCAGTTGTTATTATGAAAAGTTAACCTGAATTAAAGAATTAATTTTTTTGTGAAATTGATATTACAGACCAATCATTTTTACTTGGAGTAGAAATAAAATCTTGACCAAGATTTTTGATTAGTTTTAAATTATTTTTTGTAAGAAGTTTCTGTACTTCCTTTAAGGAAAAATATTTCATGAGATGTTCTTCGTATATATTTTTTGTTTTTTTTTTGGGGTATTGTATATTTATCTTATATTTAACTGACACTAATTTTTTTTTCATATTCCATTTTGGGCTGGACATTCTCTTTATAACTTGATTTTTTTTTTTTAATTATTAAAGTTGTTTTTTTTGGTTTTAGGTAATTAACTCCCTCGGCATACCAAAAGTCAAAAATAAAAAATCCACCCTTTTTTAAATATTTTGCTAACTCAAAAAATTTTTTTACTTCTACCTCATTTTTTTGATAACTTAAAATGTGAAAAAGAGACACTATCACATCGAACTTATTATTAAATTTTAAAGATTTTATATCACTTGTTAAAAATAATGTTTTTTTTAAATTTTTTTTTTTTGCAATATCAATCATGTATTTACTTTTATCAACAGCAACAATCTTTTTTGATTGTGGTTCAAGTTTTTTAGTGTAGCTTCCAGTTCCACACCCTAGCTCAAGAATTAATAGATTTTTTTTTTTAATTAAATCTTTAATTAAAGTAACTTCTTTAGAATAATTTTTACTTTTATAAAATGTATCATATAATTTTGAATACTCTTTGTTAAAGGATTTATGATTTGATAATTTCATTTATTCAATTAAATTTATTTACATGAAGAAATCAATTTTTCACAAATATAGTCTATTTCATTATTTTTAAGATTATTTCCAGATGGTAAATAAAAACCAGTTTTCATTAGGTTAGATGCATGTGGACATGAATTTTTAATGATTTTTTTTGGAAAAATTTTTGTTATTGCTTTCTGTTCATTAATTGGAACAAAAGCTGGTCTAGTTTCAATTCCTATTGTATCGAGCTTATTTTGAATTGTTTTAAAGTCTTTTCTACAAAAATCAGTGTTTAACTCTAAATTAAAGACCCACATAATAAATTTAGATGTGAAGTCTCTGATCTTTGGAATTTTAAAATATTTGATGTTTTCTAAATTCGACTTATATCTTTCATAAATTCGTTGTTTTTGAGCTACAATTACTCTAAATTTTTCTAATTGAGCTAAACCAATTGCAGCACTTATATTAGGTAATCTATAATTATAACCTACATCTTCATGCATAAATCTATTATTTTTTCCATAAAATAAATTTTTCATTTTACGAGCTTTAGAAAAAGAATTAAAATTATTTGTGCAAACCATCCCTCCCTCACCACATGTAATTGACTTATTTGAAAAAAAACTGAATGCTGACAAATGACTTAAAGAACCTACAACCTTATTTTTGTATTTGACACCATGCGCTTCAGCACAATCTTCAATAATTTTTAATTTGTACTTTTTTGAAATTTTTATAAGTGGATCCATATCTACAGGTTGACCAAACAGATGAACTGGCATGATAGCAACTGTTTTTCTTGTTATTTTTTTTTCTAAAAGATTTACATCCATTTGCCATGTTTCAGGATCTATATCGACTGGGATAGGTATAGCACCACAATAAATTATTGAAAATGCAGTAGCCATATTAGTGCTAGAAGAAACCAAAACCTCGTCACCTTTTTTAATACCAGCAACTTTACAAGCGATATGAAGTGCAGTAGTTCCGCTTGTAGTTGTTACTCCATACTTGCAACTAATAAATTTACTGAACTTATTTTCAAATTCTTTTACAAATTTTCCTTGTCCTATCCATGAAGTATCTAAACACTCATTTACATATTTTTTTTCTAGTTGAGAAAGGTTTACTTCGTATACTTGAAAATAATTTTTTTTTTTTTTCATTTTTCTATATTTATTAAATTATATTTATCTTTATACAGGTTTTTATCATGGGTTATGATTATAAAAGTCTTTTTATCAGTTTTAGATAAATTTTCTAACGTATTTATAATTTTTAATTTATTTTCATTATCCACTGAGGACAAAGTCTCATCCAGTATAATAATTGGAGTATCGTCATATAGTGCTCTAGCTAGACCAATTCTCTGGATTTGACCTCCACTTAAATTCAATAAATCTTCATTTATTATTGTTTGATAAGAATTTTTTAAATTAGATATAAAATAATCTATTTCTGCTTTTTTTAGACAATTTTCAATTTTATCCAATTCAAAATTTTTATCGCCCAAGGAGATGTTCTCTAAAATAGTTGAAGGGTACAGATGAACTCTTTGTGGAATATAAGACGCAACTTTTGAAAAGTTAGATGTTTGATCAAAAAAAATCTGTTTTTTATCAAAATTTATTTGTATGTTTTTTGGCTCAATTAAACCCATCAAAATTTTAATTAATGTTGATTTGCCTGAACCTGACTCTCCAAAAATTAAATTTATTTGGCCAATCTCTATTTTGTAAGTATTATTAATTTTTTTTGGAAAGATAACTTTATCTTTGTAAGAAAATTTTAAATTCGATATCTCAAAGAATTTATTTTTTAAAACTAGAGATCTGTCTATGTTATTTTTCTTTTTAATATGCTTAGTAGAATTTGATTTTATTAATAAAAAATTTTCAATATTTACATAGGCAAATTTATTTGCTCTCGCTTTTATATAATTATTATAAATTAAATTGAGTATGGGTATTATTTTAATTGAGATTACTGATATCAATATTAATTCTTGAAGTTTTGAAGACAAGGAATTATCTCCAAATTTAAAAATTATAATTGAAAACACAACTACTGTTATAACAAAAAAACTCTCAACTAACTGCCTTGGCAAACTAGCTAGAATATAAGCTTTTATATTATAGCTTTTTATTTTGAATATAATTTTATCTAATTTAGCTTCAAAAAAACTTTTAAGGTTTTTAATTTTAATCAAATCAAACAGACTAAAACTTGATTTGAGTAAAGAAATTCTTTCTTTATTTAGTTCTGTGATTTCTTTTGATATTTTTGAAATATAGTTTTTAAAAAAAATAAAAAATAAAAGGTATAGAACTACAAATACAGCAGTTATTATTATTACAAATAAAAAATTTATTAATGACAGAGCAATAATTAAAAATACAAGTGTGTATATTTTTTGGTTTATATTGATTAAAGAATTTAAATATCCATTTTGAAATCTCATAATTTCGTTAATCATAAGGTTATAAAAATTAGATGAAGAGGAAACTGTATAATTTTCGTAGTTCAAATCCATAAATCTACTAAATATCTCTTTTTGCATTTTTACGCCTGCTGCTTCCATAAAGTTTGAGAGAAATACAAGGGATATAATTTGCAATAAAGAATTTATTAGGAAAAAAAAAATAATAATTATACCAAAGTTTATAATAAATAATTTTTGGCTTGAAATATCTAAGTTTAAAATCGTAACTACATTTGCAAATAACTTAAAACTTAAAAGATTTTGAAAATCAATAATTGAATATAAAAAAGGTACTACAAGGCCTATATTAAATATTTCAAAGATGGATAAAGAAAAAAAAATTAGCTGTAATATAATAATTTTTTTTTTAAACCATATATTACTTAAAAAAAAATATTTCATCTTATAAATATTGAGTTATTTTAGATATTCTTTTCATTATCGCTATTAAAAAAGAAAAATAATAATGTTCTTTCAAAATATTACAATCTTCAAAGAATTTTTTTAAAAAAAATTTTTTGTTAGTACTTACTCCATCTAATCTTTGCATATAATATAATTCTGGTAAGTGTTTTACTTTATTAACTTCAATAACTTTTAATTTTTTTAGAAGCCAATTATAATCTGATGAAATTATATATTTAGTACTATATAGATTATTCACATAATGATCTCTCCTTACAAAGGTTGCACAATGAGGAGGCATCCATCCAAATTTTAATTTTTCAGTTTTAAAATTTTGAGATTTCCAATTTCTTCTAATTTTAATTTTGGAATTTTTAATATTAAAATGATATAAACTTGTATATAGAATTTCACAGTCAGAATTTTCAAAGACTTCTAGAACCTTATTTAAATATTCATGATCTTCATACATATCGCTTGAATGTAAAAATCCAATAATTTCTCCACTAGAATTCAAAATTCCTTTGTTAAAAGCATCATAAATTCCATGGTCCTTCTCAGAAATCAAAATTCGATTTTTAAAAAAATATTTATTAATTATTTTTTTTGTGTTGTCAGAAGATAAATTATCAATAACTACATGCTCAAAATCTTTTAATTTTTGACTATAAATCGATTTTAATGTGTCCTCTAAAAATAATTCAGAATTGTTTGTGCACGTTATTATAGAAAGTTTAGTCATTTTGTAAGGAGATAGATCTAAGTAATTGATTTGTATCTGATAATTTTTCAATTTTAATTTTTTTTTTAATTTTTGGTTTAACTAGGTTCAATATTTTTTCTATATCATTTTTAGAGAAACTCTTTGATGAGCAATCCCATTTTTTAAGATTATCTAAATAAGAACTTTCAATTATATTTTGAATTAAAAATATTTTCTTAATTTTTTGTTTAATTTTATAAAAAATAAGTTTTTTATTTTTTTTTGGTTTTTTGAGAACTTTAAATAATTCATGTGAAACTCTTTTAGATGAATTGCCATCAAATGAATAAAAATAATTTCTTATCATTTTTTTGTTAGGTTTAAGCTTTCTAATTATTTTTTTGTTATTTCCAAAGAAAATAATTTTTTTTATAAAATTTTTCATCTCACGGTAATTTTTACAAAAATAATTTATATTCATCTTATCAAGATTTGTTGAGTATAAAAATTTTCCCCAGTCTGGAGATAGACTTGGTACATTAGCAATCGAAGCTTCTAATCCAGATGTACATCCTCTTTGAATGCATAGGTATGAATTTGCTAGCCAGTAAGAGAGATGATTTTCATTATTTACCTCAACATTGTTAAAATTTTTGAATACTTTATTATATAATTTCGTATCTTCAAATGGGTGAGCCCTAAAAATTATTTTTTTACTTTTAAAATCTTTAGAGATTTTTTTTACAAGTTCTATTTGTTCTTGAAGCTCATTCTTCTGCATAATATAAAATTTCCATGCTTCTCTTGCCGGAATATTTCGACTGATTTTAAAAGTCTTAATTTCGTCTTTTACTTTAGAAAACTTTGGATTTGCTATGCTAACCCTTGAACAAAATAAAATATGTTTAGTTGTATTATCTCTTAGTAAATTTAAATTTTCTTTTTTGTAAATATCAAATCTTGGATGTCCGGTTGAGACTACTTTTAAATTAGGAAATTTTTTTTTTAACTTATTTTCGTAGATTTTACCCCAACATAAATACGTAATTTTTTTATCAAAGTATTTTTTGTAATAAATTGAATTAACAAAATCCTTATCATTTTCGAAAGCACCACCTTCTGTATCTAATATTACTACTTTCATATTTTTTTGGATAGCTAATGAAATTAGTTTATGATTCTGGAACCTTAAGTAATTAAATACTATTAAATCTGGCTCAATATTTAAAATTTCTTTTTCTGTTAAATTAAATGGGGTTAAAAATATTTTTACTTTTTTCTTATTTAATAATTCTAAGGACAATAGTATATTTCCTAATAAATCTCTTTTAGGATTATCAGTTAAAATTACTACTTTATTCACAGTTGTTAATATATATTCATAAAGTATGTTAAAAGTATTAAGTGTTATAACAGCTAGGTCAGGTTCTAAAAGTATAAAAAATAAAAATATAAAAAAATTTTATGGCCATCCTTTGATAGCTCACACAATTCATCAATCAATTAAATCAAAACTTATAAATAGAACAATTTTTAGTACTGATAGTGAAAGGTATGCAAAAATAGCCTTAAAATATGGTGCCGAAGTACCTTTTTTAAGATCAAAAAAAAATTCAAGAGATAAATCAAATGATATTGATACTTTTAAAGAGGTACTAAAAAAACTGAAAAAAAAAGAATTACCAGACATTATTGTTCACTTAAGGCCTACAACACCATTAAGAAAAAAAAATGAAATCGATAAAGCCATAAAGCTATTTATCTCATCAGATTGTGACTCTTTAAGAAGTATTTCCCTTTCGGAAAAAAATTTATTTAAGTCATGGTTTATATTAAATAATTATTTAAAACCTTTATATAGTGGAAAAATGATTAAAGAACCATGGAATATGGGTCGACAACAACTACCTAACACATATTATCACAATGGATCCATAGATATTTTTTGGAGAAAGACATTGTCAAAAAAAAATTCTTTATCTGGAAAAAAAATTTATCCTTTTATACAAAGAGAATTTTTAGATTTAGATACTATGAAAGACTTCACTAGATTAAATAAAATTGACAGTAAAACTTTGAAAAAATATGAATTAATGACCTCTTAATTTTTTTCTTATAGGAATTTCTGAATCCAATATTTTTTTTTTTCCATTACCTAAACAATTTTCAATTATTCTGACATCCCTCACCAACTCCTTTAAACCTTTGGGTTCTACAGATGCTGCTTGATCAGTACCCCACATGGTTCTGTCTAATGTAACATGTCTCTCTAAAACCTTAGCGCCAAGGGCAACTGCTGCTGTTGAGATTTGTAAACCCTTTTCGTGACCTGAATACCCAATTATTGTGTTATATTTTTTTTTAAAACTTAGCATTATATTAAGATCTATTTCGTTATTATTGCATGGATAACTACTTACTGTATGAAGAATAGCTATTTTTGATTTATCAAAATAATTTATGGCAGCATCAATTTCTTGTATGTTTGACATTCCAGTTGAGATTATTGTTGGTTTATTAGTTTTTGCTACAGCCTTTAACAATTCTATATCTGTAATAGATGCAGATGCAATTTTGAAAAGTCCAACACCAATTTTAATCATGTCATTAACAGAATTAATATCCCAACAAGAAGCAAAAAAAATTAAACCTTTTTTCTCTGCATATTCTTTTAGTACTGAACAAGCTTTAGTGTTGAATTCTATCTTCTTTTTATAATCTAAATAACTCATCTGACCCCACGGAGTCTCGCGCATTATATTTTTTTGATGTTTCGGGACACAAACATCAGGATCTCTTTTTTGAATTTTTACTGAGTCACAACCAGCTTCTGCAGCAATATCGATTAATTGTTTTGCTATATGTATATTACCATTGTGGTTAATACCAATTTCAGCAATAATAAAACACGGTTGGTTTTCACCTATTTTTCTGTCTTTATTAATTTGAATAATCATAATTATATAAATGGTGACATTAGCATATATATTAAATAATTTGGTCCCATAAATATGAATAACAACTTTAATCATAATGAACAAGCTGATTTATTTATTTTTGCAGGTGGCAGAGGTTTAAGAATTAATAAAATTACAAAATTTCAACAAAAGTGTATGATTAGAATAAATGGTAAAGAGCCGTTTATTAATTATCAAATAAAACAATTCAAAAAAATTCATCAAATAAATAAAATATTTATTTTAGCTAGTTATAAAGCATCAGACTTAAAAAAATATTATGAAAATGATAAAGATATAGTTATTTGTGTCGATAAAAAACGATTTGGAACTTATATATCATTACTTAACTTTATACGAAAATCAAAAAAAGATCATATCTTAGTAAGTAATGGTGATACATATGTGAATTTCAACTTTAAAAATTTTTTTAGTAAAGATCAAGATATAAAAATTTTAACTAAAGAAATTAAATCATCAAAAAGATATGGTGCTATGAGAATAAAGAATGATAAATTATTATCTTTCAAAGAAAAACAAAAAATTAAAAAAACTTTCATTAATCTTGGAATAGCATTAATTAAGAAAAATATAATAAAAAATTATTCTTTTAAAAAATTTCAATCAATTGAAGAAGAATTATTTTCTAAAACATCGGAATTCAATATTCGTGTTCATAAAACTAAATGTTATTTTATTGATATAGGAACATATGGGTCTTTAAAAAAATCTAAAAATTATTTTAATGTCTAAAACTACAGTAATTATTCCAACTTTAAACTCAGAAAAGTATTTGCGCGAAACTTTAAGAAGTTTAAAGCAAAACAATAAATCAATTTTTAAAATTTTTATAATAGATGCTGGATCTAATGATAATACTGTTAAAATTATAAAGGAAGAAAAACTAAAAAATTTGAATTTTTTTTTAGTTAAAAAAAATATTGCTAAATCATTAGACTTTGGATTATCAAGGTTAAAAACATTGTATTTTTCAAGAATTGATAGTGATGATGTGGCAATGAAAGATAGGTTTAAAAAACAAATTTATTACCTAAAAAAAGATAAAAATTTAGCTGCTGTTGGGTCAAATGTCTTATTTGTGAAAGATAAATCAATTATAAAAAAAACTGACTTACCATTATCGTACGAAAGTATATTAACAAAATTTTTTGTTGATGGAGATATTGCTTTAGCCCATCCAGCTACTTCACTTAGAGTTCAAAGTGTAAAAAATGTTGGTGGATATGAAAATTATAATTTTTCTGAAGATTATAACCTTTGGATTAGATTGGTTTTTAAAAAATATAAAATAATAAATTTAGCTGAAAATCTTACAAATATTAGAGTTCATGAATTTCAAAAATCGACATTAACTCATGAAAAATCAATTAAATCCATGATGAATAGTTACATTAAAAATATAAAAAGAAACTTAGAAATAAAATTAAGTGGCAGTCATCTAAAATTATTAATGGTAAAATACTTAAAAAAAGACAATTTTACTATTAATGATATAAAAAATTTTTATAAAAAAAAGTTTATGATCACAGAAAAAAAAATAAAATATTTTAAAATTAAAATTAATGTTGAAGAATTGATTAGTTTTGAATTACAGAATATTAATTTTAAATTTCGTTTAATTAATTTTATTTATTATTTTTATCTCAAAAAAAAATTTATTTTGAAAATTATTAAAATTGTAAAAAAAGAAAAAAATAATTATTTTTTTTTTAATTTAAATTTCTACATATATTTTTTTTTATTACTTTTAAGATATTTTATACATCACTTAAAATAATGAAATTTAGCATTATAGTTAGGACCTTTAATAGAAAAACAACAATATTAAGAGCGATAGATTCTATTTTTAATCAAACATACAAAAATTATGAGATTCTAATTATCGATGACTGTTCTACGGATGGGACTAGGGATTATTTGAAAAAAAAAATTAATGATAAAAGAGTAAAATACTTCTTTAAAAAAAAGAATATTGGACATATAAAAGCAAGCGAATTCGGTTTAAATATAGCTAAAGGTGACATCTTATGTTTTTTAGACAGTGATGACTATTGGGATAGAAATTTTTTAAGCGAACACTACAAAGTACATAAAAAATACAAAAAAATTATGTGTGTTTATAATAATACACTCACATTAATTAATAAAAAAAAAAAAAGAGTTTATTACTCAAATTTTGATGGTTTTTGTTATAAAAAAGCTTTAAGCAACCTTTATATATCTTCGCAAATTGCTTTAAGTTTCAAAAAAAATGCATGGAGGAAATTAAAAAAACTAGATTATAGTATTTCAAGAGAAGATGATGATTTATGTCTAAGGTTGTCAAAATATTTTTTATTCAAGCATATTGATAAAGACCTAAGTCTTGCATATCTCGAGGCTAAACAACAAGTTACCTCAAACAAACTTAAGCATGCAAAAGATTATGAACAATTATTTAATAAGTATAAAAAAGATATAAATAAATTTTGTACCAGATATGAGATAGCTAATCATTATTTTAATATTTCGAAAAAATTTTATTTGTCTAAGGACTATGAAAAATCAAATACTTACATCAAAATGTCTTTAAAATATAATTTAAAAATTAAAAGTCTAATTATATTTTTTATCTTACTTATTAGAAAATTCTAACAATAGATTCTTTAGTTTTTTAGCCTCTCCACCTTCATATAATTTCTTCATATGTGATAATAATTTTGTCATTTTTGTATTTGAGATGAAATCTTTATCTTTTATTCCATAAATATTAGAATTTGATGTGTTAATTTTTTTTGTCTCAAAATGTAACTTTTCTCTCATTTTTTCACCTTTCCGCAGACCAATAATTTTAACTTTAATTTTTTTGTCAAAATATTGAGATATTTTATTTGCTATATTTATAATTTTTATTGGCTCCCCCATTTTAAAAAACATGATATCACCTTTTTTTTTTCTAAAGGTTGAAACAGAAATTATTAACTCACAAGCTTCATTCATTGTTAAAAAATATCTTTCCATCTTTAAGTCTGTAATTGTAACTTTTTCGTTATTTCTTATTTGATTAAATATTTTTGGAATAGCAGAGCCATCACTTGCAAAAACGTTGCCAAATCTCACAACTTTAAATTTTTGATTTTTCTTATTTTCATTTGAGAGAATAACTAGTTTTTCACAAACCCTCTTTGTAGCTCCCATCACATTTTTTGAGTTATAAGCTTTATCTGTTGAAACTAATAAAAAAGATTTCAGAAAAGATTTTTTTCTAAAAAACTCTAATAGATTTGATGTTGAGTTAATATTATTAAAATATCCCTCTAAAATGTTATTTTCTATAATATCCACATGCTTGTATGCAGCACAGTGAAATACATAATCTATTTTTAGAGATGCCAAACAATTTTTTACAAATATTTTATTAGTTAAATTACCAATTATAAATTTAACTTTTGTTTTTAAATTATATTTTTTTAATATGAGCTTTATTTTAGAGCTTAATTTATAAATACCAAATTCAGACAAATCATTAATAATGACTTTTTTAGGCTTATATCGCACTATCTTTTCTGTTAGGGCTCTTCCAATTGAACCACATCCACCAGTTATCAAAATTGTTTGATTCTTAAATTTATTTTTGTTTATCTTATTTTTTATTAATTTTTTTTTTAAAATTAATTCTGGTTCAATTTCGTTAATATCTTTCAATCCAACATGATTTTTTAAAATTACTTCATCATTTAGAGTCAATAAATCAATGTTATTTATTTTTAATTTGTTTAATATTTCAATTTTTTTTTTATTATTTATTGAGGGAACAGCAAAAATAATAGTGTCAATACGATCTCTTTTTGTAACTGTACCTAAGTTATTTTCTTTGTATATTGGTATATTATTAAAAGATTTTTTTTTATAATTGTTTGCTATTATTCCTTTAACATTAATTCCTGAGCGAATTATTTCCATGGAAAGCTTTTTGCTGGCTTGTCCAACTCCATATATTAGAATATTTTTCAATTATTTACCGTGTATTAATTTTGGAATTTATAAAAAATATTATTAGGTAAAATCAAGATAAATCACCCCCATATTTATCGTATTTTAGATCATAGTCTAACATAATTTTTACCAATTTCTTATAATCAACCTTTGGTTTCCATTTAAGAATTTTTTGAGCTTTAGAGCTATTTCCAATTAAAAATTCGACTTCATTTGGTCTAAAGTATTTTTTATCAACTTTAATTAATAATTTACCTGTATTTTTACAAAATCCTTTTTCGTTATGTCCTTTTCCTTTCCAAATAATTTTCTTTCCAACATGTTTAAACCCCTCCTCAACAAATTTTCTCACCGAAACTCCTTTTCCTGTAGATATTACAAAATCGTCAGGCTTTTTAACTTGTAATATTTTCCACATCGCATAAACATAATCCTTAGCATAACCCCAATCCCTAATAGCATCTAAGTTTCCTATAGTTAGAAATTTTATTTTTCCTTTAATGATATCGCTTATGCCTTTTGTAATTTTCTTTGTTACAAATGTATAGCCTCGTCTGGGTGATTCGTGATTAAACAAAATTCCATTACTGGCAAAAAGTTTATAAGAGTCTCTGTAATTTTTAACAATCCAATACGAATATAATTTTGCAGTAGCATATGGTGATTTAGGATTAAAAGGGGTTTTTTCATTTTGTGGTAAAGTATTTTTGTGGCCTCCAAATAATTCAGATGTAGAGGCTTGGTAAAATTTTGAGGATGGACATATTTCCTTAAAAGCATTTAAAAGTTGTACAGTTCCAATTGCATCTACTTGAGCAGTATAATCTGGTAAGTCAAAAGATACTTTCACATGTGATTGTGCGGCTAAGTTATATATCTCATCAGGTTTTATATTTCTTAATAGATTATTTAAATTACTTGAGTCAGTAATATCACTATACTCACATTGAAAATTTTTTGATCCTATAAGATGGTCAATTCTTTCTGTGGTAAAAACTGAGGATCTTCTTATTGTACCGAAAACTTGATATTTTTTCTTAATTAATAACTCTGCTAAGTAAGATCCATCTTGACCATTTACACCTGTAATAAGTGCTTTTTTTTTTTTCATAAAATATAATTATTACTAAAATAACACTACTATATTAAAACTTATTAATCAAAAAATCTAAAATATATTTTAGATTATTTTTGTATTTAAAAAGATCTTTTAAAATAATTTTAAAAAGGTTAAAAACTCAAATAAAAATAGGATTAATTTAAACAATTAAAAAAAATGAAAAAAAAGAGATTTAAGATACTTATCACAGGTGGAAATGGCATGATTGGAAGAGCTTGTGTAAAGTTAATGAAGAAAAAATATAAAGTTTTGTCTCCAAGTAAAAAAGAATTAAATCTAAAAAATATGTCTAAATTGATAAATTACTTTAAAAAAAATAAACCTGACTTTGTAATAAATGCTGCAGCTAAAGTTGGTGGTATTGTATCTAATATGGGTGACCAGGTAAATTTTGTCAAAGAAAATATACCAATCCAAGCAAATATTTTTGAAGCATGTAGAATATTTAAAGTAAAAAAGTTTGTTTTTATAGGAAGTACATGTATTTATCCAAAAAAACCAAAATTACCTATCAAAGAAAACTCATTATTAGAGGGTCAACTTGAACCCTCAAATGAAGGGTATGCTCTCACTAAAATACTTGGTTTAAAATTAGCAAAGTTCTACTTTAAAGAATATGGTCTAAGGACTGTTTGCCCTATGCCATGTAATGTCTATGGAACTAATGATTCATTTGATTTTCAAAAATCTCATGTTTTATCAGCATTGGTAAAAAAAATTGTAGATGCAAAAGACAGTAATAAAAAAAAACTTAAAATGTTAGGTTCAGGTAAAGCTATTAGAGAATTTATGCATGTAGACGATGCGGCAAGGGGTTTATTATTTTTTATAGAAAGAATAAATACTTATGAACATGTAAATTTAGGAACCGGAGAATTTATATCGATTAAAGAATTGGCTAACAAAATTTGTAAATTTGTAAATTTTGATGGCAAGCTTATTTGGCAAAAAAAATCAAAATTTGATGGTATGCCAGCTAAGTACACTGATATATCAAAACTTAGAAAACTTGGTTTTAAAACCAATATTACGTTAGATGAGGGAATTAAAAGAACCATAAAAGAATATAGAGAATTAAAATCCCAAACTTAAATCTATAATAATGTTGTCTAAATTATTTTGTTTTCTTCAGATAAGTTATTTATGTACCAGTCAACAGTTTCTTTTAAACCTTGCTGAAAACTTCTAGAGGGACACCATCCAAAATGTTTAAATCCTATAGTACCATCACTAGTTTTATGAGGTGCGCCATCTGACTTTGATTTGTCAAATATAAATTCACCTTCATAACCTACAATATCTTTAATTAAATTAGCCATTTCCATGATTGAAATGCCTTTTCCTACACCAATATTAATTGGATCTATAAATGATTTAACATCCAAACCTCTAACCATCGCCTCAGCAGCATCGTCAACATGTAACCATTCTCTTATAGGTTTGCCACTTCCCCAAATGACAACTTCTTTTTTTTTTAAAAGTTTTGCACGAACAGTTTTCATAACTAGCGCACCTAAAGCATGTGAACGCTCTTCATGAAAATGGTCATCTGGACCATACATGTTAGAGAAAATTAAATTTATCACATCTAAGTTGTATTGTTTTGCATATGCCCACGAGCCTATGAGTGATGCTCGTCTAGTGAGACCATATACCATTACTGATTCATGCATAGCTCCATTCCAAAGATCACTTTCCTTGAAAAATTTTGACGATGAAGGGTATACGCAATTTGAAATTGGATTTACAATTCTCTGAATTTTATTTTTTTTTGATGCCTCAAGTAGATTTAAAGTCATATTTAAATTTTTATGAAATATTTCTGCAGGATATTTATATCCGAACTGAATTCCACCAACAAATGCAGCACAATTAATTATTTTTTTTGGTTTTTTTTTATCAAAAAAAGAAATAGTTGACTTTTGATCGCATAAATCTGGTCCATTTGTCTTTGAAATTGCTAAGTAATCTATTTTTTTTGAATCAAGTAGATTGCACACTCTTTTCCCTAAAAACCCTGTGCTACCTGTAACTATAATCATAAACAAATTTTTATATTTTTATTGCGTGAGTAAAGAAATTCTTATCTTAAAAAAATAATTAATCAATTATTTGTTAAACTTTTATAGAATTAGGAAATTCTGGTACCTTATTTATAAAATAATTATCCTTAGGTAAGATTACTAACGGATTTTTTTCATCAGATAAATATGCAGCCCACCAAGAGAATGTAGAATTTGGAATAATAAATTTTGAAAATGACTTCATAAACTCCCATTCAAACAAATCGTTTTTAAATTTTTTTCCATAATTTATGTACTCAAAATTTTCACAAAGATTAGCTATTTTTTTTGTAAATTCGTTTTCAACATCTGTAAATAAATAAAATTTGGTATTTTTATTCTTTTCTTTTACATATTTAATAGCATTATTGTAATAAAAATAATCCTTATCTTGATTATTAAATTTTTCTGTTTCATTAACAGAGTTTTCAAACTGGTTGGATCCATGCTGTCTTCGTAAATGAATTAAGCAACTGGCGTCCAAAGAATTATTTATCTCCTCTTTTTTTTTTATTATAATCTCTGGTAGTTGAAAATTTAATTTAAATTCTTTTTTTATTATTTCTTTGATATCATGGAAATATTTTTCATTTTGAAAGTATCCCATAATATAAAGGTTTTTCCTTGAAAATATCTTCTCATAATTATTTATAAAATTAACACCCTCTTTAAAACGATATTGTCTATAGTCTCTTAAGGGTTGTTTGATATAAATGTTATTAACGATGTAATTTTCAAAATAATATCTAAATGTTTTTTTTTTTATTTTAATATTTGAATCAAGATTAAAATAATTTAAAAGATAAACTTTTTGGAGATTGTTTATATAAAACCAGCTCAAATCTAAACAGATATCTTCATTTAAAATTATTGACATTTTTTTTGCAAAAGCATATTGAAATAATTGGTTGCCCAAACCACCTTTTATGCATATAGATAACATTATGCAAAATATTGTACTACCAAATGTATTAAAACCAACATATTTAAAACCTAAAAATTCAAAAAATTATATTGATTCTTTAAAATTTCTCTTAAAAAAAGAATTTGGTTTTAGTAATTTGGAGCAATGTCATAAAATTGATACTCCAAAAAAAGTAAAGGGTTGGAATACAGATCAGAAATCTTTACTACATAAAACAGTCTATAAAGATTTTGACAGAAAAAAAAAGTCGATTATTATTCCAGAGTATTATCAAGTTTGTAAAGATATTATTAAAATTTATAAAAATAAAACTGGAATTAAAGATTGGGCGGTGCAAAGATTTCCAAGTATGAGATTTCATTGGCCAAGAGATTTGGCAGTTTGTGAATTTCACAAAGATTGTGATTATTCACATTCAGCTGCAGAAAGTAATAATATTTTCTTTTTTACTAAGGCAAAAAACACCAATGCAATTTGGTTTGAAAGAAACTTAGGGTGTAAGGACTTTTTTCCTTTGAATATTGATAAAGGAAAGATAGCTATTTTAAATTCAGCTATCTACATGCATGGAAATAAAGTGAATACAGAGGGATGGACAAGAGTTTCTTCTGATTTTAGAATAATTCCTTTAAAAGCTATTGAAAAAGGTACTAAAACTTTACTTAAAAAAAAAAAACTAGATTTAAGTGGTTATTTTATAGATGCAAAAAGAATATAATTGTCTTAATTTAATAAACTAAGTAAAATATTTTTATCGACATCTGACTTGAAATTTAAATTATAAGAATTTTTTTCAACAGAATAGTTATAATTTAATACCTCTTTTTCAAATAATTTAATATCAAAACAAAAATTTTTCAAATAATTCTTAGAATCATCTATGTTATTAAATTTACAAATATTGTAAAATTTATCAAACCATACATTTCCAAAAATAATAACAGGTTTAGATACTTTTAGTGAATCTATTGCAACATTTGATGTTTGACAAAAGGAATTTAATGAATTTTTAATTATTTCTTCATTACTAATTTCTTGATTAATAAATTTCAGGTTTTTAAATCTTTTTTTTAAACTTTTATAAAAAAATTTATCTCTCTTAAAAAAAGATTCTAAATTGTAATTAAATGTACTTGGATGTTCTTTATATAAAATTAAACAGTCTTGACCAACTATTGATTGTATATTTTCTAAAACTAAAAAAATGTTTGAGTAAAAACGGCTTGATGGAGAAGTAGTTGCCTCTGGCTGATAATTTGGAAAAAAAACACAATATTTTTGACTTTTAACATCATGGTAGGATGTGCAATTTAAACTATAACTAATTTTTAATTTTAATATTTTTAGTCTTTGTAAACTTCGTAAGAAAAAACTTTTAAAATTTGAAAATTTGTTTTCTTCGAAAAAAAATTTTCTCTTATCTATTTTTAAATAGTATTTGGCTGATTTAAATAAACCTAATTTGGATACCTCAATGAGATCTCTTAAAAAAAGAAATAATAAACTATCATAATTTAATCCAAACATTTTTATTTTTTTTCCAGTTTTCGGAATCATATACTCAGGAAGTTTATAATTGAATTTCTTAAGAATAGTTTCTTTATCAAATTGATTGGTCAATTTAGAATTTATTGCAACATTTTCCTTAACCTTTACACATCTTGTAAAAATATCATTATCGATCGTAAACCTTATATTATTACCAAAACTAAATTGTGTGTTTATTTTAATTTTAATTTCTTTTTTTCTGCATACCAAATACAGGCAAAATGTATTTATGTGATGCGGTGTATGATTAAAAATAATCTCCTCAATATTATTATTATTTATAAATTCTTCAAAATAATTAAGTAAATGGTAGAAATGGGTAATCCTTTGAGAAGATGTGAAACAATTGTTGTAATCATATCTATCACAAATATCAAAAAAAATATCAAGATATTGAAGATATTGCTGCAACTTATCTTCATTAAGATCAAATGTTACAAATTTGTCTTTTAAAAAGTTTAGTCTTGATGTTTCTGTAAAATCATAAAATTTAAAGTTATTGAAATATTTTTTTAAAGTGCTCAAATAATCAACATCATCAATTGCATAAACCTTAAATTCTTCTTGATTGTAAGCCTTCGATATTACATTGGTTAGGTCTGAGAATTCACCAACATTAACTGTACATAAATTTTTCATTTTTTTAGTTTTTTTTTTAAATCAGGTATCCATTTTTTTTTAAAACCTAAGCTTTTATCATCAACTATAATATCGTAGGATGGTTTACCAAAAATTAACTTATCATATTTTAGTCCCCATTTTTTAAGTTGTTTTTCGGTAAATTTATATCCTTTTTTTTTCGCATTTGATAAATTACCCTTTTCTCTTCCCATAAAACGTGCTGTAAAAATTATTATTTCATAATTACCATAAAGTGTGTTTATAAATTTTATAACATTAAGCTTAGGCTTTGACGTGCTGTAATAATTTTTTTTTGTAGTACAAATTGTATTGTCAAGATCAAAACATATGGTTTTCATTTTTAATAGTTTTTTTTATACCACTCCACAAAAAATTTGATGCCATTTTCTAGAGTTGTGAAATTGTTATATTTGAACTGTTTAACTATTTTTTTGTTATTAGCTTTTGTAATTTTTAGATCTTCTTTTTTATGTTTTGAATATTTTATTTTTGCTTTTTTTGATAAATACTTTTCTAAAAGTTTAATCATTTTCTTAATTGTATAATTTTTACCTCGACCAATATTATATATCTCATGGGGAATTTTTCTGTGAGGTGGATTAAAAACAACTTTTGATAATAAATTAGTTGCATCTTCGATAAAAGTGAAATCTCTTCTATTATTACCCTTATCAAATAAATCTAATTTTATTCCAGATAAAATCTTTTGTGTAAATAAAAAGATAGACATATCAGGTCTTCCCCAAGGTCCATAGATTGTAAAAAACCTAATTCCTGTAGTTGGCAAATTGTAAAGATTACTATATGAAAATGCCATTAATTCATTTGCTCTTTTTGTTGCAGCATAAACTTGGGAAGGATTGTCTACCTGGTCATCTTCTGAAAAAGGTAATTTTCTATTTAATCCATAAACACTGCTAGAACTTGCGTAAATTAAATGTTTTACTTTGAACTTTCTTGATAATTCTAAAATATTTCCAAACCCTTTTAAATTAGATTCAAAATATGCGTAGGGATTTCTCAACGAGTATCTTACTCCAGCTTGAGCTGCGAGATTAATAACATATTTTATTTTGTATTTTAAAAAAACTTTTTGCAAACTTTTTTCGGTTATGTCCTTTTTAAAAAAGATAAATCTGCTATTTTTTAAATCTTTAAGCCTCTTAATTTTAAGTTTTTTATCATAGTAATGATTTAAGTTATCAACTCCTATAACTCGATAACCTATATCTAATAATTTTTTTGATATTCCATGACCGATAAACCCTGCGCAGCCTGTTACCATAATATTGATCATTTATTTTTTTTTTGATCTATTAATCTTTCAACTATTGAAAGTAAAATAACCAAATGTATGCTCTCTACTACATTATAATTATTTGAATTAACAAAGAAATTAATTTTACCATAATTTTTAAGGGGATTACTTTTATTTAATCCTGTTAATGTTATTAAGACGTTATTTTTATTCTTTAAAAATTTTGCAGCATTAATTACATTTTTTGATTTACCACTTGAACTTACTAAGATTACAATATCTTTGGGAAGTAAGTAATACTCTAAAGCTTTTTTAATCCAATTTTCGTACCCAAAATCATTTGAAAAGCAGGTCAACAGTGAGCTTTCATTAAAATTAATAGCCCTTACTTCTGCAGCTTTTGTAAAATCAATTGCTAAATGACTTGATATTGCAGCACTCGCTCCATTTCCTGCTAGAATAATTTTATTTTTTTTTGACATTTTTTTTATCAATGAAACTGCTTTCTCTATTTTTTTTTTATCTATTTTTTTGAGATTATTTTGGATTTCAGATATAAAATGATTTTTTTTCATAATTAAGCTTTAGTTTATCGATATGAAAGTTTTTCTATCTTTATTACGATTTATTTTTTTGTCCACATAAAAGGAATCTGATTTTGAGCTAAAAGTACTTAATTCCTCTATTACTGCTCCATGTTTTGATTTTGCTAAAAATTTATGTACCACGTATGGTTTAATTGTATAAATATCTCCTTCAGATAAGTTTTTAATTATTTTTTTTTTTTTTTCTTTAAGTAAAAGTTTCACTTTTCCAAAAAGAACAAAAAATGTTTCTTGTTTTTTTTTGTGAAATTGATCTGGATGTGTTTGCTTTTCAAGCAAAAAAAGAAGTTTTTTGCAGTATTTTTCGTTATGAATTGTAATCATTGATAAACCATACTTATAGAAATTTTTGATACCATAGTGATGGGATATTTCTAATTTTGATTGCTTTTTAATCACGACCTTTGAAATTTTAATTAAATCAATTATTTTATTTCGAATTTCCTCTGCTTTTTTTCTATTTGAAAGCAAGGTTACATCTTTTTCATAAATGATATTTTTAGTATGTTTGTTTTTAAAAATGTATTTTTTAAATTTTGATAAGTCATTACTTTGCAATTGCCCTCTTAATGCGGGGAAAGCTAAAAAATAGTCATTTTTTGTTAATTCTTCACCTTTTTCCTTAAATATACCCTTTTTTAAATAAACCCCTCTTTTAAAAACTGAAAGATTTTTTTTCTCTTCTTTTAAGTAGTTGTTTCTATTTCTTACTGATCCATATCGAATTATTGCACTATTTAAATTTTCAATCCATTTCGCAAATTGAGTGGTATTCACAGAATAAGCATTTTTTTTATAATTTCTTGTTTCTACTGCTATATGTTTTTCAAAAATTCTTGCTCCCATTGCAAATGCCATACTTGCAGATATCAATTCATCTGGATCTTCATGTGTTGAAAAGCCTAAAACTTTATTACCATACATCTCTTTAAGTTGATTAAAAAATGAAAGATTTAAATTTTCTGGTAAAGTTGGGTACTTTGCAACACAATACAAATATCTAATATTTATTTTTCTTTTTTCTGAGGAAAAAAAACTAATTATATTTCTTATACTATCGTTATCTCCTCCACCTAAGCTTGATATTATTCTCTTTTTTTTTGCAATTTTTGCAATACATTCAAGTAATGGCCATTCGTCCATAGAACAGCTAGCTATTTTTAGATAATCAAAATTAAATTTAATTATTTTTTTTACAGAAATCTCATCAAATGGAGTGCATATTGTTATAAACTTTAGCTTAGCATATTTTATGATCTTCACCCATTCACTGTCACTTAACTGTGTTTCGACAAAACGAGAAACATATTTGTCATTACTACTTAAGAAATCTTTATGTAAATATGTTTTTAAATCTCTAAATTGAAACTTAATTGCAAAATTAATATTATTTCTAAATTTTTTAGTGAGAGTATAATATTCTCTTATTATTTTCTTTGCATGGTTAAAATCACCCATATGATTATTGGCCATTTCAAGAATTACAAGAGGTTTGTTGTCCTTTAAGAAACTATTCATAATTTATTTATATTATATATTGAATATAATAATTGACACAAAAGTTATTGATTTTTTTTGTAAAATTTATTGATAAAAACTACATTCGAATAATTTTTTTTGAGCATTTTATGATCTTTTAACAATATTCTTATATTTTCCAAATTTTTTTTATCATCTCCGCTTTCGCCGACATCCACAAGAATGTATAAAATAAATTTTAGTAAGTTTCCAAATCCTTTTAGAGCTTTGAACTCATTTCCCTCACAATCTAATTTTACTATTACAGTTTTATTAAAATTTTTCTTTTTTTAATATGCTAGATAATTTTTTAATTATTATTGTTTTTTTCTTATAAGTAAGATCAATATTAAGTTCATTATGGTTTTAAGAATTATCTCTTGTCCAATATGAATTATAATAAAAAAAACCTTTCTTATTTATATCAGATAAAGCAACCTTATGTAATTGTAAGTTTGGTATATTCTTCTTCAATGTATAAATACATTCTTCTGAAGGTTCTATTGCAATTATGTTTTTATAATTAAGATCAAAAAAGAATTTTAAAAATTCTCCAATGTTGGAAACTATATCTATTATAATTGTTTTGTTTTTATTTAGTAAAAGAATGTTCTTAATCAGTGTTTTCGATCCTGCGAAATATCTATAAACGAGATTATCTACTTTTTGTATACCCATTACAAAACATTGATTAAATCTTGCTAATGAACAATCAAATATATAATTATTATTAAATTCATATTTAATAAGAAATTATTTAACTTAGAAAAGTTTTTAATTTTTGAATTTGGAAAATAAAGTTTGAGTTTTAAGAAAAAAAATTTTTATAATTCGTAAATTTTTTAATAAGTAACTTCATTACGTTTCGGATATTTTAAGTGAACTTATCTTTCAATTTGATAATTTAAAATTTTTAATCACCTATTATTAATATCTAAAAAATAATTGTTATACTAAGATTCAAATGTAAATTTTTTTCAGTGCATAAATCAAGCCAATTGAGCTATTAGTACTGGTCAGCTGCACGCATTACTGCGCTTCCACACCCAGCCTATCAACGTGGTGG
>MDTG01341329.1_pt1 | contig 39009 bp, 38 predicted proteins | sample 811421 | NCBI WGS metagenome assembly MDTG01 (sample SAMN05326645, study PRJNA326480) | marine metagenome | isolation source: seawater | place: Pacific Ocean: South East | collected 2011 | reverse complement strand
TTAAGAGCTTTTAATTCTTAATTTTGAGTTTAAAGCTTAGATTTTTTCATTTAACATATTATGATATAGATTCTGTTTTACAATATAAATTCTGTTTTACATAGGAGAAACCCATGGCAAAATTGCGGCATGTAGCTATGTCAGTGCCTGATCCGGAAAAAACAGCAGAGTTTTATCAGAAAGCCTTCGACATGAAGCGTGTAGGAAAGACTAACTCACCAATAGCAGAGGGCGTTTACGTCTCCGATGGAACCATAACAGTAGCTCTGTTGAAATTTAAAAATGATGACCAAGGTGACAGAGATTATGTGGGTATTCACCACATAGGATTTTGGGTTAATGATATTCGGGCAGCAGAAAAACAAGTTGAATCAGCAGGTGGAACCTATCTTATGGGAAGGCCCGAAAATAATGAAGGTGATATAAAAAATACTTTCTATGAAGAAAAATACAAAGATCCAAATGGAGTGATCCTAGATATCACTGACCTTGGTTGGGGTGGCGCAGTTAAGGATGTAAGGCCAGCTATTAAAGACAGAAAAAAACAGTGATGGATTCCCTTGAAGTATTAAGTACGATGTTTTGACCATTGGTTAATCCTAATGCTATTTTTTTCAAAAAATATTGTTTATGCTACATATTTTTAAATTGAACTCTGTTTTTGTCTACGGGTAAGTTCTTGTCCTTCTAAATGTGCGATTCTTTATTGCTAAGACAAACTACCCCTTTTTACCTATTTTTCCATATTTTTAACAAAGCACCGCGATCAAGCTTTCCACGTGAATTTTTTGGTAATTCAGATATGAACATAATATTTTTAGGCTGTTTAGCATCAGGTAGACTTTTGCAGCAATGATCTAATACATCGATTTCATCTAGTTTCACCCCTTCTCTCTTCACGACAAAGGCAGCCACTTCCTCTCCATATATTTTGTGGGGCACTCCAAAACTTCCCGCCTCAGCAATATGTGGATGACTAACCAATACAGAGTCAACTTCCACTGGCGATATATTAATTCCACCGCGAATTATTAATTCTTTCGCCCTTCCCGTAATGTGTAGATGTCCATCTTTATCGAAATAACCCAGATCTCCTGTGTGATGGCCATCTTTCGGAAGAGTTTCAATATCGCCTTTTGAGTTTAGATAACCAAGAGCTTGCTGCTTTCCACCACCAACAATAATTTCACCAATTTCTCCTGTTTCAAGGTCTTCCCCACTGGTGTTTACTATACGAATTCTTTGGTATTTTTGTGTTAATCCAATCGTGCCAATCTTGCGTTCCGCCCCCCTGTGAGCTGCTGTATTTCCTCCCTCACTAGAACCACAACTCTGCGCTAATATGATTCCATACATCTTTTCAAAGGTTCTCCATTGTTCTTCCAACAACGGTGCACTAGAGGAAGTTAAGAAGGACAGATTACGCAGGTCTCCCCTAGAAATCTTTATCGGACGATTTATTAACATATTTATCATTGTAGGCACTACAAAACCAATGTTGATATCGTAATCAATAATCCATGAAAAATAATTTGTCCGAGAAAAGTGATTTGCAAAAACAGACGTAGCACCTGCCACTAATGGAGCACCGAGACTCATGTGTTGAGCAGAAAGCCAACTGAACGATCGACAATCCAAAGTCCTTACCCCTGGGCCTAAACCAAGATAATCCGCGGTGGCATCGTAGTTGTAATACGCCGTTGCATGGGTCTGAATAACACCCTTTGGTTTTGCAACAGTTCCAGAGGTATAAAAAATAACTCCCTGATCTTCAGGTTTTGCGATTGAGGGTATAGAATCTGAATTGGAAAAGTTTTCTATTTTTTTAAAAAATCCGCTATTTATAGACTTCTCATCAGGTCGCCATTTACCAAGTTCAATCCATAACGAAGACTCTCTATCGGCAAAACGTTCTAGATTTAATCCACCCTGATAGATAGTTACAACGGGATTGATAGCACTGATAATTTCCTTCAGGTGTGCTTCATTCATATCAACATGCACTGTGGCAAGTGTTGCTCCATATCGTAAGGTTGAAATAAATACTATTAGACTTTCAATTGAGTTTTCGGATAACAAAAGAACACGCTGGTTACGGCCAACACCTATTTCTTTAAAAAAATGTGCTGCGCGATTGCCGACAGAATTAAGCTCACCGTAGGATAATCTTTTATCTTGATCTATGGAGTAAGCGTATAATGCTTCCGGCCGGTGGCGAGCATTTTCCGACACAATGTCATGGAAAGACCGTAATTTTTCATCTTTTTTCGAAATCATAAAAGTGATGTACCATTTGAAAAGATGACCGGCAATACGGTCTTCATTCTTCACAAAAAAAAATGGGACAAAAAATGAGAAAGACAGTAATTGTTACCGGTGCAGCAAGCGGGATAGGCTTAGCCTGCACAAAACTATTACATGAACGAGGAGCAAAAGTTGTTGCGTTTGATCCACAATTTGAAAAGTTAAATCAAAATATTCCTTCATCAGATAATATTTCAAAATACAAAGGTGATGTGACCTCGGAAAATGATTGCATTGATGTTATTCATCATACCACAACCCACTTCGGATCTTTAGATGGACTTATTCACTGCGGGGCAGCACACTCAAGTCTCCGCTGGAACGAATTAGAACCCGAAGAAATGAACCGAATTCTGAACATCAATGTAACGGGAACATTTCAAATCGCTCGCGCGGCAGCAAATGAAATGACAAAATCTGAAAAAGGTTCAATTGTTCTCACAACTTCGGCATCCATTTTATTCGGGGTAACTGGCGGTAACGGACAGGGTGGACCGGCCTATGCAAGCTCTAAAGGAGGAGTGTTAGCACTTACCCGATGTCTAGCTCGGTCGCTTGGGCCAAAAGGCATTCGCGTCAATGCCGTGAGCCCTGGTATTACCAACACCCCCATGATTGCTCATTACACAGAAGAAAAAAAACAGACTATGAAAGAACGCTTTCCTCTAGGACGGTTTGCGGAACCAAAAGAAATTGCCGAAGGCGCACTTTTCCTTATATCTGACGCTGCCAGTTTTATGACAGGAGAAAATATGCACATAAACGGTGGCTCAAATTTTGGTAGCTAGTTTTTAAATTAGTGTGGTTAAAATATGGTGAGGAAAACTGGCACTACCCGTGACCAGTTTCTCCTAACCAACGAAAATATGGATCTTGAAGATTCTTAAGATTTTCTATTTCATCTTCAGAGAACCATTGTGAAAAGTCCATTTCTTTCACGGGATAGTACGATCGTTCATACACCTGCTCACCAAGTGGGGCAGTCGCATCAATCCCCATACCACCATCAGACACCGAAATATTACCTATTTTTAGTTCCGATGGCTGAAAAGCTTGCCCCCGCCCATACTCGTTATAAACAACATAATCCTTTTGAGCAGAGGCACGGGATTGTATTGCCCACATAACATCCTCGGGTTGCCATGGGTCAATATCCTCATCAACCATCACTACCAGTCGCATTCCACGGAATAAACCCATTATGGCAGTTAACAAATTCCGCTGCATTCCCTCATCAGAGCGGCGCCTTTTTTTCACTTGTACAACTAAACCACCCCATAAAGTTAATCCCAGCCAGCTTGCAACATCTTTTACAAAACCAGGAGCCATACGATCGCAAAGTTCATAAACTGATGCGCACATAAATGGTGCTTCATACCAAAATGCTCCAAAGTGAGGAGTATAAACAATAGGGTTATGTTTGCGCCGCGTTATAGCTGTAAGCTCAAATGCTCTTGGAGTCCGGTAGGCATGTCCCATCGACCGCGCCCATTCTGGATGAAGTAGAGCAACACCTTGTCGACCGAGGTCCTCGGCCTCTTGGGTCTCCCATACACGTTCGCCCTCAACAACGTATCCCTCTAAGACCCATTCAGAATTTGCAATAGCGTACGAGTCAACGGTTTGTGCCCTTACGACATCAACCGGAAATCCTTGAATTGCCCCCGCAAATCCCAATTTATCGGTTTGCCCAGGAAATAGAGCCGGGTTAAGCGTTGACACTGAAACCAACTCCGCCCCTACAGGAGGACACACATTGACTGTACACGGTATCTTCTTCCCGGGGTGTCTGGAGCAAATTACATCTCCCGCACCACCGGGCACCATATTAATGGATGCATACTTTTGCCCTGGCCGGAACGACATACGATACATAGATATTTGGCTACCACCGCCCGGAACAAAGGGTTCTCCCATAAATAAATGTGATCCCGATCCAAAAATTCTTCCACCATCTGTAAAAGTGTGCTGTGCAATCGGAAATATTTCTTCAATATGATCAAAATCTTTTCCAGGAATAAGCGTTTCTTCTTGAACTGGAGCATCCTTAACAATCCTAGGAGGAATTGGATTTGAGTTTTGAGAGAGAAGTTGTAGCTTGATATCACGAAAATCCTCACAATTATGAAATTTACAAACGCGTTCCTTACGGGAATAAAGATTGGATATCATCCGGACCCCTGGATAACGTTTAATATTATTAGCGACTATCACCTTTGAATTATCAAACGCTTTGGTAATGGTGCACATTTCTACATGCGGATCCACTGGCGCTTTAATGTAATGCACATCATCTCCCAACCAATCTAGGGTAGAACGCAAATCTACAAGCGCCTCCTCCCTAATCATGCCGTTCGCGCCTTTTCCCTCCAATTTAACAGCCATACGGTCTGCCATGCTTCGCTCCTTCTGGATATTAACCTCAACTCACCCTAATTGTATGTGTACAGACGATCTGTGGGAAGGGTGTATTCTTTAAAAAATGGTGTAGTATTTTCGATAAATAATGAACCTATATAAATAATATTGGAGAAAAAATCTATGCCAGATCAACCTCAAATGACACCACCGTCCTTTACCGGAGATGAAATGGCCGCTCGTGAGAGCGAATTGATATTAAACACAAAACCTACTGTTTTTGCGTTAAGAGGGCAAATGCTAGCGCAAGGACGAACGGACTCTGTGTTAGCTGCAACAGAAAATCTTACAGTACGGTTAAAAGTGTACGCTTCAGGGGGGGAAAATGAATTACATGCACATCCTTATGAGGATCACAGTTTTATGATCCTGCAAGGATCAGCAAAATTTTTTGGACCAGAAAATGAAGAAATAGAATTGAGCCAGTTTCAGGGCATAATGTTGCCAAAAGGGAACTTATACAAGTTTTTTGCGACATCCGATGAACCACTGGTTATGATCCGAGTTGGTAATCCGGCACACAAAAATATGAAATCTCCAAATCGGGTGAACCAACAGGGTAATGAAATGAAGGGCGATTCTAAAGAAAACAAAAAAGAAGAGGTAATCTTCAAAGATCAATTCTTTGGAATCTAATTGTCAAAAAAAATTACATAAAAACTAAACTGGATTGCATTGGAGTTTTCTATTGCCTTGAAGACAGATACACGCCAAATCGGTAGCTCTCCAAACCGATATACTTATATCGTTTATCAATAAACTAGTAAACAATGTCAATGTCTTCATTTTAAAAAACAAATTAATTTTTTTTGGCTATGCGGTAAATTGTTGCGCGGGTCCCGTAATTGGTTCCCTTTGAATATTCGCCTCTGTTTCGTCCAACAGCTTTATAAAACCTCTCAAATACCAAAATACACAATACCGTCCACAATCATTTTATAGCTAAGAAGTGCTGAGTCATTAAAAGCAGAAGAAAATAATGGCGTTTCATCATCATCTCCGAAGAAAATTCTACGGCATCCGACAAAAGACAACAAAATCTTCTAGTAAGCAGGTAATGCAATCGTCAAAGTAATCGTGTCTTAAAAAAATTCGAGTTCTTTGTCCATATCAAACATTCGCAGGCATTTTGTTTTAGAAACCACCTCCGGACATATTAATCTTTTAAATGCTAACACTAAGTAATGCATCGGATATTTTCGAAAATCAATTGTTATGCGAGGCATAAGTGTCCTTCGCCAGTTGACTTTGTGACTTTGTTTTTAAAGGAAAAAATAAATTAACAGTATAGTTCTTACTAAATTTTATTTAGCAACCCGCAGGCTTTATCAATTATTTATTGACGGCATTTATGATTAATCTTATTTTGTATGATGCGTTTTAGCCTCTGTTGGCAAAACCGATTTTCGTAACTTCGTGTCTCTTTTTATATAGAATTCTCGGCTCATTGCAGATGACCGGTCCAGATATTTCTCGGCGTAAAGTAATTTCCATCTAAGCCCACGGGTAAATTTTGCACCCTTTCCCTGATTGTGCATTAAGAGCCTCTTATCCAGATCGTTAGTCCAACCAACATAGGTTTTCCAACCCTTTGGGGTTTCAGTCCCGATTATGTAGACAAATGCACACATTTTTATGATCAATCCCTTATGTCTTGCAAAAACCATTCAGTAGGAATCTCACGTCCCAACTCTCTTTCTCTAGCCTTTTCATAAACTAACCCACCTACAGAGGAAAATTGCAAACCCTGGTTGCCTATGTTGTGGTAATATGTGATTTGATCATTGTCTGTGCGACCAATCATTGGATCTGAAACTAAATCACTGAAATCTGGAAAATCCACAGCAAATCCAGAAGTTTTGAGTTGCTTTTTTGGTAAACGACTTCTTTCAGCCTCGGACCCGGCAATCCAAGCTACAGGGCTATGCCCTATGCCCTCTTGCATGCTATTTTCGGAAGCATTTAACCCACTTTTTCCTTGCGTTATACACACATCAAATTTTCTTATCGCCTGTTTGGAAACCTCCATTGGCCCCAACATTGTTACATGCTGTCCTTTTGACAACCAATCTGAGTCAAATGTCGGAGACATTGAGTCAGTGCAGCTAGAGACAATATCCATTCCACGCACGGCTTCTTCTGCGGAATTAACAGGTTCAACCGTTATATTAAGAAGAGAGCTCATTTCTTCTGCAAAAGACTCTCGGTTGGTCTTTGTTGGAGAAAACACCTTTGCACGCCTTATACTTCTCACCGCGCAATATGCTTGCAAATAAGAACGAGCCATTCCTCCAGATCCAAGCATGCCAACAGTTGAGGCATCTTCTCTTGCAAGGTATTTTGCACCAAGACCACCCGCACCACCAACTCGCATATGCTGCAAAATACCATCATTTATGAAAGCTAGTGGAATACCATTGGTAGAAGAAAAAAGCATTATCAATCCACAATAGGTTCCCATCTTCACGCAATATTTTTCTTCGGTCCAAGACCCATTTTCGGAAACCGGCCAACGCATCACATCAGACTTCATTCTGATGGCAAGATAGCCACCTGAGTATCCTTCCATGGTACCCCAGCGATAATAGCCATCCTCAAGTTCACAAGGAGCATAAATGTCCGAGCGTGGCCTATGCGCGGCTTTTCCTTCGGCTAAATCACGAAATGCTTGTTCTTGGACTTCAATACAATCTTTCATATTTAAAAGTTTCTGAACTACATCATTATGAATAAAAAGCATCTCGCTTTTCCTCAAACTTTAAATTCACTAAGCACTTCTTTCGGAAACATGTCCTCAACCTCCAATTTACGATGGAAGAGCCCCTGCTCAAAACCATAAATCAAAAAGGCCTCAAGTGTTTTACGATTGGGCTCGATACCATACGGATAGAAATCATCGCCCATCATATTCCTCATTTCTTCCGCCGCATGAAAGATCCAGCCAACCGGTGCCCGACAGGCTGTTATGTCTAACATGCGTTGTAGAGACAAGTTTTTTGCCGTTGTGAGAGCTTTAACGAGATTCATTGCAACCCAGGGATGTTCCTCAAATATTTCTCTCCTCATCGCATACAAATGCATTATGGGCCAAATACCAGTGCGGCTGTAATATTCCTTTTCTACTTCTGCATAGTTATTAAAAAGACGGTCAATTCTTGGGTCTTTATTTTCGAAAATTTCTGGTGGATGTGCGGTTAAAATAGCATCAATTTCTCCATCAATGAGTAATTCGGTTAAAGATTTGTCCGATCGAGGACTGAGTTTGATTCCATCCGGTAAATTTAAGGAAACCTTTTCCTTCCGTCCGGGTTGATTCACACCCGCCTGTACCCAGTTGATATCAGATAGTGAAATACCCAAATCATGCTGTATCCAACCGCGAGAATAGACAGATGCAGATTGTCCCCATTCTGGTATTCCAATAGTCTTTCCTGACAAATCTTTTGGAGTTTTTACCGAGCCATCGGTTCTTATATAACATGATGATTGTCGGGATACACGCGAGGGGAAAACAGGTAATCCAACAAATTTATCAATCCCCTGACTGATCATTGAGGTATACTTTCCACTGGATATTTCCGAAACGTCAAATTCTTCAAAATTAATGAAACGGTAAAACATCTCCTCTATTTGCATAGTTAGGCAATTTAATTCAACGCCTTCGACTTGCACTCTACCTGATGTTAAATCACGAACATGATCGTAGTCACTTGTTGCAAATGTCAGTTTAAGTTTTTCATTAGACATTTATTTTTTATCTCCTCGAAAACTATTGATCCCCATTCTTGTCATTAAGATATTGTACGTCAAAGTATTTTCTGTAATTTTATGAAAAGTAAAAAAATCCATTATGGTTTTATTGAAAGTCTAAACATGTGGCCATTTAAAAACTTTCATCCACAAGGAGTTATCCCAGCAACATTACTTGCATTTAAGAATGACTTTTCTATCGATGAAGCAGCTACTCGGGCTCACATTCGCCATGTTGCTGCTGTAGAAAATATTTCTTCTATAACTGTCAATGGACATGCATCTGAAGTCCATGCTTGTTCGGATGATGAACAACGATATATTCTCGATCTCGCCTTAAATGAAGTGGGAGACAGGCTTCCATTGATTACGGGCGTTTGGGCTGACGGCAGCCATCAGGCCGCGAAGATAGCAAAATGGGCAGAACGAGCTGGTGCTTCGGCTTTACTAATCTTTCCCCCACAACCAATCATGATGATGCAAGGTCAATTCAAACCGGAAATGGCAATTTCGCATTTTAAAACCATTGCAGATGCTACCAATTTGCCACTTATTGCATTCCAATATCCCGAAAATTATGCTTACCAAATGAACACACTGCATCGAATGATTGATGAAATCCCAACACTAATTGCAATAAAAGATTGGAATATGGGACAAGTTCATGAAGCCCATGTGAGAGAGCTTCAAGACGTAGCGCGCAAATTTACCGTCTTATCCACAAATTCAGGATGGCTTATGGGTTCTCTAACAATGGGTGCAAAAGGCGTCTTATCCGGTTCTGGAAGTGTGATCGCTGATTTGCAAGTTGCCTTATTTCAAGCGGTCAAAAGTGGAAATCTTCCAAAGGCTCAGAAAATAAATGATAGAATTTATCCAACCGCAAAATGCTTTTACGGTTTACCAACTACTGACATGCACAATCGGATGAAGGAGGCGCTTGTTATGCTAGGTCGCCTTCCGAGAGCCATTGTCCGTCCGCCACTGGTAAAATTATCACAATCTGAACTTTACACCATTCGAATTGCCATAAAAAAATCGGGGCTCTCATATCAAGGAGCAATGAATTTGGAGAAAGAATCATGACGCGGCCACCTGACTCATTGAATTCCGGTTATCAACGATTCCGATCCAAACTTTTAGAAAAAGATATGGAATTATTTGAAAGTTTATCAGACATACAATCGCCTGAAACTATGGTTATTACTTGTGCTGACTCACGAATTGACCCGAATTTGATATTTAACGCAGCACCGGGCGAATTATTTGTAATTCGTAACGTTGCAAATATAATACCATCCTATGAAATTTCTTGCGCATCTTCACACTGTACTTTGGCAGCGTTAGAATACGCCGTCAAAATTCTTCACGTGAGAAGAATTTTAGTTCTGGGACACAGCAATTGTGGCGGCGTGGCCGCAGCGTTAGCTATAGGGAAGGGACAAAATATTGAAGAAAATATTGTAAAATGGGTAGATAACTTGAAACCGGCGTGTAAAACCGTCGTTGATGTAGATGCATCCCAAACCAAATTGGAGAAGATTAGTATCCAACAGTCTTTAAACAACTTAAAAGTGTACCCTTTCGTTGAAAAAGCTATTTTGAATTCAAAATTGTCGCTTCATGGAGCGTGGTTTAACATTGAAAAAGCCAATCTACATTGGATAGCGTAACTGCATATATTCTGCAGCAACTCGTAGCTTTTAGTGCATTTTTATTTCAAAAAAAAGAAATTAAATATTGTACTGTGATTCGTCGATAAATTCACCCATCTTAGACTTTGCCCCCGCTTTTTTCATGGCTTCGAGAAAGATTTGATGGATCCGTGGGTTTTGGTTCTCGTATTCAATTTGTGCTCCTCCTTTATTTACATCCACATCCATTCCCATAAAAATTCTACGTTTTTCTTCCATGAGTGGATACCGCAGGCCTCCGCATGCAATTGCTAAATATCTGGAGGGATTAGGTGCAGCGTTAAAATGCTGATGGAACATCATATCTGGCGGCGCAAAAACTGTTCCATGTGCCCAATTAACCTTTGTTGGCTCCTCATCACCCTGATACCATAAAAGAGAATAACCATGACCTGTTACACACATTACATGGAAGTCAGCACCGTGACGATGGCCCTTCTTGTAAGTGCCGACCGGCATTTCAGATATGTGCGCATGCATCGCACCATCTGCCAAACAAAACATCATGTTAGAACCACCAGCACCTCGAGCATTCCATTTTTGAAGCTCAAAGCTTCTCAAATCAGGGACAAAATTCGTTTCCCACATGTGACGTCCAGGTCGCTTTGGTAAAAAAGTACCTTCTCCAGAGAAATAATTATCAGTTCCCTCTCTACTCTTAAATTTATAATCATTGGAAAACACAAATTCATGGTCATGATACACATTCATGATCATAGGCGAATTATTAGTCGATGATAAACGAGCTGGTTCTTGGCCTGAACCATTAAAATGTTGGTACTTAGCATTTAACGGAACAGCAAACATACTACCCTGATTCCATTCAAAGCTGTGCTTTGAACCATCCGACAACTCTACCTGAGTCGAACCGGTACCGGACAACACGTAATATACTTCTTCAAACATATGATTGCGAGGTCGTGTGTTGCCGCCAGGCGGTAATTCCAGAACGAAAACAGCCAACCAATCTCCACGACCCTTTAAATGGGCTAATCCACCATTACATTCGAAGTGATCCCAAGGTTTCACAGGTACATCAGGCAAATGAATACCAAAATCCTCGACAATTTCGATATTTTGTGCCTCCGCCCAATCGAGATAGGGGTCTGACAAAAAAGGCCTATCATCTACTTTTGATCTAAATTCGTCTGCAGTAGTGTCCACAACTTTCCTCCGGTTTCTTTTGTCGGATGTACAAAATAGCTACACCCAAAATTAAATATCAAAATACAAAAAGGATAAACTTAATTCAAGTTATCTTAGTAATAAAAGTAACAAAAGCTCTACCAAACCAAAACTGGGCGTCCAACATTTTGGCGCCAAAAGTTACTAACTTGTAATATATAGTTAAACATTCAGGTAAATTATTAAATACAGAAATATTATTTTACCCCGAAATATGCCATGGTTTGGCCAAAATCCAAAAAATTAGCCACAGTGAGGAAATTAAACTTTTTATAAAAAATGGATTTTATATTACATCCTGAGCCAGAATAGTGGATTGAGGATTACGATAGGCCTTTTGCACTCTCAATAATTCCGCCATGCCCTCAGGATCAAAATCGAACGCAGGTTCTTTGTTAAGTTTCCAATTAATAGGATTTCCAGAAATTAAAACTCCAGTTTTTAAGCCTGATAAAGGAACTGCTTCCGATGGTACACAGGATAAAGATATTCCTAAGCGACGTTTATTGGACTTATTGGGACCAGATCCGTGCACCACCATCTCGTGATGAACGGAAAGTTGTCCTGCCATTACTGGTGCTGCAATACTGTCACTCTCATCAACATCTAAAACTGTTTGTCCGCGTGAAAGAAGATTATCCTCTGCGAACGTCTCCTTATGAACAATGTTTGGATTAACTTGGCTGCCAGGAATAAAATGCATACAGCCCATTTCCTCAGTTGCATCAGTGAGAGCCAGCCATACTGTAGCACCCAAATTTCTATCAAACGGATTATACGCTCCATCTTGATGCCATGACACAAATTTACCAGTGTGGGGTGACTTGGACCAAAATGCCGACAAAAATAGTATGACATTTGACCCAATAGTATCTTCCAAAACGCCGGAGATTACCGGGCCTCTAGCAAGATCGAGTAACCATTTTAAACCAAGCACTGCACGTACACGCAACCTATCAGTGACATTTTCTCCAGATTCTTCCTCAAATTTCTCACATATTTTTAGGTAACTTCTAGCCTGTTCCGGTGAAATGCAATCTATGGGTGCTAGAAATCCATCACGACGATAAGTAGCCAGTTGATTGGTTGACAAGATTTTTGGCATAAAAACTATTCCTCAATCAAAGTTTTTGTTACCTTCTTGTGTTTTTAGACCACAAAGAAATCTCTTTCCACTTCAAATTTCATGAAAAAAATTTCCTTTTCTGCATTTTTTAACACGCAAAAGTAACAGATTCATAAAAGTGTATTAGTTAAAACCCCTTTAATCCGATCTATTTACATAGTCTTAACTATTAAACCTAATCGAAGCTGAGTTCACTAATTTTGGTAAGAAACCATAGATTATAGGTCATTTTCTTATATAACTTTATTTAAAACATTATTGAAAATGAACACACCGGAAAAATCAAGAGATCGGAAACTATTTTTCCATCCATGAAAAAACTTTCTTTAAGGTCTGAACTCTCCGCCTATTCCACTGCATTTATTAGCATTGGGATGTTACCTATGGTGCAAATGTTAGTTCCACTCTGGTGTGTTGTAGAATTAAACATGTCTGCTACACAAATCGGTCTTATTGCGGGGGCTCGGGCTTTCTTAGCAACTTTTTTTTCGATTCATAGTGGTGCACTTCTAGACCGTTTAGGCGTAAAAAAAGTCGGAACTTTATGCGCCGCAACAAATATATTTTTAATGCTTTTATATCCAAGTGTTCCAATTGTTACAGACTCTAACCAGATTCAGTTTTTACTGCTTATTATGTTGCAGTTGGTAAGTGGGTTCCTTCACACTATCGGTTGGATAGGCGCACAAACCCAAATCGGACAACTTACCCAAGGTTCACCCAAGCACATGGGCCGTTTTGTGTCTGTTTCAAATTTTTCAAATTTTATTACCCCTCTTGTTGCTGGCTGGTGTTGGGACTTCGGACAAAGCTCATCAATAGGGGGTGCTTGGTTAGCTTTTGGTGCAGTTGCAGCATGGAATATGGCATTATGGTTTTCTATTGCGTCAATGCCAATCGCTATGGGGATAAAAACTCCTATGCATCAGCCAAAAATAAATGATGTTTTGCCAAAGTTTAAAGATTACAATAAAGCGCTTCAACTGCTACTTATGCCATCTGTTGCTTTCGTAGTAACCTGTTCTTTCTTAATGAACGGACTTATTCAACTTCGTATGAACTTTCTCTCTGTTTACATGGAAACAATAGGATATGAGGGTACTGTAATCGGTTTCGTAACTGGCTTTGCCTTCCTTGTAGCGGGTGTAACTGCTCTACCCACAGAGCAAGCACGTAGGTTTTTTAAACCCCAATGGATTGTTTTACTGATGATTTTACTATCAGCAATCGGCAACGGGATAGTTAATATGGTTGAAAGTATAAGCGGATTGATATTCTCGACTGTAATATTTGGAGCCGGCGTTGGTCTCGGTATGGCATACATCTTATCATTACTTTCACAAAGTGTGCCAACACCACAGTTTGGCCTCAGTGTTGGGTTACGAACAACTGCTAATCGCTTCAGTGCTTGTTTAATTCCGTTTCTTGCCGGGTTTATAATTGATATCGCAGGAGGGAATATCGGAGAAGGATTTTACACCGTAGCCCTAATTTTCATTGCCGGAGCGGGAATAACAGCTATTTTAGCGGGTCGTTCAAAAGAAATTAAGAAAAATTTAAAGTAAAATATCGTTGGCAGAAAAACAAAATCATGAAAAAACATAATGTATGTTTTTATTAGGAACCATAGCGCATGGAGAATTAAATGAAGAGCAAACATCCTGAGACTATCGCATTACACGCCGGATGGAGAAAAGATGCCACACAAAATTCTGTAGTTGTTCCAATTCACCAAACTACATCGTACGAGTTTGACAGTACGGAGCATGCTGCCAATTTGTTCTCTTTATCGGATTTTGGTAATATTTATACTCGGATAATGAATCCGACCACCGCAGTTCTTGAAGAGAGACTTGCCGCTCTTGAAGGAGGAGTTGCCGGACTTGCAATGAGCTCTGGGCAAGCGGCAGAACTTGTAGCAATTACTAACATTTGCCATGCAGGGGATAATTTCGTTAGTTCCACTAATCTTTACGGTGGCACATGGAATATGTTTCAGAATACCTTAAGCACTTTTGGAATAGAGGTCCGGTATGTTAACCCAGATAATCCTGAGGCATTTCGCGAAGCAACAGATGAACGAACAAGATGTTATTTCGCAGAAACACTTCCAAATCCAAAACTTGAGGTATTTCCTATTAAAGAAGTCGCAGAAATTGGAAGGTCGCTAGGAGTTCCTCTGATTGTTGATAACACTGCTGCACCTATAATCTGCAAACCAATTGAACATGGTGCAGCAATTGTAGTTCATTCCACAACAAAATATATTGGGGGACATGGAACGTCTATTGGAGGTATTATAATAGATGGTGGGAATTTTGACTGGGAAAAACATGGTGAACGTTTTCCGATGTTGACCCAACCGGACCCTAGTTACCACGGTGCCGTCTGGACTGATGCAGTCAAGCCACTGGGTCCAATTGCCTACATTATAAAGGCAAGGGTTACTCAGTTGAGGGATATGGGAACAGCAATGAGCCCATTTAATGCGTTTATGTTTATTCAAGGTATGGAGACACTACCTTTACGAATTCGAGCCCATTGTGAAAATGCAGAAAAAGTAGCCAAATATTTAAACGAACATAAAGATGTTACAAAAGTAATTCATCCTAGCCTGATGACAGGCGAAGCAAAGAGAAGAGCGAAAGAACACTTAAATGGCGGACTTGGAGCGCTTATTGGTTTTGAGCTCGCTGGTGGTAAGGAAGCGGGTAGCAAATTTATTGACTCCCTAAAGCTGCTTTATCATGTAGCAAATATTGGTGATACGCGTAGTCTGGCGATTCATCCCGCATCCACAACACATCAACAATTAAATCCGGACGAGCAGTTACAAGCCGGTGTTACCCCAGGTTATGTTCGTCTATCAATTGGGATAGAGCATATTGATGATATTATTTCAGACCTAGATCAAGCTCTAAAATCAATTTGAATTACAGGTATTATGATAAAAAATCATATTCAAACTGCACCCGCATTCCCAAAACTTCGAATGAGACGCAATCGCGCTGACCCATGGTGTAGACGTTTGATCGCGGAGAACAATATAACGATTGATGATTTAATCTGGCCGATCTTTGTTCAAGACTCGGATGTTGATCGGGAAGAAATACCATCGCTCACTGGAGTAAATCGTCTATCTATAAATTCTCTTTTAAACGATGTTGCAGAAGCGGTCGAACTCGGCATACCAATGGTCGCGATATTTCCAGTAATTGGTAAATCACTTAAGACCGAAGAAGCAGAAGAAGCTCTGAACCCAGAAAACATTGTTTGTCGTTCAGTAAGAGCACTTAAGAAGGAATATCCTGATCTTGGGATTATGTGTGATGTCGCTCTCGATCCATTTACCAGTCATGGTCATGACGGACTTGTAAAAAATGGCTATGTAACGAACGACGAAACTTTAGAAGTCCTGTGCAAGCAAGCTCTGGTGCAAGCAAAAGCAGGCTGCGATATTATTGCACCTTCAGATATGATGGACGGCCGGGTTGGAATCATAAGACAGTCTCTTGAGAAGGAAAATTTCCAAAACGTCCGTATTTTATCATACGCTGTTAAATATGCATCTGCATTATATGGCCCGTTCCGTGATGCTCTAGGCTCCAATCTCAATCTTGCTGCTGGAGATAAAAAAACTTACCAAATGGACCCAGCAAATAGTGATGAGGCCTTGAGAGAAGCTGCTCTGGATATTTCTGAGGGCGCAGACATGCTGATGGTTAAACCTGGAGTCTTCTACCTTGATATTTTAAGGTTGATTAAAGACCAATTTGCCATGCCGACATTTGCTTATCAGGTGAGCGGTGAATATGCGATGATTAAATTTGCTGAAAGACAAGATTGGGCACAGAAAAATCAACTGATGTTGGAATCACTAAAGTCCTACAAAAGAGCAGGTGCTGATGGAATTCTTACATATGCAGCAATTGAAATTGCACGAATAATAAAATCTCACAAGGCAATATAACTCTGGTAAAGCGGTAAAATAATTTAAGTATCTTAGTTTGCAGGCTAGCTATTTCTATGTCGACTTTAATTGTGCATATTGGCCTCGCCAATAAAGCAATGGATTACCATCTTTTGAAGCTAAGCTTTTGACTTCACCTGTAATAATTATGTGATCGCCTGATTCGTGTATTTCGCGGGTTTGACATTCTATATTGGCTAAGCAATTCAAAAGAATAGGTGCTCTGCCCGTCCAAGTTTCAAACTCTACACCCAACCATTTCTCATCACCACTTGTTGCGAACTTGTTTGATAATTCAGTTTGTTCGGAACCAAGTATATTTACCGCAAACTCTCCTGCAGTTTGAAATGCAGAAAAGCTTGTTACTGCACGGTCAATGCAAACCAAAATAATCGGCGGATTCAAAGAAACTGATGTAAAGGAATTCGCCGTCAACCCGATTGCTTTACCATTCTCATCAACTGTGGTGATGACTGTAATTCCTGTCGCAAATAATCCGACCGTGTTGCGAAAATCTTTGGGGTTTATTGACATTGATTTATCTACTCTACCTAGAAATTTTTATAAGATGAAAATAAAGGACAAAATATCTTAAACCCAACTATTTTTTAATTGAAGCAGTAAAATATACACCCCTTCCGCTAGCGACCAACTTTCCTTCTGCATCAAAAACCTCTGCCTCTGCGGTGGAAAATGTGCCACCAATTTTAATGATTTTCCCAACCGCCCTCAAGTTTCCTGGCGTGGCTGCACGATGATAATCAGTTCTTAAGTCAACAGTTGGAGCTGGAGCACCTACTTTTGCAGCTATCATAAAGTCTGCAGTAACGTCTACTAGCGCGCCCAAGATCCCACCATGTGTCCAACGTGCCTTGGGATTTGAAATCATCTCTTCCCTCCAGTTCATAGTGATTTCTATGGAATGGTCATCGAGCTTAGTAATCTTTAAACCCATCCAAGCATTAAATTTGTTCGCAACAAGTCGTTCCTGAAGCTTTTCCTGATCTACAATGTTTTCCGTCATGTTTCTCTCCCTTTTTTTCTGACGTTAAATTGTCCCCCGACAAGAACTGCGTCAAGAGCAGTCTCTCCCAAAACTCATTATTTTAGTAGTTAAACACCTATTCTGCTGAGGTAAATTTCATCTTGCTTCCAGCCATGCAGAAAAAAACTTATGATGGATTGGTCGGTTAAATATTTAATTTAATGAATTAAATAAATCAGTGAAAATAGGTTCATATTTTGCCCAAACTTCAACGCGCCTTATTAAAAAAAAACCGTAAACTACTTGCGTAACAGCTTTCGGAAAACCATAGTACTGTCGTTACTTCTTTTTTCAGATAATTATTTACATATGAGCAGGTCTATACCAGTTAAGACGACACAAATATTCCATGGAACCAAGGAGTTTTCATGCCCTTACCTCGATGGAAAAATAGAACGCAAAGTTATAACAGAACTGTGTGAGCCAGACGCAGAAGAATTGTACGATAGTTTATCAATTGCTGGCTTTCGCCGCAGTCATAATGTTGCCTATCGTCCCGCTTGTCCTGATTGCAATGCTTGTGTTCCAGTCCGCATTGAGGTCAATAATTTTTTCTGGACTAAAAGCTTCAAGAGAACATTAAAACGAAACAACGATCTTTTTTCTATGAATTTGGAAGCGCGTGCAACGCTAGAACAGTATCATCTGTTTCAAACCTATCAGCAATCACGGCACAGCGGTGGAGAAATGGAAAATATGCGTTACATAGATTACAAGGCAATGATCGAACAAAGTCCGATAGAAACACATACTATTGAGTTTAGACAAAAACATAATCAAAAATTAGTTGCAGTATTACTGGCGGACTACCAGTCAGACTCGGTTTCGGCGGTGTATTCTTTTTATGATATCACAAATAGTGAACGAAGCTTAGGAACTTACATGGTCTTGTGGACCGTTAAATTAGCCAAATTTCTCAATAAGAAGTTTGTTTACTTGGGGTATTGGGTAGAAAAAAGTCCTAAAATGGCATACAAAACGCGGTTCAAGCCACTTGAAGGACTTGGTCCAAAAGGATGGGAAATAATCAACCTATAACCAGCATACAAAAGGCTGATTGATACTGAAAAACTTTATGCTCTAGATTTCTAAGAAATTGCTGGCATAAGCAAAAAGATTTTTGCATCACAATCCCAAGATTAAGCGCTCTCAATTTTTTTTTACAATCACCAATATATTGATGGCTCTCGTGTTTCTAATATTAGTCCAGTCTCCCGAATTTATTGGAGCGTGGGAATCCTCGCGGCGCAATCCTTCCTGCTTGTGCCCGTTTACCAAAATAAAGTCTTAAGTCAGACTCAGTCCGAGTCCGTTCACCGGATTTCCATCTGATGCCTTTTTCCCGAGAGAAAACCTGTATATCAGAGAGCCCTCCATTTTTATAACTTTGCAACTTTACTCCTCGCCCACGCGACATCTCCGGCAATTCAGAAATTGGAAACACAATAAGTTTATGATTGTCACCTACAACAGCCAATGTATCACCCTGAACAATACTGCAAGCTTGTGCCTCGACTGTACCGGTAATGTTAAGAACCTGCTTTCCATTTCGCGTCTGGGCGATTGTGTCCGACTGTGCAACGATAAAACCGCGACCATCACTAGAAGCCACTACCAATTTTGAGTCAGGCTCAAATACTAAAGCTGCTACTATGTCATGCTCATTTCCAAGATCAATCATTAATTTGAGCGGTTCACCATGCCCACGACCACTTGAAAGCTTATCACAAGTGATCGTGTAGAACCGACCATTTGTTCCAAGCAATAATAATTTATCTGTAGTATGCGCATTTAATATAAACCTTCCATTATCACCATCCTTGAATCTCACATTGGAGAAATCATTTTGGTGTCCTTTCGAGGAACGGATCCAGCCTTTCTGGGAAAATATCACCGTAATTGGTTCGCATTCAATCATTGGCGTAAAGTTCAAACAAGATGCAATTGGAGCTTCACTAATGCTAGTACGCCTTTTCCCCAAATCTGTTTTCTTTCCGAAACTTTCTCTGACCTTCCTAATTTCTTCTCCAACCCTTTTCCAACGTAAACTTTCATTTTCCAAGATTTCTTCAATAAGATTTTGTTCAAGCTTTAATTTTGCAATTTCATCCCGAATAGTTATTTCCTCCAGGCGTCGTAAACTTCGCAACCTCATATTAAGAATCGCCTCAGCCTGAACTTCGGACAATTTCCAGCGCTCCATTAACTGTGGTTTGGGATTATCCTCTTCTCTAATGATGGCAATAATTGCCTCTAGATTCAAAAACACAATCATGTAGCCGGCTAACTTCTGTAATCTATCCTCTATTTTTATTAGACGAAAATTGGAACGGCGAACGAGGACATCGTGGCGATGGTTTAGAAAACTCTGTAGAATTTCTCGTAAATTGAGCACACGAGGAACCGTACCCGCATCAAGGACATTCATGTTTAAACCAATTCGTGTTTCTAAATCTGTATACTGGAAAATCGCCTCCATAAAAGTTTTTGGTTCTATGGAACGCGAACGAGGAGTTAAGATTAATCTAATATCAGCAGTTGACTCATCACGAATATCTTCCAGCATTGGTAACTTTCGTTCATACATGAGTTCTGCAATTTTTTCTATCAATCTGCTTTTTTGAACCTGATATGGTATCTCCTTTACAACTATTTGCCACTTGCCACGTTGTAATTTTTCTTCTTCCCAGCGCGCACGCAATCTGAATCCACCTCGGCCAGAAGAATAAGCAGTTTTGATGTTATCTCCGGTCTCTACTAAGACCCCACCAGTTGGAAAGTCTGGACCTGGTATTATTTGAATTAACTTTTCAATACTCGCATTGGGATGTTTTATTAAATGTAAAAGAGCGGAACACACCTCATCCAAATTGTGCGGAGGAATAGAAGTTGCCATTCCAACTGCGATACCTGCAGCCCCGTTAGCCAAAAGATTGGGCACAGAGCATGGTAGCAAAACCGGTTCTTGCTCTGTTCCATCATAATTTTCTCGAAAATCAACAGCGTCTTCATCAATTCCTTCCAACATCGCAAGTGCATATTCAGTAAGCCGCGCCTCGGTATAACGCATGGCTGCTGCACTATCACCATCAACATTGCCAAAATTACCTTGCCCTTCAACTAAAGGGTACCTAACTGAAAACTCCTGGGCAAGCCGAACCATGGCATCATAGACCGCAGTATCACCATGTGGATGATACTTCCCAATAACGTCTCCAACTACCCGGGCACATTTTTTAAAACCTTGATCTGGATTTAGTCTTAATTGCCGCATAGCAAAAAGCAGCCGCCTATGAACCGGCTTTAACCCATCTCTAGCATCTGGTAGAGAACGAGAGGTAATAGTGGACAATGCATAGGCAAGATAGCGTTCGCCAAGTGCATCTGCCATATCAATGTTTTTTGAATTTATATCCATTATTCAGCTCTTAAAAATCCCCTTTATATATTCATGATACGAATCAGGTTAGAGCTGCAATCATTCTTTCCCTCTGAATTGGCAAGGCATCTGGCTTACCCCCAAACACATGGCGTTGAAGAAAATATCCAGTAAGTGCAAAACCATTTATCAAATCTCTTAGATCCTCGTCAAATCCACTTTTAAGTAAGAATCTCGGCAGAACCAAAAGCTTATCAGCATAAGGGCGAGCAATCTCCTCTGAGACCGCTTTTCCAGTCTTTGGTGAAACATGTGTTAACTCTTCAGCACAACCAGTTACTGCACATTTGGACAAATCAAGTCCAAACCCTAAATTTGTCAACAGATCCAACTCCCATCTGACATATGAAGGTGCCCAATCAACCTCTCTTAAAACTTTTAACAATAAGCCGAATTTTTTGAATAATTCTCGGTCTGGTTCACGTTCTGGTAGCGCGCGCTCAAGTATTATTACTGCCGAACTCAGCGCTAAAAGTGGAAGAGGTGCATCAAGAAAATTGGCGGCATGCGAACGTATGAGTTCACATCTGTATGTGCCAAGGTGGTCTGGCAAACGTGCCTTCCATATTATATCGAGAAAATTACCAGGTTGATAAATTCCACGCCTCTTTGAAGAACCGCCGCCATGCACTAGACCAGAGCTTTTACCATTTTTTTCAGTAAGCAGCGATACTATAAGAGAATTTTCACCATGATAACGGGTGGTTAGAACGTAACCCTTGTCAATCCATTCCATAATAATATATGTACTTCGTAAAATTTGGTCGCAACTTGATCTGATACCAACGATTCCGTAAATCTTAATTATACATGAACTAATTTGCACCTAACTGGCATGCCAAAGTGTAACAGCAAAAAATTAGTCAATAAAAGAAATTCTTATGAATTTATTGATAAAACTTCAGGCCAATTGCACTGTATCTTTCTGCATCATCGTGCCATTTTTTACTTACCTTCACAAAAATCAATAAATGGACCCGTTTATTTAATGTTAATTCCAACTCCCTTCGAGCCGCAGCACCTATACGTTTAACTTGTTGGCCACCTTTACCGAGCAAAATACCTTTATGACCGGGCCGAGTCACATAAACAACTTGTTCAATCCTGACGCTTCCATCCTTACGCTCTTGCCAAGATACTGTCTCAACTGTCAACGAATACGGAAGTTCCTGATGTAACTGTAGGAACAGTTTTTCCCGCGTTATTTCAGCTGCAAACAGCCTGTCATTCATATCTGAAATTTGATCTGATGGATATAACCACTTTCCATGGGGAACGGAATCTCCTAAAAAAGCTACTAAATCGTCCACACCATCACCATTAAGACCTGAAATCAAAAATGTTTTAGAAATTGTTTTGTTAGCATTGATTTTGGCGACGATAGACAAAAGTTTCGACCGTTTGAGTTTATCAATTTTATTTATCGCAAGAACTGCCGTGTGACCTGCTCGGGAGAGTTCATCAATGATAAGGTTCACATTGGTAAAATCAGGATTACTTGCATCAACAATTAGTAATTTTACATCCGCGTCGGTTACTCCACTCCACGCAGCGGAGACCATCGCCCGCTCAAAACGCCTTTTGGGCTCGAATATGCCGGGTGTATCCACAAGCAAAATCTGAGACGACCCGCGGACAAACATACCTATTACTCTCGTACGAGTAGTCTGAGTTTTATGAGTAACAATAGAAATCTTTGCTCCCGTTAATCGATTAAGTAAGGTTGATTTTCCTGCGTTCGGGGCACCCAAAAGGACTACGTATCCACACCTTTCAAAAGTGTCGTTCATTTCTTATTTTCTATTTTTACTAAGAGTTTAACCGCTGCATTTTGTTCTGCCAGTCTTTTTGATTTTCCTACGCCAATACTAAAACGACCGTCTTCCAAAGCTGCTTTAACCGTAAATGCTGGCGCATGATCAGGGCCGGTTCGCTCTTGAACTATGTAATTGGGTAGGCCCTTGTGCCGCTTTTGAAGCCACTCTTGTAATTTGGTTTTCGCATCTATCGGTGGCACGGTATCGGCATTAATAAGAGGCTCCCACAATCGTTCTATTACTGATTGAACTGCAGGCAATCCTGCATCAAGATAAATCGCGCCCAAAATAGCTTCCACCGCATCGGCAAGAACCGCATCCTGCCCCACTAACAAATCAGTTTTACTGTTTCCGTTTGACACTCGCAGATAATCACCAAGCTTAATTAAGCGCGCAATATGTACAAGAGTTTTTCTGTCTACTACGGCCGCAAGACGACGGGCAATTTGTCCTTCGTTCTCGTACGGAAAGTATTTTAGTAAAATTTCAGCAACAACTAATCCAAGAACTCGATCGCCCAAAAACTCGAGTCTCTCATTGGACTTACAAGGATGGCAAGAAAAACTAGAATGTGTCAATGCACATTCCAACAGTTCAGGGCGTATGAAATTGTATCCAATAAATTCGGCAAGCGATGTATGGGCAGTGTTTCTATCAAGCACTACTGGATTATCCTGAAGAAACGACCAAACCTTATAGCTGGGATCCATTTCCAGATTTCCCAAATACTGGAACTTCCGTCGGTAGAAAAGAAAATAACTTCTGCGCGTCCCACAAAGTTTTCAAGTGGAACAAAACCCACCCGGTCAGTTCCACGCTGAACTCTGCTGTCAGCAGAATTATCACGGTTATCGCCCATCATAAAATAATGACCTTTTGGAACAACGTAGACACCCGTATTGTCAAGAGGAGAAAAATCACCAAATTGTTCGATGATGCGGTATTCACGTCCGTTTGGCAGTTGTTCTACATATTGAGGCCAGCTCTTTCCTACCCGAAAATCTATAAAATTTTCAATTCTTTTCCGTTGCACTATAGTGCCATTAATTTTTACCCGCCCCTTAACCATCTGCACCCTATCACCAGGCATTCCAACAACCCGTTTGATATAATCGGTATCATTATCTCTTGGTAATTTAAAAACCGCGACATCTCCCCGCTCGGGAGCTTTACCCATAAACCTACCGGAAAATAATGGTGGACTAAAAGGCAACGAATGTTTGCTGTAACCATAAGAATACTTAGACACAAAGAGATAGTCGCCTACTAAAAGATTAGGTATCATCGAACCTGATGGAATATTAAATGGTTCAAATGCTAGACTTCGAATTACAATTGCAAGCAGTATGGCATATACAATGGTCTTAGCAGTTTCCCATACGCCACCTCTCGTAACATTTTGTTTATCTACGTTATTTGCCATTATTTTCTCATTAAAACTTTACAGTAATCAAACGCGACTGATGATTCCATTGGCGTCCTTAACTTTCACCTTGCTTTATTTTCATATCATTACGATGCCACAGCTGTAATAACAACGACTGCCTGAGCGAAAGGTGGTTCATCGGTCAAACTTATGTCAATTTTAGATTGCGCTCCATCAGGAGTTATTTCAATCAATCTTTTTTCTGCATTTCCAGTTAATTGCATGGTTGGTTGCCCACTTGTAAGATTTACTACGCCCATGTCTCGCCAAAAAATGCCTTTCCTGAACCCAGTTCCGAGTGCTTTCGCACACGCCTCTTTAGCCGCAAAACGCTTTGCGTAACTCTCAACCCGACTGATACGCTGTTCAGACTTCTCTTTCTCTACCGGCGTAAAAATCCGTTTAATGAACCTATCTCCATAACGTTCTAAAACTCTTTCAATTCGATTTATATTAATTATGTCACTTCCGATCCCGATAATCATTAGCTTTCGCCTTTATCTCTCTGGAATGTTTTCACGGGCTTCATTCATCAAGGTCCGAAAGTGTTTTATTGCATTACCCAAACCCAAAAAAACAGCTTCACCAATAAGAAAATGCCCTACATTTAATTCCTTTATTACCCCTATAGCAGCTATAGGTTTCACTGTATCAAATCCCAATCCATGCCCAGCATGGCATTCTATTCCAATATTTTCTGCAAAATATGCTGCTTTTGAAATGCTCAAAAGCTCTTTTTCCCTTGATCCAGCGTCAGGTACAGCGTCACAATATTTTCCTGTGTGTAATTCGACCACTGCAGCACCGATTTCTGCTGCTGTAGAAATTTGATCTAGCTCTGGTTCAACAAACAAGGATACCCGAATTCCTGCATCAGCCAGTTGGGCAACATAATCTTTTAAAAAACCCCTTCCCCCGACTACATCTAACCCACCTTCAGTTGTCCTCTCTCTACGTTTTTCCGGAACCATACAAACTGCGAAAGGCTTATGTTCAAGAGCAATTTTTAACATTTCTTCAGTTGGTGCCATTTCTAAGTTTAGAGGTAGGTCAACTTCCAAATTTATTCGAGTGATATCGTTATCAAGTATGTGACGCCGATCTTCACGGAGGTGTGCTGTGATGCTGTTGGCCCCTGCCTCAGCAGCTAACTGTGCTGCGCGCACCGGGTCTGGATGACTCCCCCCTCGAGTATTTCGTATAGTAGCAACGTGATCAATATTAACACCCAAACGAAGAAAATTACTCATTAGACTCAGTTAGTCGCTTTCTTGAAACACTTATTTAACCAAATTTTAAAACGATTTGACCTATATATCAAAGATAAATAATTCGTTCACTATTTCAAACAAAATGCACGAAATGGCATGAGTATCCGAATAATAAACTGGAAATTGATACAAAAAAATAATTTGAATGGTTAAAGCACCTCCCGATCAACAGTACCGACCACAGACAAACTACGCAATGATGCTATGATTTCGTTTAAATGCCTGGCATCTCTAACCTCTATATCAAGAGCCAGTTCAAACCAAGATGGTTCGCGATTTATTATTTTAAGATTGATAATATTTCCATCATTGTTGGCTACGCCTGCCGCCAAAGCCGCAAGTGTTCCCCTCTGGTTTTCAACCTGCAGAGTTAATCTTCCAACGTGGGTAGTTTTTTTTGCCGATGGATAATCCCAAGATACATCCATCCATCGTTCTGGCATATCGTAAAAACTCTCAAGGCTTATACAGTCTATGGTATGAATTGCTACTCCCTTCCCCGGGGCTCTTATACCCACAATTCGATCTCCGGGAAGGGGATGGCAGCAGTTAGAATAATGAACCATCAAACCGGCTTTAAGCCCTTGCAGAGATATGGCATGACCTCCATTTTTTTTGAAATTTTTTATTTTGCCAACCGTTTGAGGGATTTGCTTGGTGCCAACTATTATATCGGTTATTAAATCAGCGTTGAGATCACCCTCACCAACTTGCAAAAAAAGCGCATCAATATCGTTTGCATCTAATCGAGGCAGAGCATCCTCTAAAAGCTTATCTGAAATTTTTATCCCCCTCGAAGCTATGGATTTGTCTAAAATAGCTGCTCCAAGCTTTATACATTCATTCCTACGCTGGCTTCGAATAAAACTACGGATACGAGATCTGGCCTTTCCAGTCACAACATACTGTTCCCATTCTGGTTCGGGCGTTCCTGCCTTAGAAGTAATGATTTGAACCTGATCTCCGTTCTGCAATTTTGTTTTCAGGGGTATGGTTCGTCCGTTTATTTTTGCGCTGACGCAACTATCACCAACTTCAGAGTGCACCTCGTAAGCAAAATCTACAGGGGTTGCTCCCTGTGGGAGGGCAATTAATTCACCCTTAGGGGTAAAACAAAAAACCCGGTCCTTGTACAAATCCAACCTTGTGCGTTCAAAAAATTCCTCCTGATCTGCTACATCATCAAGTATCTCAAGTAATTCCTTCACCCACCCATACTCTACGGTTTCAATTGGATCTGAACTTTCTTTATATCGCCAATGTGCTGCTACCCCGAATTCTGCAACGTCGCACATTTCTTGCGTTCGAAACTGAATTTCCAGACGGAGACGCAAAGGGCCTATTACCCCCGTGTGTATGGAACGATAACCATTACGCTTCGGAGTTGAAATATAGTCTTTAAAACGTCCCGGCACACAACGATATTCTTTATGAACAATACCTAGAGCTTTATAACAGTCACCGATATTATCCACCACTACCCGAAATGCCATGATATCTGAAAGACGCTCAAATTCTACGTTTTTTTGTTGCATCTTACGCCATATCGAATAAGGACTTTTTTCTCGTCCCGATATGCTAGCATTTATTCCTGCGCTTTTGAGCACGTTAGTAAGTTCATCACCTATTTGGCCTATTATATCCTGTTCAACAGCTTCCTCACGCAAAAAAGATAGACGCGCTACGATAGTAGACCGGGCATCAGTGTGCAATTCAGAAAACGCTAAATCTTCAAGATTATCTTTAAGCTGATGCATGCCTATTCTTTCAGCAAGAGGTGCAAATATCTCAAGGGTTTCTCGAGCGATACGCGATCTTTTTCCTGAGCTTTTTATATGGTGAAGCGTCTGCATGTTATGCTGTCTATCAGCTAATTTAACTAAGAGAACGCGAATATCCCTTGAGGTTGCAAGGAGAAGTTTACGAAAGTTTTCAACCTGACGTTTGTCATCAGATTGAAGTTCCAACTTTGAGAGTTTAGTAACACCATCAACGAGACTTGCAACCGATTTTCCAAAAAGAGATTCTATTTCAGTGATTGTGGCAACAGTGTCCTCAACTGTGTCGTGCAATAATCCTGTGACAATGGTGTCACTGTCGAGTTTTAAATCGCTGAGAATACCGGCAACCTCGACGGGATGAGAGAAATAGGGATCTCCAGAGGCCCGAACTTGAGAACCATGCGCTACCATCGAAAAAACGTAAGCCCTATTCAATGCGTCCTCATTTGCATTAGCATCATAGGCTTTAACGCGATCTACTAGCTCATACTGACGAAGCAAACTGTATCCTAATTTTCAGTATTGTTTGAACATCATGCGAAAGTAAATACGCGCATTTAACTCTTTCCACCGTTGGTTACACCCGTCGATAAAGAGTTCGTGAGGTCGTTACCCGGTGGTTTAGTATCAGCTAACGTTGAGTCAATCCCAGCAGCTTCAATCATGGCCTCGATTTCGGCAGTAGCAGCCATTTCTGCCTCCAGTGCTTCAATATCATCTTCATCGTCCTCCGGATCATCACGCTCAATATGCCTCTGCATACCCCTTACAACTTCTTCTTGAAGCGCATCATGATCAACTTTGTCTTCTGCAATCTCCCTAAGTGCTACAACCGGATTTTTATCATTGTCTTTTTCAACTTGCATTTCTGCACCAACAGAGAGATCTCTCGCACGTTGTGCTGCTAGGAGAACTAACTCAAAACGATTGCTTACCTTTTCAACACAATCTTCCACTGTTACCCGTGCCATTTTGTATAATTCCTTCGATAAATATAATCTCTGACTATAGTAGCAACTAACATTAAAATGCAAGCTAATGTGCTATCTTGTCTGCCACATTCTTTTAAAAGTCATCAGGCAACCGAACACAATTTTGTTCAGGTGGTAATGCCGCAATTAACTCTCTAACGCTGATCCCAGTCTTGCAGTGCTTCCAAGTTGGAACCAGGTCCGCCAACGGTAGCAAAACAAAACCTCTTTCGCTCATTCTTGGATGGGGTAAAATTGGTATCTCATCAGGAACTGACACGAAATCTTTATATGCAATAAGATCCAAGTCTAAAACACGAGCTGCATTGGTAGTAGTTCTGATACGACCAAATAGTTCCTCAACAGAATGCATGAAACTCATCAAATCGGAAGGCGCCAAATCTGTATCCATGAGTGCTACTGCGTTAATAAATAAGGGATCATCTGAAATTGGAACAGGACTACTAATGTAAAGTGGTGAACAAGCTAAAACTTTTGTAACTGAAGAAGTCAATGCAGCAACCGCAGCTTTAATAGTTGCCTGTGGCTTGCCATAAAGAGGATGAGGCAAATTAGCACCAAGTCCTATAAATATCATCAAAAACGCCTTTTTTGTTACCGCCAGTTATTGTAAAAACACATCTAAGAATAAAATTTAAACGAAACTGAACATTTTTATTTCTTCTAATTAGTTATTGTGCCATTTTTAATGGATTCAGGTATACCGATGAAAAATGTAAAATTTTACCCCGAAGAGCGGATTGGTCTATTTATAGATGGATCAAATCTTTACGCTGCTGCTCGTGCTTTAGACTTTGATATAGATTATAAAAATCTACTAGAAATTTTTTCTTCATCTGGCCGTTTGATTCGCGCTTATTACTACACGGCCCTTATGGAGGAGCAAGACTATTTACCAATTCGACCACTTGTAGATTGGCTAGATTATAATGGCTACACGATGGTAACAAAGCCTACCAAAGAATTTACGGACTCTACCGGTAGAAAAAAAATCAAGGGAAATATGGATATGGAACTAGCCATCGATGTTCTGGAAATGGCTGAGCATATTGATCATATTGTTTTGTTTTCCGGCGATGGGGATTTTAAGCGTTTGGTAGATGCAGTGCAAAAACGCGGTTGTCGTGTCACGGTTGTGAGCACGTTTCGCACGTCCCCTCCAATGGTCGCAGATGAACTAAGGCGTCAAGCTGACAATTTTATAGAACTTGGTGATTTAACAAATCTAGTAGCGCGTGACTCCAATAGTGAGGGAGGACAACCTGCGGGGCACATTGAGGATAACCAACATACTGGGTACGTTGAAGATAGCCAAGCGATTGATGTCGAGGTTCCGGCCTCGTCCTCAGAAGAAACCTTGGAAAAAAACTAACGAGCCCGCATTGAACAACCCTTGTTTTTCCGACCCCGAACCAAATTGTACTCTATGCCCTAGGCTTGTGAAATTTCGGGAGTCTTGGCGAATGCTTGAACCCAATTGGTTTAACGCACCAGTGCCCTCTTTCGGTTCCCTGAATGCAGAATTGCTTATTGTTGGGCTTGCTCCAGGCCTACGGGGGGCGAACTCAACAGGACGCCCTTTTACAGGCGACTACGCCGGAAACCTGCTTTACGCAACCCTCGATGATTTTGGCTTTACTCATGGCACTTATGCCGAAAATGGGGGTGATAGTCTGAGTCTTGTGAATTGCCGGATTTGTAATGCAGTAAGGTGTGTTCCCCCACAAAACAAACCTGTTGGATCGGAAGTCGCTGCCTGTCGCAATTTTTTATTTGAAGAAATCTCTGCGATGAGAAATCTTCGCTGTATTCTTGCGCTTGGCGTTCTTGCACATGGCGCCACTCTTGCCACAATGGGTTTAAAAAAATCTTGTTATAAATTTAGTCATGGTGCCATCCATGAGCTAAATCATAACATTTTGCTAGTCAATAGTTACCACTGCTCTCGTTACAACACCAACACGGGTCGGCTAACTGAGGAAATGTTTAAAGAAATCTTTTCAAAAATTAAAAAACTATTGTGAATGTGTGATCAGATACCGTAAAAAATTAAACCAAGGGTTACTTATAACTAAACAGAATTTTACACAATCTATCCTTTATCACGCATAAGCCTGGCTTTCTCTCTTTCCCAATCGCGTTTTTTTTCGGTCTCGCGTTTGTCATACTGACGTTTTCCTTTTGCTAAGCCTAGCTCAAGTTTTGCAATACCACGAACATTGAAATATAACTTTAAAGGAACAAGAGCCATTCCCTGCCTACTCACTAATCCTCCCAAACGTTCGATTTGCCGCCTGTGAAGCAACAACTTTCTAGGTCGACGCGCTTCATGATTTCTTAGCCCGGCTTGCTCATATTCAGGAATGTATGAATTTATTAACCAAATTTCACTTTTTTCTTCATTAGCGTAGGATTCCGCAATGTTAGCCCTTCCAGACCTTAGTGATTTTACTTCACTTCCAGTCAAAACAAGTCCAGTTTCGAACGTATCTTCTATAAAAAAGTTATGCCTAGCCTTACGATTCACTGCAGCGGCTTTTGAGATAATTGAACGTGTCACGAAAGAATCCTTTTTAAATTAAACTTGCTGCTCGCATTGCAACTTTAATTTTTGAACGATTTTCTTTTGAAACTGGCACTATCGGCAAACGAACGTTATCAGTGCATTTGCCTAAAAGACTCAAAGCATATTTTACAGGCGCAGGATTGGTCTCACAAAATAAATCTTTATGAAGCGGCATCAACTGTTCATTGATAGATTGAGCAACGTCCACGTCACCATCAATCCATGCACTGTGAAATCTTGCCATTAATCCCGGGGCTACATTTGCAGTAACTGAAATACATCCATGACCGCCTTGAGCAAGGAAACCGAGTTGAGTTCCATCTTCTCCTGAGAGAATAGAAAAATCTTTGCTAACTACCATTTTCTGCCGAGTTGCCCGGGATACGTCATTTGTAGCGTCCTTTACTCCTAAAATGTTTTCAAGTTTAGCCAAACGCTCCATTGTATCCACCGACATATCAATAACTGATCGACTTGGTATATTATATATCACAATCGGTATATCCACGTTGTCGCTTAAAGTTTTGAAATGGTGAAACAATCCTTCTTGGGTTGGCTTGTTATAATAGGGTGTAACTACAAGCGCACCATCTGCACCAGCCTCTTTCGCATGCTTCGTGAGCATCAAGGCCTCTTCAGTTGAATTTGAACCAGCACCCGCGATAACAGGGACACGACCAGCTGCTGTCTTTACGCATAATTCCACGACCAACATGTGCTCTTTGTGGCTCAGTGTCGGCGACTCACCGGTTGTACCGCATGGCACAAGGCCCTGCGTTCCTTGTTCAATCTGCCAGTTTATCAAATTTATGTATGCTTGCTTATCAATAGAACCATCACGAAAAGGCGTAATCAACGCGCAGATAGACCCCTTAAACATATCAAAATCCTATATTTTATAATGACCGTAATAGTAAATATCTTTGTTTAAATTAACCTAGAATAGCTAATTTTAATAAAAAAACCGTAACCAAAAATTTTTATTTGTGCGAATTATTTATTTTGTTTCCATGGATCACTACCACATGATAAATCAGTAAACAGTTATTAATGTATACACTCCCTAATAAAGTATCATAGTATTGGTAAAATTTACATTTATAAATACAAAATTATACATGATTTCATACAAATTTTTGGGTTGAATAAATTGTTGCTTAAACCAGAAATAGCATCTCATCATTCAAGCTCCGCGTTTGTTTTTGATGTTTACGATACCTTGCTGGACTTTTTTCGTCAGTGAGTTCAAACATGGCTAACCCCGGTTTTTTTAGATTATGGAGGCAAAAGCAATTAGAGTACTCGTTATTATATGGTCTAATGGGCCGCTATATGAAATTATATGGTCTAATGGGCCGCTATATGAATTTTCTACAAGAATCGGAGAGAGCCCTCAACTATTGCAATAAGGAGTTTGATTTAAGTGACAGGCTACAAAAAAGCACTTAGTCAAGATTTTTCACAATCTATGTCCTTATCCAGATGTTAGAGAGACGCAAACCAAAGTAACAAAATCTGAATGTAAAACCTCTGTTCTTTCAAATGCTGATTTAAATACGCTGCGTGCTTCATTAAACTCTGCACAAATCCTAGTATGATTCGACATGGTTTTCTCGGTGGAATCAACTGGAGTTTACAAACCTTACTCGAAAGGGTACCAAATAATATGGGATTGATTTAATTTAGGGTCGACTAATGTATTTTATGTTTCAGCGAATTGCTGGGATATTTCAGGGGCAGAAATTTTCAGTTTTCATGCTGTTTGAATCAACCGAAGCAGGTTAAACTTTGACAATTTACCGGCAAGACCAAAAATTGAAATAACAAATTTGTCCACACTGCATCAACACCTAGACATAACGTAAAACCGTGCTACCACCAACTATTGCTGAGATAAAAGAGGCGAAGAAACTTTTAAGTGGAATTGCCAATACAACACCTCTTATCAAAACTCGATCAGTGTATCCAGATTTTGGGCAAGTCTTCATCAAGTCGGAAATAAATCAAAAAACAAGATCATTCAAGTTTCGTGGGGCATACAACAAAATTAACAGTTTAAATAAAAACGAGAAAAAAGCTGGCGTAACTGCATATTCGTCTGGCAACCATGGCCAGGCAGTGGCTTGCGTTGCAAACTTAATGAATATTGACGCAGTGATTGTAATGCCGAATGACGCGCCAAAAATTAAATTATTGGCCACAAAAAGTTTTGGTGCTGAGATAATTACCTATGATCGCAGTTCTGAGTCACGTGAGGACATTGCAAGAACTATTTCCAAAAAACGTGGCATGACAATAATACCGCCTTTTGACGATCCAATGATTATAGCAGGTCAGGGAACAATAGGCTTGGAAATTTCAGAAGAATTAACATCAAAGCATCTACAACCGGATGTTTTAGCTGTTCCTGCAAGCGGTGGGGGCTTGGCGTCAGGATGTGCCATTGCTATCAAAGATCAATTTCCCGACTGCAGAATTTTCTGTGTAGAACCTGAAAATTTTAATGATATTTCTCGTTCTTTAGTGTCTGGGCGTAAGTGTACTAATTCGACAGATAAAGAATATTCCATTTGTGATGCACTTTTAAACCCAACGTCAGGTGAGATAACATTCCCGATTATGCAAAAGTTCATAGAAAGAGGACTGACTGTTTCAGACAATGCTGTAAGAGAAGCCATGAAGATTGCTTGGGAAACCGAGCAAATTATGTTAGAACCGAGCGGGGCGGCGGCCTTAGCAGCGCTTACCTCAGGTGTTATTCCATCATCAAATGTTGCAGTTATCGTTTGTTCAGGCGGCAATGTAGACAAACAAACTTTTCAAGATGCAATAAAAAGTTAAATCACAAAGTTTTTTATCTACTTCGTCTTAAGCGGCTTTACACTACCATCATCCACTACGAGATTAATACCAACACTATCACCACTATTCCCATCTTCTGGATTAAGTCTTCTACAATGTCCCTCAAGCTGAGCTCCAGGTTCAATACAAAGAGTTTCATGAAAAACATCACCCTGAACCCTCGCCGTTTCCTTAAACACAACAATTCGGGCTCTAATTTCTCCATTAACCTTGCCGCGAACAAGAAGTTCATCTGCGTTGACTGAACCAATGACAGCTGCTGTTTTACCAAGACTTAACTTATTGCAACTCACATCGCCGTGTACAGTACCATCCATTTGAACTTCTCCATCACTAGCAAGATCGCCTCCAACCTTAACGTCTGCTGAGATAATTGTCGGCGCCGTTTTCTTTCTTTTTAAGTCATTTTTCTTTGCAAGCACTTTGTCAGCTTTAGCATTAGCCTTTGAAAACATTCTTACCTGCCTTCAGAAATTTTTGCGGATCTATCCGCTTCCCGTTTAATATGATTTCATAATGCAAATGGGGCCCAGTACTACGACCGGAGGAACCCACTTGCCCTATTCTTTTTCTATACTCTACTCTTTGACCACGTCTAACATAGATACGTCTAAGATGACCATATCTAGTTCTTAACCCCATTCCATGGTCTATCTCAATGAATTTTCCATAATACCCTTTTCGACCAGTGAATATAACTTTACCTGGTGCTGGTGCATAGACCCGTGTCCTGCTCCTTGCCCCAAGGTCAAGCCCTTGATGCATAGCCCACTTATTATTTAATGGGTCTCTGCGTCTGCCAAACTTACTGGTAACCTTGAAATGATCTAAAGGCGCTACCAAAGGTAATTGAGCCATAACTCTACGGAGGGCTGACCAATGAGCTACATGGCGATCAATAGCCGTTGGCCCTTGATCGATACCATCTACAGATTTACCGAGAGAAGCCACAAACGGTCCGCCTGCCGCATATTTTTCAGGCGCGACTTTTTTCAACAAATGCAGAGGTTTAAGACCGGCAAGCTTGATAATTTTCTCAATCCTCTTTATGTCATAAACGGTTTTATAAGCTACCCGGTCCATAGCCTCTCTTTGTTCCTTTTTTAATCGCAGTACACGATCGTTCAAAGATTGGATTGTTTGTTTAGCTATCTTTTCAGACTCAGTTAGCGCATCACGTTCTGATCGTACCTTCACTAAATCGGCTCGCGTAACATCTAGCTTTGATGCTAGCATATTCCCCTTATCCTTACTGCTAGAGAGGTTCCTTTTTAAATCATTTAAGTTTTGATTAAGCAGGCTGTATCGCCTTATTTGCTGCGCACGTCGTGACTCAGATGTTCTTAATTTCTTATTCAAAATCTTGATTTCAGAACGAAGTGAATCGTTTTGTTCTAGTAAACCCACCAAGTTGTGATGACTTTGTTTCAATACCCCAGCAACATCATTCATATTATCACGCATTGAGTCGACACGAAGAGATAGGTCGGAATTTTCTGCTCGGTATTGAGCAAGACGATCGTTTTTCTTTTCAAGAATGATATCAAAGCCGTAGTATACGACCGTCACATTTACAATCCAGCCCACTCCAACAACCAAAACTACAAGGGAAAACACTTGGAGATATCGTGGAAGCCTGCAATGACGCACCACGCCATTTCGGCGAACAAAAAAATCCCGAGGCGCCGTGAAGTTAATAAAACTTTGCCAAATTCTATTTTTTATCGACTGCTTAGGAAGCATACAAATCTCAAAATAAAAATATATTACCTAACATTTTATAAAGCATCACTGATCAGAAACCAATATACTATTCTTTTTAGAAAACCATTTACTGAGAAAGGTATTTTAAAAAGCTTAAGTAGCCAACAGTCGCAACAATAAAAATAGCTCGGTTGACTCGAACTTTATTCTGGTGTTCGTAAAAAGCGGGAGTTTAAAAAAACAGGACACTGATACAGGAACTTTACCTCACCACTAAAAATCAGCGTTTCCAGTACCCATAAAAAGAACATGATAAAACTAATTTGGTGCTATAAAATTCAATCGACACATGCAGCATACCACCTAAATAGTTTCATATCCTGAACCACCGGGAAGGTGATATATTTAATATATAGTCGTATTGTTAGAATTAAAATAATGGGGACTAAAAAATCAATTGTCTTAATAATTATTGTCTCACTTTAAACTCCTCACGTGCACCACTCGCCCAACTTAAACCATGTCCTGGAACCTCTGATGGCATCATCATACCATTTTCAAGCATTACGGCAGGCTTGTTAAACAATGGTTCTAACAATGGAAAATCCTCCACCCAGGTTATAGCAGGTGAAACTGCCGCTAAATGTATGAATAAGGATGGAAGAAAATGTGGTGCGATTGAAATGCCAAAATGTTCTGCTAAGATCACAACACGTAGTATTTCTGTTAGACCTCCCATCATTGCAAGATCAGGTTGGGCAATTGCACAACAGTGACCCTCAAAAAAAGGGAGAAGCTCATTTGCACCTTGATGATGCTCTCCCGTTGCAATAGGCACTCGGGTTTTTGAAGCTAGACTTATATAACCATGAATATCCTTCGCAGGTAATGGTTCCTCTAACCAAATCAAATTGTACTCAGCACATGCGTTAGATAACCATAATGCAGAAGCAAGATCACATTTTTCATTAAGGTCTGCCATAATTCCTACGTCGTCGGGTATCGCGTTAGCGACTGCATCTAAACGCTTAAAATCAGATGCATTACCGGTGAAACGCAACTTAACAGCGGTAGCCCCCGCGTTTGCATATTTTAATGCCTGATCTACGGCCTCTGCAGGATCCTGGTTTGGTCCAAAACCTCCACTGCCATATACCGGCACCTCTCGAAGTGTACCCCCCATTGAAACTCCCAAGGGGAGTCCTTGGCATTTTGCATGTAGATCCCACATCGCAACATCTAGTGCAGCGATTGCCAGATAACCGCTACCTCGACCCAAACGATTGAGCGACTGCATTAACACACGCCATAAAGCATTGGGCGGCATTAATTTCTGTCCTAAAACGAACCTATCTAACATCGAGTTGGCGAGCTGAACTACATGTTCTCCACCACCGCCAAGAACATAGGAAAAACCGATACCGGTGTGTCCATCATTGCTCTCTAAATTACAGACAATCAAGTCTACGGAAGTAATACCAGACCCGCCTGTAGAACCTTTTAGTGGATAACGCCACAATTCTGCGTGGGCCCTTTCCATTGTAATACTCATGACAAACTCTCAGTTGAGTCGGTGACCTCTAATGAGACTGCATCATTATCTTTGAGGTTTAAAACCCCTCGGACGGACACCGCAGAAATTAGTTCAATTTTATTTTTAGGATAAGATTCGACCTCTGGCAGAATAACTGCACCAAAAACTTTACAATTAATTCGTGCGTACCATGCTCTGGATGCACACCAATCCGATTTTGGTGGAGGCAAAACAATACCGGGCCACTCTTTCACAATATTCCACAGTGAGAGATCTTTGGAAGAATTCACCTTTATATTCACGGTCCCGGGATGACATCTTATATCAAGATGTCTAAAAAATGCATCAGAGACCCACTTTAATTGGGTAAAAGAAGTTGCTTGCCCCTCTCCAGTGGCAACAACTCCATTTATTTGAATGGTACTCATGTCATGTACTTTATTTAAGTTTGATAATGAAGGGAAGATTAACCTATTATTAAAAATCAAGATAAATTCGTATTACAAATGTACAAATAACTAAAAGAGAAAAATTTCTGTAAAATTCAAACCAATACGGAAATGAAGATATGACAAGAACACTATTGTTGATATTTTTGCTTATTATAACAACAAAAGGAGCCTATTCTGCTTCCGGTCAGCAGTTGAGAGATGATTGCACTGGTGAAATGATAAACAAAATCTCCTGCCTTTATTTTCTTGGAGGTTTCGGTGCTGCTGGTTTGGAAATCAATGATAGAATTGCTTCTAATGGAATAAAACGTCTTTGGTGTGAAACAAATAAAATTACTTGGACCCACCGCAGAAAAATCGTTCTGGATTACATTGATAAAAACCCCAAAATAAAAAATTCTGAGGCTGCTACAGTAATAATTGACGCTCACATAGCCGCATTCCCGTGTAAATAAGTTTTCATAAAATTTGATCTAAATAAGGCAACCTTTTGCTAGGGTCAAAAACAATCAGCATCAATGACAAATTGGAAAGCTACCGGAAAAAATTGTTGCCTGCTCTGTTTTTTGGTTAGCATTATGCAGTAAAAGCTTATTACACGATGGATTTTGCGGATAAGAGTTTACGATGTGCTTTGATAATTTTCGTAGGATCACCTGTCTCCGTAATTGGTCTACGGCCAAATTGTCGATATTTTTTGTAAGAGAATGCTAAACACCTCCTACTGCTCTCGTTCGGGGCGAATTTTAGGCGATACTGGTCCCTGGCAATACCTTGTTTTAATCATCTGCATCGGTGTGGTCATTGGTAGCAAACTTGGCTTATGTGAAGAAGCCACCGAGCCAACCGAATAGAGTCCGTAATTAAATGCTGGTTGGCGTCAGTAGCTGCGGCCCAGCAACGGCCATCAGAAGCTCAAAAAAATTGCAACAGGATCCGCACTATAATTGATGAGAATAGTCGTCTAGAAATAATAATTATCCCGGCGTTCATTGATGATCGCTGTTGATAGACAAAATCTTAACGCAAATTAGAAATCTCTAGCAACATGATGAGAGAGTCTAGTATTTTTTTAAACTTAAAACCGTAGTATATCTATGATGATGGCGGCGTTTAAAATTTTTAGCAGAGCAGTTTAAAAAGCAGTATTTTGCTAAAAAAGAGAGGATATAGATATATTTTTTTACAAAATTTGTACATTTTTATCAAAAAGACGATACACAAAATAAAGAGTTTTCATATATCAATAACTTGCGGGTGTAGCTCAATGGTAGAGCAGAAGCTTCCCAAGTTCGATTTGTACAAATTTCTACTCCAAAATATCTGATTTCTCTCGGTTTTCTGCCATTTATTTTTTTATCTTTCTCTGTTAAAATTTGTACAATGTCTTACGAAGACAGTTTTTTGTGCAAATTTTGTACACGTTTTGAACAGAACCTGCGTATGGCCCAGACATTATTGAACGTTACCGGATTAAAAAAAAGAGGTAATTCGTATTACCTCAGGCGGATGGTGAATGGCGTGCATATTCAAAAGACTTTGGGCAGCACTTCCGACATTACCAGCGCTGAAGCTGGAAGAAGAGCACTTGCGTTAATTGATAAGGTGGAAAAACAAGGAAAATTTGCGCTCGAGAGTTTCAACCTTAGAAAGCAAAAAGGTCTTCCTCCCCT
>MDTG01140916.1_pt1 | contig 39026 bp, 30 predicted proteins | sample 811421 | NCBI WGS metagenome assembly MDTG01 (sample SAMN05326645, study PRJNA326480) | marine metagenome | isolation source: seawater | place: Pacific Ocean: South East | collected 2011 | reverse complement strand
TAGATTAATTATCATAACTGCATCATCTGGGCAATGCTTAGCCCTAACAATACATGGAGGGCATGCGCTTTCCAAGATCTTACATTTATCACCAATTACTTGTATACACTCCCCACCACAAGAACCAGCCCATTTTTTAAGGTAGTCATACGCATTGCTGTTTGGTTTACAACGGTCCTCAATTAAGACTGCAATCCTCATGCTCTCACCTAATCTACGCTAACGCTATCACTTATTGAATCAATGTAACAAACCTGCCAAATTGCAGGTGTTTGTGTGCTCAAATTAAGCCCTTTAGATGCTCGTGTCCTTTGATTAGTTTGATACTACAAGGTGTTGGGAACTTCATACTAGCTTTTCTTAAAGCATCTCTAGCGGTAAGGTAGTATTCAGGAGTTACTTGTATTGAGATTACTCTTTGTCCTCTCTTTACTCTTGCTGCTGTGCCTACATTCTTACCAAAGGCGCATCTCATTCCTTGTGAAACACGGTCTGCTCCGGCACCAGTTGCTTGCTTGTTTTCTCTCAAGACATGATGCGGATAGGTGTGCACTCTCAGTGCGTAGCCTTGAGCACCTGCACTCTTTCTAATGGTAGAGTTTGAAATAACACGAGCCGCCTCAAGTGCGGTATGTCTAATCTGGCAATCATTATCTGCAGTGAGTTCGATTACTACCTCAAACTGGCCTGTCTCTGCAGCACGACGATTACCGACGTGGAATTGGTGAATTCTGTTGTTTGGAACACCGCCAATATACTTACGTCTTGTGTAAGCTGGACCTTTCAATCTTCGGTACATTGATGCTGGTTTGCGTGCCATGTGATACCTCCAAGCGTTCATGCGAACGATGCTCCCTTTATGACTTCTTTGCATGGCTAAAACTGAGTAATAGAGCAAAAATTTGAATATCATCTGCAATAATAAAATGCTAGATTCTGTAAGAATAACTCAAGGGGGGCTTACTTTTATGTGGCGAAATATGCTTAAACAGGAATCTGAGCACCAATGGATAGCAATTGCTGGATTCTTTGTTTTCGTTTTAATCGGAGCCATATTCATCAGAGGTACAAGCCACTTGCCTGGTGTTGATTTAATAGACAATGAATTAGGTGATGAATATAGAATTAAGGATTCAAAATATAACGATAAAAATAATTTTTACATGCACACATATACAGACAAAGGCTATCAATACATTGCTGTAGATGAAGGAGAGATTCATGTGTTAATCGATTCAAGTTCAAACATTGACAGTAGTAGTTTTTCAGGGATTTCACTGATAGATAATGGTAGCATTGTAATTGCTAATGGTCAAACTAACGCCTACGTAATAACCAGTTCGATAGTATCTAACTTTACTGTTAACTTTGGCATTGACTCATTTTCCGTTTCACAAATAGAACAATCAAATGATCACATTGACAGATATCTAATGATTACCAAAGAAATTGATAATCTACAGGGCATAAGGGGATTAAATACATCAGGTATAACAAGTTCCAGTACACCAAATAACGAAAATGTCCGTTGGCAAAACATCGCTCATGTTTCAAATGGTAAATGGATTGTCACTGGAACCTACAATACTCCCGTTACTTCAGGTGATCAATCACCTGCTGCACCAGAAATTAAACCTGCTTGGGCAACAATACTGTGGGATGGTGGCCATACTGCACCAATGGTTGAAAACATAAAAATTGGTCTATTTGGCGATTATCACTCGATAGTCAAACTAAATCAAGACAACATAATAATCGCCGGATCTCATGAAACTATTTTGCTAAACCATAAATCAGGCGATGTAACTAGCATTGATTATTCGAGTATTGCCGCATTATCTGATAAGTGTAATAGTGCGTGGTTATTTAATGGCAAAGATTCCAACTCAGTATTAAGATTTGAAGGTACTTCGTGGGATTTTGAAGAGTTGCCCCACGACATACCTATTGATATCGAGGCTGCAGGCTTTGATGGAAACACAATCCATCTACACGGCATAGATGAGAACGGCAATTCAAAAACATTAACCTTCGATACATCAGCAATCGGTTCTATAGAATCAGGAAGTGGCTTTATTAATCTGACATTCATCGTAGTATCATCTATTATGTTCTCGATAATGGCAGTAAACATTATTGACAAATTTCGTAAGAAATAATTGTTAACTCAAGCTTTTTTTCTTAAATGTCTTGACAACCTTCATTTGCTACGGTCTATGACCATCAAATCCTGCGGTGTGTGGTGGCTCAGTTGTCGAAGAGAACAATGATGGACCAGTTCATGGAGATAAAGCATGAACATCCTGGGACAATTCTATTCTTCCGCATGGGAGACTTCTACGAGTTATTCCACGAAGATGCTGAAATTGCTGCTCCTGTTTTAGGACTTGCTCTTACCTCGAGAGACAAGAATGCAGAAAATCCAATACCAATGGCTGGCTTTCCCTGGCACGCATTGGAGGACAACCTCAAGATAATGTTAAAATCGGGATTCAAGGTAACAGTTGCAGAACAAGAACAAGAACTTAGAGAAGGTGCTAAACTACTAGAGAGAGTTGTCACTAGAATATACACCCCAGGAAGTTTGTATGAAGAATCTCTCCTATCAACGGATGATCGTTCTGTTCTTAGTTCAATTATTTTGGACAAATCATCATTGAGTATGGCAATCATAGACTCTTCTACTGGTGAATCTTGGGCATCTACTTGGGATGGTGATGCGAGGTTTAGCAGTTTGGAAGATGAATTACTCAGGTGGAATCCTGCAGAAATTGTGATCTCAAAAAAGGACTCAGAAAATGAACAATTGTGCGCAATTTTTGCCAATCTAACCAACTGTGTTATTTCTCAACATAATGCCAACAAAAGACGCAGTGTAGAAAGATTAGAAACTATGCTAGAAGTTTCTGACTTAGGACATTTAGACTTAGATGGTTCACCATTATCAATCGAGGCAGCTGGATTTGCCGCAGATTACTTAGCAGAGGTTCATTTCAAAGATGATATACCAATACGAGATTTACAAATTGTTGAAGATACTGGTCACTTAATTGTTGACCAAACAACACTTAGAAATCTGGAAATTACTAGTACGCTATCTGGCGAATATGAGGGTAGTTTGATTTCTAGTATGAATTATTGCCGTACGGCAATGGGCCGAAGGCAGTTGAAAACATGGTTGCTTAGACCATTATACCAAATTGAGGCTATCGAACTGCGCCATAATGCTGTCAAAATTCTAAAATCGTCCTCTAAGAGATTAGACATGCTTCGTCAAAATTTAACTGGATTGAGGGACTTAGAGAGACTGGCTACGCAACTTGCATACAATAGAACTAATGCTAGGGACCTATTAGCAACTGCACTAGCACTTGAAAGGATGCCAGCAATTTTGCAAATTTGTGCAGAAACTGACGACATACTACTTACACAATTAAGTGATGATTTGACCTGTCTATCTGGTATGGCTGAAAGAATTTTTAGAACGTTAAATGATGAACTACCACTAAGTTTGAGAGATGGTGGTCTAATCAGAAACGGAGTAAATTCTGAACTGGATGAATTGAGGATTGTGTCTTCTCAGGGTTATGAATGGTTCAAGAAATTAGAGTCTAAGCTTAGAAATGAACTGGATATACCTTCACTGAAAGTTAAATCAAACCGTCAAATTGGTTGGTTTATTGAAGTTACTAATTCCCATCTAGAAAAGATACCTGATGAATGGATTAGAAAACAACAGATGACAAATGGTTCTAGATTCACCACTGAAGAAATTGTTGAAAGAGATGACCTACTAATGACTGCTGATTCAAAAATTAAGCAAATCGAGTACTCCTTATTTCAAGATTTAAGGGATTTATGTAGGGAGGATTCCGCAAACTTAGCAATCATTGCTGGCAAGGTAGCTGCAATTGATGTTCTGCAGTGCTTTGCTACGATCGCTCGAAAGCGAAACTGGAATAAGCCGAACATAGTTACAGATTCGGTAATCAAAATAAAACAATCAAGACATCCTGTTCTTGAACAGAATCATGGATTCGTTGCTAACGACATAAGCATGGATAAAAAGAGTCGGTTTTTGTTGATTACTGGCCCAAATATGGGCGGTAAATCGACCTACCTAAGAACTGCTGCACTAATATCGATACTTGCTCAATCTGGCAGTTATGTTCCTGCAGAAAGCGCAAAACTAGGGTTAGTAGACAGGATATTCACAAGAGTAGGTGCAAGTGATGATCTTAAGAGGGGGCGTTCTACATTCATGATGGAAATGATTGAAGTAGCACATATCCTAAAAAAAGCAACAAACAACTCATTAGTGTTACTTGATGAAATCGGGAGAGGAACATCGACTTTTGATGGATTATCAATTGCTTGGTCAGTCACTGAAGATATTTGTAATAGAGTTAATTCTCGGACCCTTTTTGCCACCCACTACCATCAGTTAGTCGGATTAGAGCAAGACATTGAAACTTTGAAAAATATTCACGTTCAGGTCTCTCAGGTTGATGGAAAATTGAAATTCTTACACACTATAGCCGATGGCCAATGTGATGATTCTTATGGTATTCAAGTGGCTGCTCTAGCGGGACTTCCGAGAAGTGTTGTCGAAAGAGCAACTGATCTTCTTAATTTCTTAGAGAAACAAGCCTATGGGGCAAAAGCAGGAGATTCTGGTTCACCAGGTGCCAGGGAGATGGGGCAAACCAGTTTGATGAGTTATTTTGCTGCAGCTTCATTGACAAAAATCAATAGTAAGCAAAAAGTTACTTCGCTACATGAGTCTGAATTATTCAGTTTCATAACAAATTTAAGCCTCGATGAAATGTCTCCAAAACAGGCTATTGATGCGCTATATGAAGCGAAATCTTTGTTGGAGGACTCTCATGACTAATCAAAATAGAATACAACAACTTGATGATGAAACCATAGGACATATCGCCGCTGGTGAAGTAGTTGAAAGACCTGCTCAAGTGGTCAAAGAGTTACTAGAGAACAGTTTAGATGCTGGTTCTACGCAAATCGAAATCATCGTCGAAAGAGGAGGATTTGATTCGATCGTAATTACTGATAATGGGTCAGGTATAAACCGCAATGATATACATTTGTCTGTCGATAGACACGCAACCTCAAAATTATCCAGTTTTAACGACTTGAATGAAATTTACACCATGGGTTTTCGTGGCGAAGCATTAGCAAGCATAGGCATGGTATCAGAATTAACCGTAGCAAGCAAACCTAGAGATGGTGAAGGAAACTGCATCAAAGTAATGTATGGAAAGAAAGGAAAGATTGAATCATACGGAATGTCATATGGCACAATGGTATCAGTCAGAAACATTTTCAAAAATACGCCTGCAAGATTATCATTTCAAAGAAGACCTGCAACAGAAAATGCGAAAATAGTTGATGTTATTGTGTCTCATGCCATCTCTAATAACAACATAGGTTTCAAACTGATTTCAGACGGGAAAACAATCCTAAACATACCTGTGTCTGATTCTACCTCTGATCGTCTTTACGATATTCTAGGTGGTCAAGCATCCCAACTAATCAAATTAAATTCTCCAAGTCAAGATTCAAGTGTCCCGGGAACAGAAAGTTGGTCTGGTTGGATAAGTACTCCTGATATCACAAGAGGTAAGGGTGATGAAGTATATGTGTTAATCAACGACAGACCTGTAGCATCTGGACCCTTTCATCAAGCCATAAGAAGAGGTTACAAAACAAGACTTATGCAGGGCAGGCACCCAATTGCCGTACTATCTCTAAAAATAGCTGCTTCTGAAGTGGATGTTAACGTTCACCCAACGAAAAGAGAAGTTAGATTAAAGCATTCTTGGAGAGTTTTAGAAAGACTTGAGAGAGCGATTGCATTTACCTTAGAAAATGTAGCCACTGAACCCGAAAATGATGGTAGTATCATTGGATTATCATCACTTAATTCCAATGTCAAACCTATTCAAGATTCTCTTTTTAATGAAGTTGACAAAGACATCAACAAATTAGAAAAAATGAACGATAAGATCCAGGAATCACCAATCCCAGCTTGGGCACTGGCTGCTGGAACTCAATTAAATTTGACAGGGATCAAAGCCGATGAATCAAAACCTGAAAATAAATCACGCCCTATTTCACGTTCTGAGAAACCACAAGAAACCTTACCAGGTCTGCCAGAAAAACCAATTTCCCCAGCATTATCAAGTGCAGAGAGGGATTTACACAGACATTCTCACAACGGCATATCTACTTCTCCTCTAGATGAAGAAAAACTAGAGAGTGAAGAAAACACGCTAGGAATTATGGAGCCATTAGCTCAGTTTGCTGATTCTTACATTATTGTTCAATCAAGTGATGAGTTGTTGTTGATAGACCAGCATGCTTTGCATGAAAGAATAAGATATGAAAGGTTGAAACAATCTACCCGTGAATGGGTTGCTCAAAATTTAATTTCTCCAATAGAAATAGTGCTAAACCCAGTGCAGAAACAGATTGTCATAGGGTCTATAGAACAGTTATCTAAGATGGGTTTCAATATTCTTGCTAATGAATCATCAATAACACTTCTATCCCATCCACTATTCATTAGTGGGCAAGATATAGAACAAATTTTCAAAGATTTATTACAAGATTTGTCTGAGGATGGAGCGCCACTTGAAACCGTTGAGAAGCTTATTGATCATATGGCCTTCATGAATGCATGTAGAGGTGCAGTAAAGGCAAATGAAAGACTATCTATTGCTGAAATGCGAAGACTTATCGAAGATATGGGAAGGATACCAAATCCTTGGGCTTGTGTTCATGGAAGACCAACTGCATTAAGGATAGATATAGATTCACTAGACCATCATTTTGGCCGTCATGGATAACTTTCTAATCAATGCCTAGGCGAGATAAAAAGTTGACATCGGCAACACAGTGAAGTCCTTTGCCGATTATATCTCCACCAAATTTAGTCATCAAAATCGCAGCGGTCATGAATAATCTGTGATCATTATAGCAATTTACTGGATAATCCGGTTGGGATAGTATTTGATCACCTTTTATGATTAATTTTTCACCGTCAAAAGTAGCTCTTAGGCCAAAATTCTCCATCAATTCCATTGTTCGCTTTATTCGATTGCTTTCCTTGTATATCGTATGTGAAATTCCAGTAATCTCGCCACCACCTCCGAGCGAGATAATTACTGATAATGGTGTTATTAGATCATTACAATCTGTTAAGTCATAAACTGAGTAAATTCCTGGATATAGACATTCAATGATGTTGTCAGTCCAATTAATTCCTAATTCGTTAGACAGTTCAAACAAAATCTCGTTTCCTAGTTTATCTTTATCAAGTGGCCAGTTTGATAACTGTAATTCACATGAGTGTATTTTGCTTAACAGAATTGCAAAACTTGCCATAGATGAATCTCCAGGAACTGTTATTTCTTTCGGTAAAGATACATTCCATTTGTTCAACTGATATCCGTGATCTGTTTGGGTAATCGATGCACCGTAATTGTTACACATATCTTTTGTCAATAGATAATGGCGATTTGATACGGTACTTCCTATAATTTTTAGAGCAACATTACAAGGGAATAACGCACTTGCTATCATCCATGAACTAAGAGGTTGACTTGATTTACTGCAATCAAGGTAAACTGTCTGATCTGTTTCAGTGCCATCAAACCAAGGTCCTCGAATTTTCAATGGTAAGAAATTATTGCCGTATTTTTCGATAGAAACGCTTGCATCTAACAGTGAATTAATCATTGATTCATTGTCTCTATGTGACAAAGATTCATCACCAATAACTGTTATTTCTTCATCCAACGATGCAACTAATCCCATAATTATCCTGAGTGCTGTTCCAGAATTTCCACAGTCGATTATTGATTCATTGTTAAGAAATCCATTGTTGCCAACTCCATGAATCATTACTATTGTTTCATTATTCTCTGATAACTGATTAATCTCTACACCAAGCGATTGTATTGAATTGATCATTGATTCGATATCTAAACCTAGCATTCCGGAATATTTTATTTTACATGTTCCCTGATTCATCGCCGATAACGCTAGTATCCTTATCATGTGACTTTTTGATGGAGGTAGAGAATACTCTAGTGAGTTATATTCCAATTTTGGAATCCTTTGCAACTCGTCAAACGAATTCCTCGGCGACCCTATTTTATACTCAGTCACGATTATGCCAGCAACTCATTTGTCATCAATGCTTGTAAAACATTTGAATAACCTCAAACAATCAGTTACATACATGACGGAGGACTCTCTCAGCAGACCTCTGAGAGATTTGCGAATTTCTATTACCGACCGATGTAATTTCCGATGTAATTATTGCATGCCACCAGAAGAATTCTCACACAACCATGAATTCCTATCGCGAAGTGAAATATTGAGTTTTGAAGATATCACTCTCATCGTTAAATCAATGCTCAAGTTAGGCCTCAGAAAAGTAAGAATAACTGGCGGAGAACCACTACTTAGAAAAGACATATGTAAACTCATTTCTATGATTCGAGAGTGTGATTCAACTCTCGATATTGCCCTAACGACAAACGGAAGTTTGCTGGGAAAATTCGCTAATAATCTAGTAAAATCAGGACTAGATAGAGTTACAGTGAGTTTAGACGCAATTGATGATGAAATGATTGGGAGGATTTCGAACTCGAATGTAACGTCGAAAGAAATCATTGATGGAATAATTGCTGCGAAAAAATCAGGATTAGAAGTTAAAGTAAATACAGTTGTAATTAAAGGATTTAATGAAAATCAAATACTTCCATTGGTTGAATTATTCTATAGAATGAATATCACTGTTAGATTTATTGAATATATGGATGTAGGAGGCACTAAAGATTGGAATCCCAAGCAAGTTGTTTTTGGCAGCGAGATTAGAACACTTATTGAACAAAATATAGGCAAACTAGCTCCAGTCGAGGATTCAAAATATGGCGAGGTTGCAAACCGGTGGAGTTTCGATTCTGGTTACCAAATTGGATTTATTGAATCAATCTCAAATCCATTCTGTAAATCCTGTACAAGAGCAAGAATTTCTGCTAATGGTAGCATATACACTTGCCTTTTTTCAGAACATGGACATGACTTGAAGTCATTAATCAAATTGGGTGCAGATGCAAACGACATTAGTAACGCAATAGCCGCTATATGGGAAAAGCGAGATGATAGATACTCAGAAATCCGTCACACTATTTTGTCTAGTTCAAAACCTGTGCAAATGCACTTTATTGGCGGTTAATCCTCGATAAGAGTTAATTTTACATTGAAGAGTAACCGATTTGAACTTTGGTCAATAAGTTTCATACCCCAAGTGCCATCTTTGGAACCTATGGTCTCTGAATCAATGACAAAATAATCACCTTGTGTAACTGAATATCCGGCATCTCTATCATGGAAAGAAACATTAGAGCCAACCACGCCGTAGACATCAGGATCGTCAACAAATCCACTATGTTCTCTAGAATTCAAATCGTTTTCATTGTAAATCTGATATTCTAATCTAGCCGGGTCTAGAGATTGGTCTAGATTTGTTATTCGGACAACATGAAAACCATTGTCTAATCCCTTTACACTTACAGAAACCTCTGGTTCAGCCTTTTCTACCGAATTAATCGCACCCTGCATCATAACAAAAACCATGCTTGAAAGCATTACCGTGATTGCTAGCAAGAGAACTGTTGCAATGACCGGGCTGACCGCATCGTCGTCTTTGGTGCGGCCATTGTCCATATCTAGCCGTACACATCATCTAACTTGAATCAACCGGCTAATCCTATGAAAAAATAGATGATTATGCCAATAATTTTGCTTCACAACTTGCGTGTTGTTGCATATTCTGCAACATTTTCAAGTAATATTTTGGCGTTTGATTCGGGAAAAATTTGAAGATGGTTCAATGCCCTTTCAAAATGATTACTGATGAGTATCTTTGTGTAATTGAAACTATCAGATTTGCCGAGCAATTCTATCAACTCATCAAATTGTTCATCACTAAAATTGTTAATTATTTCTGCTAATCTTTCTCTATCTTTTCCGTGAGATAAGGTTAGTGAATGAATTAGAGGTAATGTCATCTTTCCCTCGTGGACATCTGTGCCGCGTGGTTTACCTATCTGATCATCTCCCAGCAAGTCTAGCAAATCATCAACTAATTGGTAAGCTATGCCAATCTCATTACCAAATTCCTCCAGTGCCTTGAGCTGTTCAGGACTCGCTCCTGCAACGATACCCGCGCTTCGACAACCTGAAGCGAATGGGCCAGCGGTTTTGCCCTTGACAATGCTAATGTAATCCTCTGGTGAGGTTTTGAGGTTCTGAATATGGTCGATTTGGGAAAATTCTGAAACTGCAATACTCGAACAACAGTTAGCGATATTGGTAACAATATCTTGATTATACTGTCCACCCAAAGCATAACCTTGGACAAAAAGCCAATCTCCAGCAATGATTGCTTTAGATAAACCTGCAGTTTCGTGAATTGTTGGTATCCCGCGTCGATGTGTTGCACCGTCATTGATGTCATCATGTACTAAAGTAGCGGTATGAAGAAACTCAAAAGCCATGGCAAGTGGCATAATTTTCGACAAACCTTGACCGCCGGCAATTTCGTAAGATAAACACATCATAATTGGCCTAAGTCTTTTACCACCTGCTAAGAGGACTCTGCCGGACAGTTCAACAACTTCTCCCGAGTCTATTCTAGATGCAATCATCTCTTCTAATGCAGTATCTATCTTCTGACGCAGAGAATCTAGACCATGTTCAACAGCCAGATTAATCTGCGCCATGTACAACCCACCTAGGGTGTCCTTCTTAACCAATGGTCTACGCCCATAAGTTGTTCGGAGTAATCCGAGCCGAGGTGTTTGGGATGGAAGAAAAGCCTAGAATTGAGGTTTTAACTACACCGTCAAACCTCGACGGAGTGAGGCTTCAAGTCGAAAATGTAATCGTCAAAAATCGTGATTCATTCAATTTTAAGATGACTGAACTGCCGCACATGGAAGTTGCAATTGAAACCCTTAAATCTGGGACCGCCGATTTATTGGCCATGAGTATTGAACAGTGGAAATCATTAGACACAGATGGACTCAAAATCTCTGCATTTTTGCCTAGAAGGGAACCAACAATGGTTCTGATAGGAGACGATAAACCCGAATACTTGCCACTCAATGCGACTGTTATATGTCCGAAAAAATTGGTTAAGAGGCAGTTGCTAAGAATGAGACCTGACTTATCTGTTTACCAACTACATGAATTTATTGAGTTAAACAATATTAGAGACACAAATGATGAATTTGATAATGGCGAAGACTTAGAATTGCTCGAAAATATGAGAATTGATGGATTAATCGATGGGTACGTAATTTCTCGAGGACAATTTAACCAAATCAAAACCAGAGTTAGACGTCATACATTAGGAATGCAAAGAGAGAAACCCTCGCAAGAATTTGAAAGATCAAAATTCATATCTCCGCCGCTAGAAGGATTTACCGTGCTAATCTCCAGGGATGGATTTCCAACCTCGGTGATAAAAATACTAAATGATGAAGCAGCTGAAACCTGCTACGACATTGAAAATTCCATCCTTGAATCACTGCCTGATAGCCTAAAGCAAATCTGTGGAATATATGTCGAACAAAAGAAATTATCAACAATACTCAAACAATATGTCAAACTTATTGATGATTCATATGCTCTAAAAATTGGTGAAAATTACTTAATTCCAAGCAGGAAAAAAACCAGAGAACAGCGAACTAAATGGAACCCTTCAAGAGATATAACCCAAGGACCAAGGATCTGCATTCATTTTGAATTACTTGGTAGAGATAGTAATGTATCATTGGAATTGGTACGGATTGAGCCTAAATTTGAGAACAAGTTTGAAAGAGGCAAGAATGTGCTTATTCAAGAAATTAAGTTCTTGGTTGAGTTACTACAACAAGACCACGATGAATTGAAGAGATTAATTGATGGATTACCAGATGAATATCGACTTGCCAAACCTGGCCTACTCAAACTGTAGGTAATCACTCGGATTCAATATTGGATTTTTCTTCAACTAACTTGTCAAATCCTTGCCCGGATATATAGTTCTCTAAATCGATTAACTCTGAAGGAGTTTGATCATCACACAAGTCAGTAATTGACTGGTCGATATCTCTAGCAATCCTTTCCCATGTCCCAGCGAATCTTTGCAAATCTGATGCAAACCTTTCAATGGCCTCGACTGCCGACATATTTGGATGTAGTACAAGAGAGATGTCGCTCGAAATTCTTTCATTCGCTTGTTTTAGGCGATTGATGTCACTAAATAAGTCAATCATAGTAGTTCGTAATTCGTCTAAATTATTGGTTCTTGAGAATCTTCTTTGTGCTTTTTCAACAGATTTTTTCATGCTACCGATTCCCGCAACCATTGCTTCCTTTGCTTTAGATGACTCTAGGATAGCATTTTCAGCATTTGTCATGCGTTGGCTCAATACCTCTTCCAAACCGCTTAAATTCTTCTTGAAGTCATTTTTGATTGTTTCAGATAATGATTCAACTAAGGTATTTGTTTCTTTTAGAGAACTTTTTGCAGATTTGTAACTCCTACTCATGGCTATCACCACTGGTCCTCTGTTATGGCTTAGATGTCAAACATACAATACCTTTACGGAAGTAAAAAAATACTGCAAAAACGAGAATAAATCTTGCCCATGATAGCGAAACCACATATACTGCTTTGTACGCATATCACTCAAGGTGGTAGGATGACAGACAAGGTAGACCTTCTTTGCGAGTTATACCAAGCCAAATTTGACCGCCTAAAAGAAATGGCTTCTGTTAGCGAATTACCAAAGAATGGCCCTGTGGAGGTTGTTAGAGCTAGACTGATAAAAAATCTAGTATTGACGGATTGGGATTTGTCAAAAGATAATATAAGATCAATAAAGAACAAACATCTTGGTGAGATATTAGGAGTGTTTGGGTTAAAAAAATCTGGTTCAATCAGAGAACGCCGACAGAGATTGTACCTACACTTATATGAAGACCCTAAACAACTTACTGCGGAAAATTTAGACAACATGAACAAACAGGAAATACACACGCTTTGTAAAATTCTAGAACTTCCACTTACCGGCGATAAACAGACATTGTTGGTGAGAGTTGCTGGAGTATTAGCTTCTCAACAAGGCTCTTGGGGAAAAGTAAAGAAATCCTTGAAACGAAAGAATGACAATGCTAAATCAAAAATCACGATTCCAAGTCCTTCAGATAATGAAGATTACAATTCCACAGGCATGCATGATTCAATTGAAAAATTCATTGAAGACCATCCAGAAGGGTGGAGTTTCGAAGATGAATCTGAATTGAGGAACAATCTAGCTGACGAAGGACTTGATATTTCCAGAATTGAAGTCTCTAATTCAATAGATGATGCTTTGAAGAATGTCGTTAATGAAAAAGAAATTGACACACCTATTCCTCAAATGAATCAGACTGCACCAAGTATGAATGCAGAGAGTGATATAGACACACTTGAAAGAGAAGCAGCGATTATTGAGGTTGAATCTAGATTAGCCGAAGTAGAATCTGCTGCTAGAGATTTTTTAACCGTTAGTTCATCATCCAATATTGAAGACCTGGAATTATTTATTACTAGCTTAGGAGAACATGGAATACCTATTGAACTTGAGTCAGTACGTTCTTACTTAGTCGATATAGTTATGAAACTTGAGTTTAGAATCGAATCTGAAAAGAATGCAATCAATAGCATGCCTAACTCATGGTCTGAACGTGAAGCAATACGACAATTTGAGAATTCTAGAGGATCGCTAAGAGATCAATTATCTAATACTATTGACTTACATAATGGGGATTTGGTCAAGGCAAGGATGGCATTTGAGGAAGTTGCAAAATCGATAGGTCTTGATTTGAGAATACCTAGTATCTCTGGTAGATTACATGCATTATTTGATTTGCACATTGAATTATCTGAAGCTGAAGGGCTACAAGACCCAAATATTGCAAGAAGGAACCGTGTATTGAAAATTTTACATCATGGATCAGTACATATTAGTCCGGAAGAGAGAAGGGTAATTTCAAGGCTAGAGAGAAATATCATTGCATTTGAGCAACTTGTTGAAACTGTGATGGAAACATCTGAAGGAACATTCACTGAATCTCAACAAGCATTGATTATTCGGTTCCTTGAATCTAGAGGATATGATGTCAACACTCCGGATTTAAGGCCAAAAATTCTCGCAGCTTCAGGTATTATTGGTGCTGAAATGGGTTACATATCCCCTTCAGAAATACCCAAAATTGCACCGGGAATCGTAGTATCAGATAGTGAAGTCGATTCAATAATTACGGAATTAAAATCACTCGCGAGTAGTTTCAAGCCAAGCAATAAAGATAACAGCCAAGATATCATTGCTGAGAATGAGAATTTAAGTGACGCTGGAGATAGAGTAAAATCAGCTAAAGAAAAGATAAGTCACGTTGATGATATCTTAGCTCGCCTTCGTGGCTAGTTTATCTAGTTGCATAGAAGTTTTGAATCACTTGCGTTACAGTCTGTATGTCACGAATGTCTCTTTTGACTAGGTCTTCGAGAATTGTTTGTCGTTGACTCACATGCTTCTCAAAGACATCAGGAGTTATGCCAGCTGCTTGACATATGGTCTCTCTAAGTTTTGATGGAATGCCCGTTTCTTCAATCCTATCATTGGCTGGGTTATACTTCCAAATAATGTTCAATCTTGGTTTAGTACCTTCCATTCCAGCTATTTCAGCAACCTCGGTAATCTTCCTTGCTGTTTTCCCATTGACATGTAATCTAGCTTGTATAATGATTAAATCTAATCCTGTTAGCATAATTGGCGGTACTAACATTGGCGGATTAATCATTCTAGTAACAGTCTCTTGTGCAGTGTTGGCGTGAAGTGAACCGAAAGATCCATCGTGACCTGTATTCATTGCGGTAAGCAAAGTAGCTGCCTCTGGTCCCCTTACCTCACCAACAATTATTCTATCCGGACGCATTCTCAAACTAGACTTAAGGCAGTCATTCATGTCTACCTCCGGAGTACCATCTGGCCTTTCTCTTCTAGTCTCCATCCTCAACCAGTGATCGTGATAGACTTGTAACTCAGCTGTGTCTTCTACTGTTAAAAGCCTCCTGTGCCATGGAATATACATTCCAAGACAATTCAATGTAGTGGTTTTACCTGAACCGGTACCGCCGGCAATAACAAAGTTTGCTGGCCTACTATCGAGACCCTCTATCCAAACCCACATCATTGCTGCAAGTCTTGAGTTCACCGTTCCGAATTTGATTAAATCTAGCATTGTAAGTGGATCCTCTCTGAATTTTCTTATGGTCAAAGTTGGTCCATCTGGTGAAATTGGTGGTATGGTACCATTAACTCTTGAGCCATCAGGTAGTCTTCCGTCAAAGATAGGAACAAGTCCTGGACCATCTCCGAGTGGAACATTAGTAAATGATGCAATGTTTTTTGCAATTTGTATACCACTATCATCATCTATCCAAACATTAGTCCTACACATTCCGTGATTCCTGTGTGCTACTTTGACACATTGAGTTCCCCCGTTATACATAACTTCCTCAAGGTTGTCATCCTCTAGTAAAACGGCCAAATCTCCGTAAGGGTTAGGCTCAATGGAACCATCAACATGGTAAATTGGTGATGGGTGATTTGGTTCTGTATATATTGTAACTCTTCCATATTGTTCTAGTATTTTCTCAGACATTCATTAACCTCCAATCATTTTTACTGCACCCAAATATAGCAACATAGACGTTGCCATCCAAAATGGGACCCACCATAACATATCTCTCATTCTCCCCATCATCCTGCCTGATACCAGAACACCAACTGCAGAAGCAACAGCGAAGAAATTAGAAAATGTAGAATTGAAATCGTTGATTTGATAACCTGATTTTGCTGGCGCAAACAGACCAACAATGAATGCAATCAACACTGGCAAACCGATACAAACGAACAGTACAATGAGAATACCTCTCCCTGCTAGTTCGGATTCTCTTTTATTCATCAAGTCATTTAGCCTTTCATAATCCATTGCTAGATCAGATAGTATGTTTTGTAATGGTGCGTCCTGTTGAATAGCAGTATCAATTAGTACTACTACTCTCTGAACTTGGGATGAACGAGTTTTTGATGCGAAAGCAGACAAAGCAGCATCAAATGATGATGCATGGCTGCTTTCCAGGGTTTCCGTGAGTAATTTCCCCAGCACTCCGGGAGTATTCCTTCCTTGTTCAAGCATTGCCTCCTGCAAACCTCTTCCCGCACCTACAGCATCTGATAACGATTCTAGCAAACCAGGGAGTTGATTTTCTATGCCTCTTCTTCGATTTCGCTCAATTATTGGCGGTACTCCACCCGCTGCGCATGCAATACCAATAACAAATAGAAACAATACGAACATATTGTCGTTGAATGCTTCTATAATATCGAAAATCATGTCAATCATGTCACAACCCCGGATCTTTTGTGTGAGCTTTAAGCCCGATAAACATCATCCCAATCAACGTGAAAATAAGTCCACCATTGACAATTGAATTTATCATTCCTTGATCTATAGAACCTACTATTGCTTCTGCTCCGTCACCTAGTATTTGCGGGACAAGACCTACGATTGCCAAAATAATTGGGCCAATCATACCAATTGAAAGGAGAGTCTCTGGAACGCCACCGAGATCTTCTATGTACTTATTGACGGATTCGTTTCGATCTTCTTCCATTCGTTTGCCTTGTTTACGAAGAGTCTCAACTAAATCTGTGTTTTGAGTTAAGTTGGTGTACATCGTATTCAGTAATCTCCTGTAACCTTCTGATTCTGCTTTATTCATCATGGCTTTTACTTCATACTCCAGACCACGAGATTTTCCAGAACCTAACTTTTCCATCATTGATGAAAAATCTTTCGAGATTATGCCATAACCCCCTTTACCAATTGTGTGGAGAGCGGCCTCGAGACCAACACCCGACGACATCAGAACATCTAGAGTCCTTATTACGTAGAGAATTTCCTTTTTCTCATCTAATTTTCTCAAGGCAATCCCTCAAATTATGTCTTCAATGAATTCAAAGGTGAACATTTCATTTGAACCATCATATTCCATGGACGCAAATACGACTTTAACGTCCCTTTCCTCGAATGGATCATGAATACAAGGCTGACCTGAACGATACATAGCTAGAATTTTTTTGTATTCATCTATCTTCATTTCACCTGATACAGTGTACAAAGTAGATTCAGAACCTTCATCATGAAGATTATCTCCTTCTTGTCCTCTAACAATGGTCCGGGTTATTCTTCTTGCGGACCGCACTTTAATATCTGCATTTGGTATCCTAATCCAGTCTGAACTACTGGTTCCTGTTGCGGGGCGAATAAAAAAGTCCATTCCTGCCATTGCTCCACCTATCCGTAGCACAGACGATAGGGGACTTGAATGTGTTGGGAGAATAAAATGTTTAAACCAGCCTAAACCAGCCAAAAGCTGGCTCATGAACAGTACCATCATCAGATAATTCTTCCAATTTCTCCTCTGCTATGGTACGTTGGAATCCCCTCGCTTCAGCGTTTACTAGAATAGTCTCAAACTCTACACCATCACCTTGATCGAGTTTTGTTATGATATCAATTATTGCAGCCTCTAAATCCGGTTTATCATCACCAGATAGATCATCGTCTCCTGATTCATCAACCAGCATACGCTGAGGAGCTGGCTTTGTTGCTGCATCTAACTTCCCCTCAGCAATGTCTAGAGCTTGCATAACATTCAATCGGTAATGTTCCAAATCGACATCACCGTAGTGGTTTCTTGAAGCGATTAGTCCCAAAATTTGTTCCTCAGACATTTCTGACTTTGACAGCGATTCACTGTTAGCCTCAAAATCAAGACTTGTCACGTAGTTTGACATTCTATGCATCAAAGACTGCGAGGTTTTTGCTAACCAAGATGCGTACCGTTGGGCATCAATAACGCACATTTCTTCTGGCCTTAGTGATGTGTAGATGGCTCCCTCTTCGGTTTGATAAAGCCTCGTCTTTGCGACCATTAGTACCAAAATTGGTTCACCTGACTCAAGCCTTGCTGACAACTGAATAGTCATCTCTTTGACCGAATCTGAAACATAATCTCCAACAGAGAAATAGTTAATTCCGGAAGGATCTCTCAACTGGCCTTGATATATTACTGACCCATTTGCAACGTCCCTGCCTTCTATTCTCTCCAGCAAACCAGCAACAATAACTCGGTTAACCCTAGAGCCAAGTTTTGTTACAACAAACGACGGGTCAAATTCTCCAGAACCCTTCTCGGATAGTGTCGACTCACCATATTCTGAAGCAAACATATGCAATGCAGGCTGACGCTTTACTGACCTCATTGGCTGCATCAGTTAACCCCCCATTGCGCTCTTACTTCGGTTGCAAGCATCGCTCCATCATCAGATTTTATCTCTGCATGATCTGCTAAAATCATCGCTCCTTGGTCGTCAACTATTGTCCTTCCATTTACTTGAATGTCCCTACCGAGTAGGTAATCTCTCAATGACTGGACATAAGCCATCTTTCCATCTAATTCGATATCTGAAGCCATTTTATCTTCGGTTGTGTTGGTTAATTTTAATGCAGCATCTTTGTTTATTAGAAGAGAAGCAGTTACATTACCGTTATCAATAACTAAACGTAGCCTAACATCTTGTTGTGATTCAACCTTACCGTGGATGCTGCACTCGCCATCTCTGAGCACTCTTCTACATTCTGAACATCGCATAATTATCCCAGAATCTTCTCGGACGCTAACAACTGTTCCTGAAGTAGAAATTCCTACTCTGCTAGATGAATTAACCAATTCTGTAAGTTCAACCTCAACAACATGGTCTTGGAGGTCCAAATCTTTGTCCCACGGAGGATTGTCAAGAATTTCAATTTGTTCTGCCTTGTCTACAGTAATGTCTGGAATTCCTTGCCAGGCTCTAACTCTGACTCCAGTCAACTTGACAGTTATCGGTAAATCACTGCCAGAGATAGGTAGCTCTTCCCATGCACTCATTCTGCATCTTCCTGTTGGGTCAGCAATTTGCCCAGACCACAAATATCTCTCTTCACCATCTTTGGTGAAACTCCTTTTCTGCCATTCTGTAATCTGTACTACCGCCTCAACATCTCTGGAACCATCAGTCAATTGTGAAATAGTTTTACAATTATGTGAATTTAATTTTTCCATATTAGCGAAATTAGCGTCGTGAAATGACTCAATCTTCGTAGTCCTGCCGAAATTAAGTTCGGGTGTGTCTCTAAATGTCCTGACTTGTGCACCATCAATCTTTATTAAGCTACCAACTTTATGGGTAAAAGGTTCCCAAGACAAGAAACCAATTGTTCCCGTTTCATCGGCAATCCTACCCCTTACAACGTCTATAGAACCGGAGCCATCTTTCCGATGTATTTGATCTTCCCTAGATGATAAAACTCTGCCAACAACACAAATATATCCATCTTTAGGAATCTTTTCGATGTCTATTGGCTCTCCAGGCTGATGAACTGGCCTGGTTCCTTCCCTCAGTACTGCAATTCTGGCGCCTTGATTTATGTTCAAGGACATTTTTCCTTGATACTCATTTACTGAAGCACCCTCTATTCTAATCACAGACCCTGGTGTAATATTGGAATTTGGACCCCAATCCTTGTATTCCCACCTGACTCTATTAGCAGCCTCCTCCCAAGGGTTGTCTTCGATTAAACCAAAAGCAATTTGCTTTTGCTCGCCTCTAATTGTCTGCTCTCTTAGATTGTGAGAAACAACCTCAACTTCAATTTCAATATCTCTATCTGTTCCGGATAGTTCAGATAATGAAACAACTTTCTTGGTTTGTCTAGTTTGGCTGCCGGAGTTGTTAGAAGATGTCGGAGTTTTATCCCCTTGAAATCTCCTAATAATCGATCTTAGCGCATCCTGTGGTGGGATATAGAATTCTTCTTCATATTTTACAAAAGCTGCTCTAATCTCATCAGTATTTGCTTGAGGGCATTCTGATAATACCGCTTTGATGTGTGATTCATACTTGTCATCTGACAAATAAATCACCTCGAAAACTTATGTTCGTTCTTGGTTTTCCAATTGTTGGAAAACGTGCGGGCTCTCGTGCGGTTTGGTTTAGACAATACACTCCCTTTTCCTCCTGTAACTCTTCACCAAAGTCGACAGGAAATAAATTATACTATCCAAATTAAACTGGATTCACCCTCAAGGCTTGTCCGAGTAACACATTTGGAACATACATAGTACCGGAAGAATATGAACCTTGAGGCCTAACTTCATCTCCAAGAATCACCTTATCAGCAAGTGCTTTAGCCATGTTTCCAGATAGACCTGCTTGTTTTACCGAACCAATAATTTCACCATTTTCGACCCTAAGGATTGAACTGGTGGTAACTGAAAAATCTCCGCTTGTTGGGTTAGCAGTGTGGGCGCCCATAACACTGTTTACCACGTAACCATCACCCATTAATTCCAACATACTATCGAAATCATGGGTTTTACTATCGGTTGTAAGAAATAGATTGCTGCACCCAGAAATTGGTGGTGATTGATAACCTGACCTAATCGCAGAACCTGTACTTGCTGCATCAATTATCCTGCCCTCTGCTATTTGTTGTGCTGCATCCCTAGTCGACCACAAAGAACCTAGTAGTTTACCGGATTCAATCAAGGTGTTTTTTCTAGTTGGGATTCCTTCGCCATCCCTTGCACCGGAAGAGCGACAGGCTTCAACTGTAGCATCATCGATTAAATTTAGGTCCGAAGAAACTACCGAATCATTCATTTTACCGGACCAGAAAGACTCACTTCTAGCAAGTTTCTCACCTTTTACTGCGTTTGGAACAACCACGGAAAAGAGTGGAGAAAAGCCTTCACTGGTCATTAAAACTGGAGATTCATCTTCGGAAGAATCTACTTTTATTGGGTCTCTAGTTAATTGAGCCCAATCTACAGCCCGTGCTACACAACCTGGTATTTCTGCTAACTTGCTGCGTGAAGAACTGCTTTGCCAGGAACTTGTTAACTGCCCATTCTCCTCTATAGATACTTGCACTCCCACGCCATGCGAGGTAGTCAAGCCACCTGATTCAATGCCTTGACTAGTTAATATTGCATTAGCACTAGCACTAACTCCAATACCGCCTCCAGTAACTATAGCTCTATCGTCTAGTGATTTTACTTCTGAAATAATTAGATCTGCCTGAGTTAGTAAACTCTCAGAATCCATTTCAACTATGGATCTGTCATATAGTCCTCCAACTTGTTCTGCTTGTTGTTCTGATGGCAATACAAAACCATCGATTGAAGGAGACATCCTTGCTATTGAAAGGGCACTTGTTATCGCTTTGTCGGCTGAATTAATATCTGCCAAATAGGCATAACCGAATTTACCTTGTTCAATTATTCTAATTCCATAACCGCCTTCACCACCACCGGCAGCTAGAGAAATTTTACCTCCCTCGATATCGATTTGATGACCATATGACTGACTAGCGACTATTTCCCAGCTCGATATTCCTAGTGAGTTACACCTATCGCCAATTGTTTTACAACCAGACTGTAGTCTTCCTAAGGCGTCATTGGGCAGCAAAATCATCCCACCAATGCTTCACTTATTCTCATTATTGGACCACCATCACCGACTGGCACGGTTTGTCCTTTACCACAAAATCCGGGTGCTGCAAGTCTAGAATCTTTAGTTAATCCATCAACATTTTTGAGAATTTCCAAAGTTAGGCCACTAACACTGACATCTTTCAGTGGAGATGTTATCTCACCATTTTCAATTAGCCAAGCTTCTTGAGCGGCAAATTGGAATGATCCTCTTCCAGTGTCAACTTGTCCACCTCTCGAACCACAAGCATAGACACCATAGTCAATATCTTCCACAAGTTCGTCCAAATCTGCGTGGGTACCACCATGAATGATTGTGTTTGACATCCTCACAAGTGGGTGATGTAATCCGTCTTGTGCTCTTGCCCCGGCATTTGGTTTGATGCCAAAGTGTTCTGCTGTCTCCCTATGATTGAGATATTCAGTCAAAATACCATTTTTAATCAAGCATTTCTCTGTTGTATCGAGTCCTTCGTCATCTATAGGATGTGCTCCATATCCTCCTCGTATATTTGGATCATCGACTACTGTCACAATATCGCTACCAATTTTCTCTCCAAGTTTACCATCAAGACATGAATCGCCTGCCGCAACTAAGTCTGCCTCACATGGGTGACCCAATGCTTCGTGAATGTAAACACCAGTAAGGTCTCTATCAGCAATCAGTGGCATCTTCCCAGAGGGTGCCCTTTTTGCTTTGAGTAGCCTTAATGCAGATACTTTTGCATTATCTCCTAGTTCATCAATGTTACAAGATTCGATAAGTTCTAGTCCGCCCTCTCCACCAAATCTAGTTCTGTAAGAAACCACATCTGAGCCATCCCTGGCAGTTACCATTCCATTAATCAGTGACCTTTGAAAGCTCCAAGTACGATTCATACCTTCTGTACTGAGGAATTCAGTATGAATGTGCTCATCATGCCAACCACAATTGACAGAGACTATTTTATCATGGCCTGAGGCCACTGAATTGAACAATCGCATATGTTCCAATCTTTCACTTAATTCCGTATTTCTAACATCCTTCTTAGGCTTCCAATGAATTGAATCTTCGATAATTGGTACCTCGGCTAAACTTATCGCTCTATCTTTTGAAGAACGTCTTGCAGCAACTGATCTAGCCAAATTTAGGGTCGGGTTCATCTGTTGCTCAAGAGAAGCAATATCTGTAGTTGAATGTACACCCCATGCACCATCAGCAAGTACTCTGATTGTTGCCCCTATTTCTTGTCCGGGTATGGCTCTCTCTAGCTGTCCGTCTCTCATTGAGACAGAATAATCTGTATATGCAACTAATCTCACTTCTGCATATGTTGCCCCGTTGTCTGTAACCTTGTCCAAACTTTTGTTAATCTTGTCAACATCTAAATATCTACTTCCTGTACCTTGTACTTCAAAATCGGGAGATTTGGCAATCACCATGTAACTTCCAATAATTGGTGGTGTTTGAATGCTTCTTTCAATTGACTATGAATTTAAGTCAGATGAAATTACAAAACCAATTATGATGTCTTCAGTATCATCGTTAATTTCTGTAACCTGTATACCAAGTTTATCCAAGCCATGATTAGTTATAGTTGGTGAACCTTCAACTGGTTTAATTCCTAATTTTTCCACAATTTTGGTAAAAACAGATTTACTATGTTCTAAATCTACAACAGGATATTTCTCTCCTCCATTTTCTTGGTATTTAGGTAGGTTGATTATCCATGCTTTATTGTGAGATTTTTGTAAACCTGCCTTTTTGAAAGCCTCAGAGACGTGATGAGTTCCAGCGATGTACCTGAGAAACTCTGCATCGATTGAACGGGCAAGGGACTTTCCACTCGCAAATGCCCGTTGAGAAAACAACCATGCTGTCCATAATTGATGATTGCTAAGTGCCGCATAATCTGCCATCATTAGCCAATTTTGATTTGGCCTCTCTCCTAGAAAATCGCTTATCAAATCAGATTCATAATTAGAGACATCAACCATGAAACAAGGGAATGGTGGCATCTCCATGTCTCGGGGTAAGTGAATTAGTTTTTCAATAATCCGTTTCTCTCTCAGTATCTAACGGGATGTCATCATGTCTTTTCTTAGGTGTGGATTTTTTGGATTTGTTCAAAACCTTACTAACTTCATGCATTATTTTATCGAGCAATTGTGGGCCCCAACCTCTCATGCTTAGAACCTCATTGATCTGCTTTCGAGTCATATTTGTGACATCGTTTGGATTCCTTATTCCCTTGGAAGATAATTCTCTGGCTCGCATCCTACCTACATTTGGAATGTTTACCAGCGATAGCAAATCTTGCTTACAGCCATGCCTTACCCTTAATCTTAGAATATCGAGTAGGTTTACTATCTCAGCAATTTGATTCATATGTTCATCTGAAAAAACATCATCTGTCAAGATTATTTCCCTTGATGCGTGAATTAACCATTCCATAATGTCAACCCTGTAGTGTATATCTCCCGGATTAACATCGAGTTCCTTCTCTATAGAACGTATGTTGTCTTCGTTTGTCCACATTTCAATCATCCATGCAGATTTGACATTAGAAAGCAGCATCTCATCATAACTTGAATCAGACAATAATTCCTTCTCAACTGCATTAGTCTTTATCCACAAGTTAGAGTTAGCATCCATTTCAGAATTTTTTGCCCACAAAGATGTGAAATCTGGAGTTGATGTAGCAAGATGAAGTAATCCAAAGTTGGTTACTGGACCTATTCCCCTCACAATCCTCCTGACAGCCCTGCGTAGACCGGTTCGAATTAATGAGGCAGATAGTGGATCAAGATAGAGCTGAGTAACTCGCTCTCCCATCGTGGTTGATTCGTAACGCATTCCTGGTGAGTTAGAATTAGACTCTTGTTGCCAACCGCCTGAATTGCTCAAATTTGTTGCAACAGAAAAACCAAACGTTGGTTTAGTAAATGCAGATTTACGAGGCATTTTTACTGTTTGATTAGTATCTAAAATCTCGACTCCGGGTATATCTTTAGCAGTGCTAGCCCAAATTGGAACATTATCATCCCAATCATCATATTCATCGAACTTAGAATCTGCTCGTTTTGCTAGGTAATCATCATCTAAACCTAATTTACGTATGAAGCGTTCTTCAAGCAACCAATTCAATGTATCATCTATTTTCTCAGTCAAGATATGTTTTGGTGTAGAATAACCTAAGAATGTCGATTCAAGAAAATCACCAATTTCTCCTCGGTGATTTATTCCACCTGTCGAAATTATTGACAAAATATGAGTTCGTAAAGCTGGCTCTCCAGATAATTTAGAGATGATTGGTTCGACATCTCCAAAAAAGTACTTTTCGCTAACTAAATCTGCAACTTCCCACCCATCTGTGCCTTTACAAAGAATCCATGCTTCTCCATAATCATCGTATTTGGGTCTCCCTGCCCTACCTAACATTTGTCTTATTTCCATTACTGGTAGAGGTCTGCTCATGCCGTCATCCCATCGTTTAATGTCCCTAACCAATACTCTCCTTGCAGGTAAATTGACACCAGCGGCTAATGTTGGAGTTGCAGTTAAGCAATAGATTATACCGTCTTTAAACGCCTTTTCAATCGTCTTTCGTTGGCTGTGAGTAAGACCGGCATGATGGAATGCAGTACCTCCTTTCAAACATTCAACCAGTTTATCTGCCATAGCAGATTGCCTATTAGCCTCTATAGATAATGCTAATGAAGTCAAATCGTCTAATTTTTGTGGATTAGTTTTTGCTAGTTTCTTACTAACCCTTTTGGCTAATTTTAGCGCCTCAGATTCTGCACTTTTCCTAGTTCCGACAAAAATCAACAATTGTCCATTCCTTTCTATTGAATCATCTAAAGCAACCCATGTTGGGTGAGATTTAGGCCCTGTTAATTCTCTTGGCGGATTTAACTCACTTGGTTCAGAGGATAAAGCAGATGATTGAACTAACCTAGGCTCTAAGTGTAAATCATGAAAAGTACTGTATTCCAGTGCCACAGGACGCCAATCAGACGTGATTAAATCTGCACCAAGCCAGTCGGCTAACTCTTGGCAATTGCCGACAGTCGCTGATAATGCGATAATCTGTGCATTTGGTTTTAGATAACGCAACTTAGTTAGATTAATTTCAAGCGTTGGACCTCTAGAAACATCATTGAGCAAATGAAATTCATCTGCTACAATAATCGATACATTTGACATTACTTCAGATCTATTTCTAATGATTGAGTCTAATTTTTCTGAAGTACAAACTAAGATGTCGCATTCGTTTATTTTCTTTGCCTCCGATGTTGAATCACCAATTCCAAGTCCTATTGTCAAGTTCAAGGCTTTACCTAATTGTGATAACTCTTCAAATTTCTCTGTTGCTAGAGCCTTCAGTGGCACAATATAAACGGCTCTAGAACCGATGTCCTCAAGCAATAAACGCCTCAGAATAGCTATGTAAGCTATCAAAGACTTTCCGCTCGCAGTCGGAATCGCAATCAATGCATTGTTACCAGAAAAAATCGGCTTCATTGATTCTGCTTGAGGCGGATGGAGGCTTTCAATACCCCATTCACTGATAAAAAAATGCCGCGCTTTGCTAGGCAGATTCAAGTCATTTACTGACATTGGAATGCCTGCCATGATACGAGTGTGTTGCCAATAGTCCAAAAGGACAACGCTAGTTAATTTCATTCCGACATCAATAAGACCTTTCGAGTTCTGCAATGCACAATGAGCGATGACATTGACTCCATGGTTGAAGAAAGACTAGCGGTCTTTGATGATGAACCAGATCTAAACGATTGGGTTGAAGTTATGTGTGGAGCAGCAATGGCTGTCTTAGGAATTTTTCACTTGATTGAGCCTGGTGAGTTGGTCGATCAAAACATAATGAGATGGTTCGCAGCAGCAGTGGTTGCTGCTGGTGCAGTTTGGGCTGGTCATGGCCTAAAGGACATGGCTGTGAAAGAAGTAAGAAGATCAATAGCAATTTTAGAGATGTCTGGTTCTATGGATTCAAGTCCCAACCACGGCTTAATCAGGGATGTTTTACTCAATCCAAGTGCTTACCGTGATTTCCTCCTTGAAGCATATGAATCAGCATGGGAAGATGGCGTAATTACTGAAGATGAACTGAATGAATTAAGATCATTCCAATCTGCTTTAGGCATATCGGATGAAGATGCTGCAAGAATGAATGTTGAAGCTGCCATGAAATCTGCGGCAAAGGATGGTGAAATATCTGAGGATGAGAAAGCTATGATCTCAACTGCGGCTAGGGAGGCGGACATGGATGCTGATGAAGCAATCAAAACCGCAGAAAAGAAGGCTGAAAGAAAGTCAAAAAAATAGTTCAACTAGATTTTGACATCAACTAAAGTAGTCATACATTTCCTGCATTTATACCTACCATTGCTGGGTTTTTTTCTAGGAAACTGTAACTCACAACTAACACAGTTCCACATCCACTTTGCCGATTTCAAGCGTAGAAATTCTGTAAACTTCGAACCTAAATCACCTGCATCCTTTCCTGGCCACGAATATTCTAATGTTCTAAACAAGGAATCATGATTCCTAAATCCTAGTGCGTGGATAAATTCGTGATGCAGGACAAATGCAGCGTAAGCACTCCATTGTTGGTTGAGTAATTCTGGATGCAATTCAATAATTTCTATATTATCGATACTGATATTATCATTGGTTATACCTCTTTGCCATCTAGTAACTCCATGTCTTTGTGTCGCATTTTTCCTGAGTAATCCAAGTTTAACATTATGTAATGGGGCTAAGTCATAATTTTGCCAAATCTCCATGTCAACCATTATTCCGATTACTAAATCTCTCAAATTTTCTAGCAGAATACTTTGAGATTTATCTGGTTTAACCATACGATTAATTCCACCTGTGATATGCTGGATGACCTTCCTTTACCGCGACAAAAAGACCATCACCACTAGCGCAAATTTTGCCATTTGCCTCCAACAATAGTTCAACTTTTACTTTGTTACCATCAATCTCTGTGATTTGACTTGTCACAATTAACTTCACTCCAAGTGGAGTTGGCCTTCTTAGTACCACGGAGTATGATGCTGTTACGGTACATGGTGGCTCAGACAAATTATTAGCATCCATTAAGGCAACTGCAGCAGTCCAGTTACCATGACAATCCAATAATGTTCCAATTATTCCGCCATTAATCATGCCAGGGAAAGCTTGGTGAGATTCATTCGGCAGGTATTCCATAACTAGGCCATTGTCAATTCTATGGCTCTCTATCCTAAGACCGTCTTTATTTGCTGGTCCACAGCCATAACAGATGGAATTTGGAGCGAATGTCTGCTGGACAGATTTCTCTGGCATATTTCGTCTATCACAATTATGTCTTTGTTACTTGTGTTTATTTTGCAAACAATCGCATCATTCATTGATAGGTTACTACTCCCCCAACACATGGGCGGAGGGAAAAAAGTCAAGAAGACAAAAGTTCGTCTTGCACATGAATTGCCTAAACGTCGCAAAATTGCTATTCAGGAAGCGCTTGCTGCACACCAAACCGAAGATCGCCCCGAGTGGGACAGAAGTGCAAACTGGGGAAATATCAAACTGTTTAGGAAAACCATCAAACCAGGTTCAATAAGAACCATTTCACTACCATTGCTCGAGGTCGATTTAGGTGATCCATGGCCTATTCCGGTAACTGTTTTACACGGCGTGAGGCCCGGACCAACCATTACGATATTAGGAGGCATACATGGTGATGAACTGACCGGCGCATCGGCTTGTACTCATTTACTATCAAACGCATTTACTGACATAGGAAAAAGCTTGGACCCTAAGCAACTGGCTGGTACAATTCGTATTGTTCCTGTTGTTAACCTACCGGGATATAGAGGCAAATCTAGATATTTTCCTGACGGTAGAGACCTAAATCGAAATTTTCCAGGGGATTTCAAAGGTTCAACAACAAGGAGAGTTGCTGCCCAAGTGTGGAAATACTTACTAAAAGACAGTGATGCCATAATTGACTTACATAGTGCAGCGAAAGGTAGATCAAACATGCCTCAGTTAAGAGTAGATTTAGCTCACGCTGGTTCGAACATATTAGCCAAAGCATTTGGCATTGAAATCTTACTAGATTCAAAAGCTCCATCTGGGTCCCTACGAAAAGCTGCTAATGCCCATGACATACCTGCGATAACTTACGAAGGAGGCGGTGCTAACTTAATCGATAATGCAACGGTAAAAGTTGCAATCCAAGGGGTACTAAATGTTCTAAGGTCACTCAGAATGATACCAGGAAAACCTAACAGGCCAAGATTTAGGATGCTGGCTAGCGGCTCTAGGTGGTTGAGGGCCGGTGAAGGTGGATTGCTCGATATGTTCGTCACTTCTGGTTCAGTAATGAGAGAGGGAGAAGTAATTGCAACAATTTCAGACCCCGCAACACCTGGACTTACCGTAGATATCGTAGCCCCGGAAGATGGTCTCCTAATCGGTGCTGCAACCAATCCATTCACAGCATCTGGCATGCCTGTTGGCCATTTCTTACCGGTGTCTAAGCATATTTCACTGCTTCAAGAACAAATTGATTCCAGTGGAAAATTCATGGTAAGTGGCTCGGATGGAAAACCATCATGGAGAGAAGAGGTAGATATTAGCGAGGTTGCCTTAGAAGGTGAGTGGAGTGGTGGCAGTGTCGATAGTGAATGGGTAAATGCTGTATCTAATCAAAAGAATCTTGATACATACCAAGAATTTGAGTAATTATTGGTTCAAGAACTGATGGACTGCAGATTCAACTTCGCTATCTAGCATGTTTCTTCTTTGTGATTTAGCAACTTCGAACAAATGGGAAACCAATTCATCGCTTGCTTCATAGCCATTCTGTTCCAACCACCAAATTATGTTTGAACGTCCTGCCATATGTCCTATTCTGATTACCTGTTTTAATCCGAAATCACCGGCAGGTACACCTGAATAAACTCTGTCTGCTAACCAATCATCACCCTTCCTCATGGCCTTGATTACTGCAGATGCATGAACTCCAGTACCTGTTTCAAAGGCATCTTCACCGAATACCGGGTAATTTCTCGGCAATGGAACCTCAATGTATTTATTTGCAGTTCTCATGTACTCATCTAGTAATGTTAGGTCGTTATCAATAACACCCATCAATTTCAAGTTGACCAAAGTCTGGTCAAGAGGTGCATTTCCTGCTCTTTCACCAACTCCTAAGGCAGTTCCGTGAATAACATCTGCACCTGCTTCAACCGCTGCGATATTGTTTGCGACACCTAAGCCACGGTCTTGATGACCATGCCAATTAACTTCGATTTCGTTTCTCTTATACCCCCCATCTTTGATCACTTCCTCATCGATGAAATTGAGTAATTTTTTGACGCCATTTGGCGTCACATGGCCACATGTATCACAAACACACAATCTTCTGACACCTAGTTCCATCGCTCTTTGATAAATTGCTTTGACATCATCTGGATTAGATCTTGTGGTATCTTCCGTGACAAACATCACTGGAACTTCATTCTCTACTGCATATGAGACTGCTTTCTCCATTGTTGAAATTAGTTTCTCCATTGTCCAGCCTTCAGTATATTGACGAATTGGACTTGTTCCAAGGAAAGCTGATGCTTGTATTGGTATTCCATGACTTTGTTGCATCTCAACAAGCGGTTCGATATCTTGCATCAAAGTTCTAACTGCAGCACCAGGCCTAATTTGAAAATCATTTTCAGTAATGTGAGATAGCATTGCATTGATATGTTCTCGGTGAAAAGGGCCTGCTCCCGGCAATCCTAAGTCTACTTTCTGAATACCAAGTTTCTCCATGTAAGTCAATAGTTCTGTTTTTTCATCTATTGTCGGATTCCGAGCACTTGGACTTTGCAAACCATCCCTTAATGTTTCATCATCAAACCATACACCATGAGGATGGTTGGCTGGATTTCGATTAATTTCATAATCAATTACGTTCCAGTCGTAAATCAGTTTACTTGTATCCATTATAACTCACCCAACGCTTCGGTTGTATCAACCACACTCGTTATGCAATTTGAATCCGTCGATATGAATTCACTCTTCTTCAAGTGAATTTGATTGTTTGGCAGCTTCAAATTCTTCTCTGCTGATAACACCATCACCATCAGTATCCATAGTGTCAAATTGATCATCTTCTAACAACTCGGCGGGCAATCTAGCAGTGAATATGATTTCATCAACATAACCATCTCTGGATTTATTTCTCAATTCCATAATCCTAGTACCTTTGGATTTCTTTGTTTTCGTATCCTTGGTTTGTCCGGTAACTATTCTTATCATCATACCCTTCTTTGTCAAGATAAACAAGTTATCCCCTAAATCTGGGATTTGCTTGGCTGATATTATTTCATCATCAGGATCAATATTCATAGTGAATGCTCCTTTGGCACCTGGCCTTGTTTTCCTGTAGCCATCCGTTTTGTACATTGGTTCATTTGTTTCTTTATGCAACCTGTGAGAGCCATCTTCATTCAGTATTGGTAGACGCTCAGCAGTACCCAACCTACTTCTCTTGGCCATACCATTCTTAGTTACAGTGAGGATATTGGTTTCCGGGTTATTAGTAGCAATCATTGAAACCACATGGCCACCATCTGCATCCTTTCTATCACCGGTTTTTATCCCATAAACTCCGCCGGATACCCTGCCAGACGCTCGAATGTTTGAGCATGCGAATCTGCTGGCAAATCCGGTGCTAGAAATCATCACAATATCCGACTCATCAGTACCCGAGCGAACGTTTACCAATGAATCACCATCAAGTTTGAATCTCAATGCGTATTTTCCATTGCGGTTTATTCTAACATATTCCTCGAGTTTAGTCTTCTTTATCAGACCTTTTCTAGTTGCAAATAACAAGTAGTGACCTGCTGGATTTTCTAGTAGATCTCTACTCAAAGGCAGGATGGACACTATGTTTTCATCTTCTCTCAAACTTTCAAGCAAATTGCGTATGTGTCCGCCTCGAGAAAGCCTGCTACCAAGTGGCGTTTCCCATGCTTTCAGACCGTAAACCCTACCTTGATCTGTAAAGATTAGTAGTCTATCCTTGCTAAAACATGTGATAATCAATTGAGGTGTGTCTTCTTCCTTCGTAGTCACACCTTTCAATCCTTTACCGCCTCTATTCTGTACTCTAAATGCCTCAACAGGCAAATGTCTAATGTAATTATCTTCACTTAGCGTAATAGCAATTGCACGCTCTTCGATTAAATCTTCTCTATCCATTGATAATGGCATCGGATCAATGTACGAGCGCCTTCCATCTCCGTGCTTCTCAACCATTTCATTCAATTCATCCAATAAAATTGACAATCTACGAATTCTGGAAGAGATGATATCCTGTAAATCTGCTATTTTGTCTTGTAATTCAGTATATTCATTTTGGACTTTTTCAACATCCAACCTACTCAATTGGTAAAGTCGACGCTCAGCAATTGCCTTCGCTTGTGGTTCAGTAAAGTCAAATGGTGCGATTTTCGGAAAATTCTCTTCGCCTTTCAGGACATTTTCAAACTGTTCTCTGGAAGCACTGCCCTTACCTACTTCAATAACATCATCGATTCTATCCTGTGCTTTGACCAGACCTTCGAGAATATGTGCTCTTGCTTCGGCTTTCTCAAGTTCAAATTTGGCTCTCCTTTCGATAACTGATTCTCGATGCTTAACATAGGTATGAAGCATTACTGGTAAAGTCAAAAGTACCGGTCTGCCGTCAAGAATTCCCATCATGTTTGCTGAATAAGATTCTTGCAGTCTACTCGACTTGTATAGCTGATTCAATACCGCATTAGGATCTGCGTTGTTCTTTACTTCAATTACAACCCTTATTCCCTCTTTAGATGATTCATCTCTAATATCTCTAATCCCAACGACGGTTCCTTTGGTTACCAATTCTGCAATTTGAACTAGCATGTCTGCCTTCTTAACTTGATACGGAATTTCGTGAATTATTATCCTTTTACCATTTGAATCATCTAAGACATCACACTTTGATCTTACGTGAAATCTGCCTTTACCACTGGAATACATATCATAAATTCCATCAATACCATGAATACCCGCGCCGGTTGGGAAATCTGGACCTTTTACATGTTGCATATAATTATCTATAGAAATTTGAGGCATCTCATCAGAATCGGCGCCTTCTTCTAAAATCGTGTTTACGTGTAAGTTTACAGCACCTGCGACCTCAGTTAGATTATGTGGTGGGATTCTCGTAGCCATACCTACCGCAATACCATCACTACCATTCAATATTAAATTGGGTAATCGTGACGGTAAGACTGTTGGCTCTTGCTCAGAATCATCGAAATTCGCTTGGAAGTCTACCGTATTTTTGTCGATATCTTCAAGCATATGTTTGGATATCTTATCTAGTCGACTTTCTGTATAACGCATTGCTGCAGGTGGATCACCATCTATAGAACCAAAGTTCCCTTGCCCATCTACTAACGGATATCTTAAAGAAAAGTCTTGGGCCATCCTAACCATCGTATCATATATTGATTGATCACCGTGAGGGTGATATTTACCCATAACTTCACCAACAGAACGAGCTGATTTACTGAATTTCTTATCAGAGGTATGTCCGCCTTCATGCATACCATAGAGAACCCTTCTGTGAACCGGTTTTAGGCCATCTCTAGCATCAGGTAGAGCCCTTCCGATAATTACTGACATAGCATAGTTGATGTATGATGTCTTGAGTTCATCATTAAGTGGTTGGTTCAACAGGTTACCTTGGACAGTTGCGTCTCCATCTTCCTCAATATTATTTTCTTCCTCAGATGTCAAGGTTAGTCACCTCCTTGGCGTGTTTTTCAATAAAATGCCTTCGATCTGGTACATCTTCACCCATCAGTATCTCGAACATTCGGTCAGATTCTTCGGCATCCGCAACAGTGACTTTCAGCATAGTCCTAGTTTCTGGATTCATGGTCGTATTCCACAACTGTTCTGGATTCATTTCACCAAGACCTTTGTATCTCTGTATTCCAATCTTAGCATTTGGATTGTCAATCTTCATTTCATCAATAATTTTGTCTCTTTCTTCATCGGTAAAGGCATATTTGCTGTTCCGGCCTTTGGTTATCTGATAAAGTGGAGGCTGGGCTATGTAGACATATCCCTCAACTATTGCTCGCTTCATGAAACGCCATAGGAATGTTAGCATTAGGGTCCTAATGTGAGCGCCGTCAACGTCTGCGTCTGTCATAATGATTATTTTTCTATACCGAAGTTTTTCAGGATTAAATGAACTTTCATCTTCCACATCATTGCCAACTCCTGCTCCGAATGCCCTGATAATTGTCTGAATTTCATTATTCTGGAACACTTTGGCAACATTTCTTCTTTGCCGTTCAACATTCAAAATTTTCCCTCTTAGTGGTAAAATAGCCTGTATTCTACGATCTCTTCCAGTCTTAGCAGAGCCCCCTGCAGAGTCTCCTTCAACCAAATAAATCTCACATTCATTCGGGTCCCTAGACTGACAATCGGCTAGTTTTCCAGGCAAACCTCCTCCTTCTAGGACTCCTTTTCTGCGAGTCAAATCTTTTGCTTTCCTGGCCGCTTCCCTAGCTTTTGAAGCAAGTACCGCCTTGTCAACAATTAATTTGGCCATAGATGGATTTTCTTCGAAATATTCTCCTAATTTTTCATAAACAACGGTTTCAACAATGCTCGAGACTTCACTGCTAACCAATTTATCTTTAGTTTGTGAAGAAAATGATGGGTCTGGGTGTTTTACGCTAACAATTGAGGCTAGTCCTTCTCTGACATCTTCACCAGAAAGGGAGTCGCCTTTGAGCAAATTCTTCTTCTTGGCGTATGAATTAACACTTTTAGTTAGAGCCCCTCTCAAGCCAGAGAGATGAGTGCCTCCGTCTTTGTTCCTAATTATGTTCGTATAACACAAGATGGACTCGCTGAATGCATCAGACCATTGTAATGCTAAATCTACTGTTACAGTTCCAACTTCTATTTCCCTCTCACCTGATATAATTATCACATCTTTGTGCAATACTTGTCTATGGCTGTTGATTTGAGAAACAAATTCGCTTATTCCGCCCTCGTAGAGGTGGTTACTGATGTGAGGTTCTTCTACACGTTTATCGGTGATGACTATCTCCAAGCCTGCATTCAAGAATGCTGTCTCTTTCAACCTAGTATCTATTTGCTCGAATTCAAATTCAGTAACATTCGTAAAAATAGATAAGTCCGGTTTGAAAGTTATTTTTGTACCTGTATCATCACATTGACCGACAACGCTTAATGGAGATACTGGGACTCCTTTCTCGTACATCTGCTCATGGATGTTACCATCTCTGTGTATGGTCACTTTCATCCACTCAGAAACCGCGTTTACCGCAGAAACACCCACTCCGTGTAACCCCCCTGAAACTTTGTAAGAACTATTGTCGAACTTTCCACCTGCGTGAAGTTTAGTCATAATTACTTCAGCGGCAGATATTTGATATTCTTCGTGCATCCCCACAGGTATACCTCGGCCGTAGTCCCTTACAGATAGAGTCCCATCTGGATTAACGTCAACTTCTATCTTGTCATTGTACCCAGCCAAGTGTTCATCAACAGAATTGTCTACTACTTCCCAAATACAATGGTGTAAAGCAGAGCCATCATGTGGATCTCCGATATACATACCTGGTCTTTTCCTAACTGCTTCAAGACCTTCCAAAACTTGAATGCTAGATGCACTATAATCTTCGCTCATTACATATCACCTTAGGTTTGGGATTTAAACAACATATTTGTTCCTAAATTAGGTAAAACTATCCGCCAAAAAACTGTCAAACTTGCCCGCTGTAAGCCGAAACTTGTCAGTAAAAACCCCTACCTTTGACTATTGGAGAAGGGGGTACTTTAAGGTACTGCAAATTAGAAGAATAACAGGCGTAATTGTCTACCAAATTTAACGATTCAATTGCCCTTTTTTGATAAATGTCATCGGTTGATACAGCCGTGAGCATTAATAACATATCCAAATTGGGCAACCCATGGCAGAACCAAAAGTATGTGTCTCATTGGAAGCAATCACAGTCGAAGATATGATTGATGAAGCTACAAGAGCAAATATTGCCGGAGCCGATTATGTAGAAGTTAGATTTGATAGACTATACTTGAATAAGCCTGAACCTGTTACTATGGTAAATAATGACGGTGAAGAATATAGCAAAATGCCACCTGTTGAAGAATGGGGAGTCAAAGATTTCTCGGAAATTGATGTTGAGCAAGCAATATCAACTCTAAAAGAGGGTATTCCTGTACCAGTAGTATTCACTGCAAGAGCAGTCAGAGAAGGAGGATTCTTCGCCGGAAACGAAGAACAACGTCTTGAGATATTAGAAAAGGCGATACAATCCGAAGTCACATTTGTTGACCTTGAATTATCAATCGAAAAGGAATCCAGAGATAAATTGTTGAAACTAGCCAAGGATTCTAACTGCAAAGTAATCGCCTCAATACACGAAACAAAAACCACTCCAAAATCAGATGAAATAATAACCATGGTTGAGGAAAATGCATCCCAAGGCGATGTCGTAAAATTCTGCTCTGCTGTGAACAGCCACCAAGATGCATTGCAAATCTTTGAAGCCGCAAACTCTCTTGTTGGCAAGGACTCCAAACACTCAATAATGGGACTAGGCAACGGTGGAGATTGGGTAAGATTACATGCCCCCGTACTTGAGCAAGAGATTGTCTATGCAACAATGATGAACAATTTCAGGCTATCAGACAAAGGCCTAATCAATGTAAGAGACCTTAGAGATGCATGGGCACTAATGGAATACTAATCGCCTGAATTATCGTTTGATATATTAGGGTAATTCTTGCCTTCGACAGTTTCCACTCCATGGTCTGGCAATTCGGCGTCTACTTCTAGAGAAGGTACCAATCCGGGTTCTGTAAGGCCATTATCAACATCTAAACCTGATTTCATGTACCTTGCGTTTAGGATGAATGGGAAGATTACCATGCCGACTATCATCATCAGGAAAATTATTGCAACAGTATAATTTGGTAAAATAAATGATCTTTCAGTGGTTATTATTGTTACATCGGCGGCAGTAACTACTCCTGGAGCAGGAGCGTCATTGTCGTGATTATTGTCCCAAGTGTCGATAACGATGTAGAAGTCTTGCCACCTTTCTGAACCAAATAATGGCGTATATGATTCTGGACCGTCTAAGTTTAAAGCAAAATTAATTTCGTTTACCGACTCATACTGGTGAGCATCTCTATAAGAGCGCCATCCAGTGAAATCTAAACTACGCCACTCTGGTGAAATTTCGCTAAGGGCTTCTGAAACATCGTTGTAAAAACTTTGTTCAGAATGTGAAGAATAGTATAACTCAGTATACTTCTGGTACTCGGAAGTCGTCATCAAATATACATCGACTGAATAATCATTATTGGTCTCATTAAGTGCTTGAACTGTTATACACACAGTAGTTCTGTGCTGTTCAGATAAGTTAACTCTTAATGCACCAATGCTATCATTACCGACAAGCATTGTTGAATGGTGATTGGATGTTAAAGTTTGGAGCCTAGAATCACGGTCCCAATCCATATACATCCATTCCTCTTCGGGGTTTAATTCGGTTTTCTCCCTAGGTTCTTCAATATACCAATCGTTGTTGGTATCGTGGTCTCGACCCTTTTTTCCATCATCCCCATAATCACCAAAACCAAAGTAACCGCTGTAGTAATTGTAGTGCGGAACTAAGGCTGAACGACCTAATGTTTGATTCCACATTATTGGTTCAATATTGCCGCTACATGAGTCTGCAGCCGAGGCATTGTTAACAATCGGATTGCCGCTTGAACCAAGCAATGGAAGAGTAAAAATCAACACCAACAGGACAACAACTTTCCTACTCATGTCAATCCCCAATTGCCCCTAAACTAAATCAGTTCAATATTATAACCATCAAATTCTTCTACGAAGTGGTCTAATATAGCCACTTTCTTGGCTCTTTCGTTCATCTTTTGAAAGAATTGCAGGGGCGGGAGGAGGAGTATGCTGGTCCATACCAAGTAAGCCACCTTGAACTTCGACATGCTCAACATCTGAATAAGTCTCTGCAGCTTGCTTTGCCTCATCTTCAACTTCAGATGACTCTCTCAATACCAACCAGCCAAGTATTAGAGCAACTGCGATTAATGCAATGTAAGTTGCAAGATCTGAACCCGCATCCTTTACCCAAGTAGACCAATCTTCCAATTCAAAATCTGAAAGAGAGGGTTGAGGGTCTGGCTTTGGAGTCACTTCAACAGTTTCCCTAAATTCTATACAAACACCAATTCCATCACAAGCTTCAATCAGTATCTTGTAAGTACCAGATTCGTTCCACAATGCAGAAATTCGATAATTGACTGCTGTATCTTTTGGAGTAAGCCAATCGTCCTCTAGTATGCCATTTTTATTGGTATCTCGCTCAGTGTTGGTATCCCACTTGACGGTTAATTCTGTATTCAAGGTCTCATCTTCATCATACAGAGAACCGTCTTCTACATTCAAATCTCTGTAGACGATTAAATTACTATTCATTTCATAATCGGAGATATTGGCACTCAGATAAGTAGATTCTCCTGCAATAATTTCATCTGGAATTTCAACTATTTGAATTTCTGGAGGTTGGTCAACAACTATAGTAAACGATTTCTTACTTACATCACCTGTGCCGTATGAGTCCCTGACTGTGAGCGTAACTGTGTAAGCCCCGGGGTTTTCATAAAAGTGCCAAGGTGATGGTTCTTTGGATAGCGGGGTAGCATCACCAAAATCCCAAGTGTATTCCACGATTCCATTCCAATTTGAATTTTCTTCATCATTAACTGGGGAATACTTGCCTTCATACCTCCTGTCCCCATCTCTCGTCCCCTCAGAATCAAAGTACAACATGTAGCCGGGTGCAGTAAATGTATTGCCGTCAGAATCAAATGTGTGCGACCATGCATCAGGAATGAAACCTGTTGGCCTTGGAGAGTTACGATCCATCTGTTCTCCGTCAACATAACCATCAAGTATCCTCACGCTAATTATTGGCAAAGGATTCTGCACCCTGACTGTAATGGTTTTAGTCAAGCTTTGTGCACCATAGTCATCAATTACATACAGAGACACTTCATGGATACCAGGTTCTGTGAAAGTATAACTTGCTATTGCACTATCTCTGTATTCTCCATCACCAAAAGACCAATTGTAAGACAGTCCTGAAGAATCTCCTGTTACTG
>MDTG01290457.1_pt1 | contig 39040 bp, 34 predicted proteins | sample 811421 | NCBI WGS metagenome assembly MDTG01 (sample SAMN05326645, study PRJNA326480) | marine metagenome | isolation source: seawater | place: Pacific Ocean: South East | collected 2011 | reverse complement strand
TTCCAGCAAACGCCGCCCCGGCATCTCGCCGCGGGCGGCGTTGCTGCGTTCGGCGCCCCGCACTCTCTCTTTCTCTCTCCCTCGCCAGACGGGGCAGGGGCCCCCACGATCTTCCTTCTGTCTTCCCGCTCCGACGCCGCCTATTGTCGTGATCCGCATGTTGCGCAACCTTGGCCGGGAGGTCGGGCTATGGCCCCGCAAAAAGTTTTTGGCATCCTCGACTGACGGGGCATAATGTCATCCCGAGGCTTCGGCGCTGCCTGTAAGCGACGACTGCCTGCGGTTTTGGATTACCCCTTGCTCATGGTCATTGTCTTGAAGTCGTCGCGCCCGCTCCGCATCGTTCATGTCGCCAATTTTTCTCTGAAGCCGAAGGGTGCCGGCTTTTTCTCCGTCTCTTTCAAAATGAGCAACGGGTTGACCCGGCTCGGACATAATGTGATCAATTTCAGCGACCGGGACGTTGCGCGGGCGTCCAATATTTTCGGCAGCCGCAAGTTCGGCGTCGGGGCGTCGAACAAGAAGCTCGTCGAGCTGGTGTCGCGTTTCCGTCCCGACCTCCTGCTGCTCGGTCATGCGGATGTCATCCAGCCGGACACCCTGGATGAGATTCGTGCCAGCCGCCCCGGTATCAAGATCGTTCAGTGGAGCGTTGATGCCCTGTTCGAACCGGACAATGTCGCGCGGCTGAAAAGCAAGATTGCCCGGGTCGATTGCACGTTCGTATCGACGGCGGGGGCCAGGCTGGATGAGCTGGGCGCGCCAGGTCACAAGGTTGCCTATCTGCCGAATCCGGTCGATCCGTCGATCGAGTGCCTTCGCGCCTTCGAGCATCCCCGCGTGGCGTTGCAGACCGATCTGTTCTTTGCTTCCGGCTCTGGAACGGTGCCGCGCTTCCATGTCGGCATAGAGACCACCGCCAACAAGCTTGCGACGCGGATCAGGGAAGCCATTCCGGGGCTGCGCACCGATTTCCCCGGCATCCTGGGCGCACCTCACAAATTCGGCGCGGCTTTCGAGGATGCTCTGGCAACTTCGGCTATGGCGCTCAATCTCAGTCGCCGCAATGACGATCACCTCTATTCATCCGATCGCATTGCCCAGGTGATGGGATGCGGTTTGCTGACCTTCGTTGACCGTGCGACGGGCCTCGAGGAATTTTTCAGCGATGAAGAAATCGTCTTCTACAGCGATGAAGCTGCCCTGATCTCTGCGATCGATCAGCATTTCCGCGATGACGACCTCCGCCGTCGCCGGGCGGAGGCTGGTTGGCGGAAATATTTCCAGCTCTTCGATACGACCAGGGTCTGTGACTACGTCATCGACGTCGTCTTCGACCGGGTGGACCCTGCGACGTTCAAGTGGCAGCCGGCACCGGTGCGCTGATCGCAGGGATGGCCGTTGCCGTCTGGCTGTAAGAGCAGGGCGGCTGTGACCAGAGTTTTAAGATCGACTGCGGGGCCTGGAGGCCGCGTTCGAAGGTCGACATCCGTCCTGGTCTTCATACCGCCGGCGCAGGCAGGGCAGGCTTTCCGAGGCTATGCGGCAGGGCAGGGGCCCCGGGTGCGGCCCCCTGGCCGAGGATGGTGCGCAGCACCTGTTCGTCGCGGAAATAGGTGAAGTGGATGGTGCCGTCGATCCGGTCCATCAGGCCCCCGGGCAGGTCGACGACGAAGCGGGTGACATCTCCCGCTTCTATGGCGGGGCTGTCGGCCGGCACCAGACCGGCCGAGAGCAGGTCGCGGTCTGCATGGATGTCGCTCCAGCCATGGCCCGGGCGGCGTTCTACCGCCGCGGCGATTTCATCCGTCAGCCAGCGGGAGCGGAAGGCGAAGACGGCACCGGGCGATCCGATGGTGACGACCGAGATCTTTTCGAGATCCGCCGCGCGATACCACCCGGCGATCAGATCGGTGACGATCAGTGAGCCGAAGGAATGGCCGACGATGATCACCCTGTCGTAGCCGCCGGTGGCGAGCGCCCTGGCGAGGCTGGACTGCACGCGCATGCGCAACCGGGCACGCAGGCCGGTGATACCATCTGCTGCGGCATCGCGCAGATAGGCGCGGGTAAAGGCGGCGAGATCGGCGACGGCCATCACCGGCAGCAGGGGAATGAGGATGGTGAGGGTTGCGGCCCAGCTCTGCGGCAGCTGCGCCACCAGCCAGGCGGCGGCGGCCTGTACATGCTGCCCCACCCACACCATGGCGCCGGAGCCGTTGCCCGTGGCCGCGGTGGGGGAAATATCGCCCCCGACCGCCTGGGCGACGATGGTGATCAGCGAAACCAGCCAGAGCACCAGCATGGCTGCCGATGCGAGATAACCGACCGCAATGTAGAAGGAATAGCGGAAGACCGCACACCACATCCGCGGATAGCCCAGCCAGTAGATCAGCAGGGACAGCCCGCGGAAGAGGCGACCGATCGGCTGGTCTTCGGCCGGTGTGGGGATCAGGTCCGACCAGGACGCCTCGTAGACGTCGAGCGTCTGGGGCAGGCCGGTGGTATCGGATGGGGTCACCGCCAGGGTCGCCTTGTCGGTATCCGATGCGGTCATGGTCATCGGCATGGTTTCCGACATCGCGAGGTTGGCGACCAGCACCTCGCGCAGGGTGTTCCTGGGCTTTCGGTGATAGCCCGGAACCAGGATCAGCGCCCAGCTCGCCATGTGTGTCTCCCCCTCATGCGATGGCATCATGGTCCCCGGAAGTGTGGATGCGGAGGCACTGATTGTACAGGCCCATGCTCCACCTCTCCGTGCATGCTGTCACAGACTGTGCCGTGGAGCTGTGCATCTATATAACCGTATGGTTATGCAAGAGGGCCGCAAACCTCACTTTGAATCACGGGCCGGCACTGCCATCGTTGACCCGATGATCGCGCCGGGACCATCCGGCAGCCGGCTTCCGGGCCGGACGATGCGACGTTCAGGGGGGATATCGGATGCGCATCTTCGTGCGGTTGGCTGTGGCGGCCACGGCGATGCTGGTCTCGGCATCGGCGATGGCGGCCGACCAGGTGAAACTGACCGTTCACCATTTCCTGAACCAGATGGCCCCGGCCCAGACCCGGCTGATCGAGCCCTGGGCAAAGCGGGTGGAAGAGGAGTCCGGCGGCCGGATCTCGGTCGAGATCTATCCGTCGATGTCGCTGGGCGGCAAGCCCAACCAGCTGTTCCAGCAGGCCGAGGACGGTATTGCCGACATCGTCTGGACTGTGGCCGGCTACACCCCCGGCCGCTTCCCGAAGCTTGAAGTCTTCGAACTGCCCTTCGTGCATCTGAACGATCCGGTCGCCACCAATCTGGCGATCCGCGACATGCTGGCGAGCGACTTCGCCGACGAGTTCAAGACCGTCAAACCGCTGCTGGTCCATGTTCATGCCGGCCAGACGCTGAACATGGTCGATGCCCCGGTGCGCAGCCCCGCCGATGTTCAGGGCCGGAAGATCCGCATCCCCGGTCGGGTCGGCGGCTGGGTGGTGGAAGCGCTGGGCGGCTCGCCGATCGGCATGCCGGTGCCGGACGTGCCGGCGGCGATCTCCAAGCGGGTCATCGACGGGGTGATGGTGCCGTTCGAGGTGGTGCCGTCGCTGAAGCTCGACCAGCTGACCCGCGGCCCCGGCGAGGGCGCCAATGGCGAGCGGTTCGGTACGGCGGTGTTCATCTTCGCCATGAACAAGGCGAAGTATGACGGCCTGCCCGAGGATCTGAAGGCGGTGATCGACCGCAATTCCGGCGCGGATTTCGCGCGGGAGATCGGCCACGCCTGGCTGGAGGCGGAAGAGGTCGGCCGCAAGGCCTATACCGATCGCGGCATCGATATCGCGAAGCTGACGCCCGACGAACTGGCGGCCTTCCGCACGGCCCTTGCACCGGTCGAGACCCGCTGGATCGAGGATGCGGCCACGAAGGGCATCGACGGTGCGGCCCTGGTCGCCCGGGCGCGCGAGCGTGTGGCGGCGCATGGCGAGTGAGGGGCGCCCGCTGCCCGAACGGGTGGCGCGCCTCTGGGCGCTGGCGGGGGGCGTGGTTCTGGTGGCGGTGATGGCGGTGACGGGGACGAGCATCGTGCTCGACCTCGCCATCCGCCGGCCGATCGCCGGTGACTTCGAACTGACCCAGCTGGGTTGCGCGATCGCCGTCTTCGCTTTCCTGCCCTTCGCCCAGCTGAGGCGCGCCCATGTCTCGGTGGACCTGTTCATTCAGGCGCTGCGACCCGGAGTGCAGCGCGGGCTCGACCGGGTGGTGGATGTCCTGATGGCCGGCTTCGCCCTGCTGCTGCTCTGGCGGATGAGCCTGGGCTTCCTTGGCTATTACGCCACCGACTATCCGGAAGTGACGCCGATCCTGCAGATCCCGGTCTGGTGGGCCTTCCCGCCGATCCTGGTGTCGCTCGCCCTCTGGGCCGCGGTGGCGGGCTGGATGGCCGCCGGCGGGCGGCCGGCGGCGGGCATCGACGATGAGGCCGCCATGCCTGGTGGCGCGGGAGGACATTGACGTCATGGGGCCGATCGAGACCGGCATTGCCGGTATGGTCATCATGTTCGTGATGATCGCCCTCAGGGTGCCGATCGCGCTGGCCATGGCGCTGGTCGGGGCCGGCGGTACGGTGGTGCTGTCGGGAGAGACCATCCTGCTTCGCCAGCTGCAGACCCTCGCCTTCGACCAGTTCTCGCTCTACGACCTGAGCGTGGTGCCGTTCTTCATCCTGATGGGCCAGTTCGCCGGCCGGTCCGGCCTCTCGGGCGATCTGTTTGCGGGGGTAAACGCCTGGATCGGCCGGCTGCGCGGCGGTGTCGCCATGGCGGCGATCGGTGCCTGCGCCGGCTTCGGCGCGGTCTGCGGCTCGTCGCTCGCCACCGCATCGACCATGGGGCAGGTGGCGCTGCCGGAACTTCGCCGGCTGGGCTATGCCCCGGCGCTCGCCACCGGCACGCTGGCGGCCGGTGGTACGCTCGGCATCCTGATCCCGCCCTCGGTGGTGCTGGTGATCTATGCGGTCACGGTGGAAAGCAACATCGTCACCATGTTCGGGGCCGCCCTGGTGCCCGGGCTGATCGCGGTGGTCTTCTTTCTGGCGGTGATCCGCATCCAGGTGCTGCTGAAGCCGGAACTGGGCCCCGCGGCGACGCCCGTGCCCTGGCCCGAGAAACTGCGCCTGACGCTGCGCCTGGCCCCGGTGGTGCTGGTCTTCGGGGTGGTGATCGGCGGCATCTATATGGGCCTGTTCAATCCGACACCCGCGGCCGCGGTGGGCGCGCTGCTGGTCGGGCTCTACGGGATCGGCCTCCGCCTGGCCGGCCGCGGCGGGCTGGGCCCGGCCGGGCTGAAGGCGGCGATGCTGGAGACGGCGCTCTCCACCGCCATGATCTATCTGATCCTGTTCGGCGCGGCCCTGCTGCAGATCTTCCTCGCCCGGTCGGGCCTGCCGCAGGCCGGGGCGGCGCTGGTTCGTGAAAGCACGCTCGATCCCTATCTGATCCTGGTCGCGATCCTGGTGCTGCTGATCCTGCTCGGCTGTCTGATGGATTCGCTGAGCATGATCCTGCTCGCCATCCCCTTCCTCTGGCCGGTGGTGGCGGGGCTCGATTTCGGCCTGACGCCCGAGGATCAGAAGGTCTGGTTCGGCATCATCGCCCTGGTGGTGGTGGAGCTGGGGCTGATCACGCCGCCGGTCGGGCTGAATGTCTTCATCATCAACGGCCTCGCCCACGACGTGCCGATGCGCGAGACCTTCCGCGGCGTGATGCCGTTCTTCGCGGCCGAGATCCTGCGGGTGGCGCTGCTGGTGGCGGTGCCGGCGATCACGCTGACCCTGCCGCGATTGCTGGGGTATTGAGCAGATGAACCAGCTCTTCTTCCGCATCCGCCGCTCTCAGATCCGCCGCGACATCGCGGATCGCATCGATCAGCAGGCGCAGCACCGGTGTCGGCGGCTGGTCGGCCCGGGTGGTGAGCCCGACCGGTCCGCTGGTGTCGCCGGTATCCAGGCGCAGTTCGCGCAGCTGGCCCTCGGCGATGTCGCGGGCGACCACGCCGCGAGAAATGATCCAGACCGCATCCGACTGGCGGACATAGCTGCGGCCGAAGGTGCCCGAGACGGTTTCGATCGCCGTGTCGATCCGTCGGATGCCGGCGGCGATCAGGAACCGGTCCACCACCGGCCGGATGATCGAGCCGGGCGGCGGCACGATCATCGGATAACCGGCCACCGCCCGCGGGTCGGGGACCGGACGGTCGAGCAGGGGATGGCCGGGGCGAACGGCGAAGGTGACGCGTTCGGAATAGAGATGCTCGAAGCTGAGCCCGGTCATGGCTTCCGGCTCGGCCAGGCGCCCGACCACCAGATCGAGTTCGCCGATCCTGAGCTGGGCCAGCAGCAGGGTGTTGGGTCCGTCGACCACCCGCACGGTGGCCCGCGCACCGCCGGTGTCGAAGCGGCGCACCGCCGCCGGCATCACCTGGGCTGCGACGGTCGGCAGGGCGCCGATGCGCAGCAGCTCAGTTCCGCTGCCGCTCCGGGCGCGGGCGATGGCGTCGACGCCGTCGCTCAGGGCCGTCACCGCCGTGCCGGCATGGTTCAGGAACAGGCGGCCGAAGGGGGTGAGGGTCAGGCCGCGGCGGCCGCGATCGAACAGCCGCGCGTCCAGCACCTCTTCCAGCTCGCGCAGCGTTTTCGACACCGCCGGCTGGGTGATCGCCAGGCTGTCGGCTGCGGCCACCACGCTGCGCAGCCGCGCCACTTCCAGGAAGCATGTCAGATGCCGGAACTTGATGCGCCGGTCGATCATCTACCCGCCTCTCCCTTCACGCCGCCATGCATCATCCTACACGAGCCTGTGCCGATCTGGCGCCCCATGAAGGAGACCGGCCATGTCAGATCCGCGTGACATCAGGGGCGATGCGGTGCGCCGCCGGGTGCTGGGCGATGCCCATGTCGACCGGGCCCACCGCAACATGTCGACCTTCGATGCGCCGTTTCAGGAGTTCATCACCCGCGGCGCCTGGGGCGAGGTGTGGAGCCGGCCGCATCTGACCCCACGCGAACGGTCGATGCTGACCATCACCCTGCTGGCGGCGCTGGGCCATCACGACGAAATGGCGATGCATGTCCGCGCCACGGCCAATACCGGCGCCAGCGCTGCGGATGTGCAGGAGGCGCTGCTGCATGTGGCGGTCTATGCCGGGGTGCCGGCGGCCAATACCGCCTTTGCCATCGCCAAGCGGGTGCTGGCCGAGATGACGGCGGGGTCTTCCGCCGATGGAGAGGGAGGGCAGGACAGGTGACCGGAGAAATTTCCCCCCGCGACTGGTCGGCCCAGCCGCCCTATCTGGCGCCCGACTATAAATCGACCCTGCTGCGGGCGCCGTCGAAACCGCTGATCCCGATCCCGCACGGCATCATGGAGGCGACGGCCCCGGTCTTCGGCCAGGATGCGGTCGGGCCGCTCGACCACGACCTGACCCGCAATGGCCGGGTGAATGGCGAACCTTTGGGCGAGCGGATCGTGGTGACCGGCCGCGTGCTGGACGATGCCGGCCGGCCGGTGCCGGGCACGCTGATCGAGATCTGGCAGGCCAATGCCGCCGGGCGCTATGTCCATGTCGCGGATGCCCATGATGCGCCGCTCGATCCCAATTTCACCGGGGCGGGGCGGGTGGTGACCGATCAGGACGGCCGCTACAGCTTCATCACCGTCAAACCCGGCGCCTATCCCTGGCGCAACCATCCGAATGCCTGGAGGCCCAACCACATCCACCTGTCGCTGTTCGGGCGGAGCTTCGCCAGCCGGCTGGTGACCCAGATGTATTTCCCGGGCGACCCGCTGCTGGCGCTGGACCCGATCTTCCAGGCGACCGCCGATGCCGGGGCGCGGGACCGGCTGGTGGCGCGGTTCGATATCGGCGTCACGCAGCCGGAATTCGCCCTGGGCTATGTGTTCGACATCGTGCTGCGCGGCGCGATGGCCACGCCGATGGAGGATTGAGGCGATGCGCAACAGCCTGATCCAGACGCCGTCGCAGACCGTGGGGCCGTTCTTCGCCTATGGGCTGACCGCGCGGCAATACGGCTACAAAGGCGGCCAGATCGCCGATGCGGTGATCGCCGACGAGACCTGCCCGGGCGAGCGGATCGTGATCACCGGCCGGGTGCTGGATGGCGCCGGGGCGGCCATCGAGGATGCCCTGGTCGAGATCTGGCAATGCGATGCCGCCGGCCGGGTGGCGGGGCCGGCGACGCCCGGCTTCCGGGGGTTCGGCCGCTGCGGCACCGGCATCGACCCCGAGCGGCGCTTCCGGTTCGAGACCGTGCGGCCGGGCGTGGCTGCGGGCGAGGGCGGCGCACCGCATCTTTCGGTGATCCTGTTCATGCGCGGGCTGCTGAGCCACGCCTTCACCCGGATCTATTTCCCCGAGGACATCGCGGCGCTGGCGGCCGATCCGGTGCTGGCCCTGGTGCCGGAGGCGCGGCGGGAAACACTGGTGGCGCGGCGGCTGGTGGTGCCGGGGCTGCCTGCCTACGGCTTCGACATCCGCATGCAGGGCGATGGCGAGACGGTGTTCTTCGATGTCTGAGCATGAACGCGAAACGGTGCTGTTCACGGGCTCGGTGCTGTTCGGCGGGCTGTGGTCGGATGGCGAGGTGGCGGAGCTGCTGGCGGACCGCGCATTGATCGGCGCGATGCTGGAGGTGGAGGCGGTGCTGGCCGAGGCGGGGGAGGCGGCCGGGCTGGTGCCGGCGGCGGCTGCTGCTGCGATCGCCACCACTGCCCGCGGGCTCGACATCGACCCGGAGATGTTGGCGGCGGCCACGGCGCGGGACGGCGTGCCGGTCCCGGCACTGGTGCAGAGGCTGAGACGGGCGGTGACGGGCGAGGCGGCCGGCTTCGTGCATCTGGGCGCCACCAGCCAGGATGTGCTGGACAGCGCCATGATGCGCCAGGCCGGGCAGGTTCTGGCGGTGATCGACCGGCGGCTGGCCGGGCTGGTGGCACGGCTGACCGCGCTTGCGGATGCGCATCGGGCGACGATGATGGCCGGGCGGACGCGGGGGCAGATTGCCCTGCCGGTGCCGCTGGGCCTGAGGGTGGCCGGCTGGGCGGCACCGCTGATCCGCCATCGCCGGCGCCTGGACGACATGAAGCCGCGGCTGCTGGTCGCGACCCTGGGCGGGCCGGTGGGCAGCCTGTCGGGCATCGACCCCGGCGCGGCGGCGCGGCTGGAGGCGGCCTTCGCCGCCCGGCTGGGCCTGACCCTGCCGCCGATGCCGGGCCATGCCCAGCGCGACGGCCTGGCCGAACTGGGGAGCTGGCTGTCGCTGGTGGCGGGGGCGCTGGGCAAGATCGGCGCCGATCTGCTGATCATGGCACGGAGCGAGATCGCAGAGGTACGGATCGGCGGCGCCGGCGGATCTTCGGCCATGCCGCACAAGCGCAATCCGGTGCGGGCGGAGCTGCTGGTTGCGGCAGCGCGCGAGGTCGCGGGGCGCCTCGGCGCACTGCATGGCGCGCTGATCCATGCCGAGGAGCGCGACGGCGCCGCCTGGACGGCGGAATGGCAGAGCTGGCCCGCCATGGCGGTGGCGACCGCGGCGGCGCTGAACCATGCAGACGGGCTGCTGGACGATCTGGAGATCGATGCGCCGGCGATGCAGGCGCGGGCAAGCGATGGCGGCGATCGCGGATCGGCCGACCGTTTCATCGACCGGGTGATCGCCGAAGCGGCGCTGCGGGACGGCAGGCCCTCGGACGGCAGGTCTTCGGGCGGGAAGCTTTCGGGGGAGAGGGAGGATGCGTGAACGCACCCAGGTCGCGATCATCGGCGCAGGGCCCGCGGGGCTGCTGCTCGGTCAGCTGCTTCACAAGCATGGCATCGCCTCGGTCATCCTGGAACGGCGCAGTCGGGCCTATTGTGAAGGCCGGATCCGCGCCGGCGTGCTGGAACAGGGCACGGTGGATCTGCTGGACGAGGCAGGCGTGGCAGACCGGCTGCATCGCGAGGGGCTGGTGCATGGCGGCATCCATATCTCGCTGGATGGCCGGCGGGTGCATGTGGATCTGGCCGGCCGCGCCGGCGGGCGCCATGTGACGGTCTATGGCCAGACCGAGGTGGTGAAAGACCTGATCCGCGCCCGGCTGGACGTTCCCGGCGCCCTGCATTTCGAAGCGGACGAAGTGATGCCGCAAGGCTTCGATGGATCTGCGCCTTTCGTCACCTGGCGCGATGTCGACGGCCGGAGCCGGCGGCTGGACTGCGACGTCATCGCCGGCTGCGACGGCTTTCACGGCGTCACGCGCCAATGCCTGCCCGAGGGGGCGATCACCACGCATGAACGGATCTATCCCTTTGCCTGGCTGGGCATCCTGGCCGAGGCGCCGCCAGTGATGGACGAGCTGATCTATGCCCGCCATGCCCGCGGCTTCGCGCTCTACAGCATGCGCTCCCCCAGCATCGTGCGGCATTACGTGCAATGCGCGCCCGATACCGATCCCGCCGCCTGGCCGGATGCGCGAATCTGGGCGGAGCTGCGCGCCAGGCTGGGGGACGCGGACGGCGCGCGGCTGACCGAGGGGCGGGTGCTGGAAAAGGGCGTCACGCCGATGCGCAGCTTCGTGGCCGAACCGCTGCGCCACGGCCGGCTGTTCCTGGCCGGTGATGCCGCCCATATCGTGCCGCCGACCGGTGCCAAGGGGCTGAACCTGGCGGCGGGGGACGTACACTATCTGACCCGCGCCCTGGTCGACTGGTATGGCGGTGGTGGCGAGGCGGCGCTTGGCGCCTATTCGGCCCGGGCCCTGGCGCGGGTGTGGAAGGCGCAGCGCTTTTCGTGGTGGATGACCGCGATGCTGCATGATTTCGGGCCGGCGGCATCGACCTTCGATGCCGGGTTGCGGCGGGCGGAGCTTGAATATCTGCTGTCGTCGGAAGCCGCCCTGACCACGCTTGCCGAGAATTATGTCGGCCTGCCGTTCTGACCGTTTTCCCGGTTGCCTCCTGCCATGCGGCCGCGACGCGGCAGCCATGTCGAGCTGCGTCTGCCGCAGTCCCACGCGCCTCGGCTATCGTTCGCATATCGGGCCGGCCTCGTGGCCTGCGGACGTGGAGTGCGACGGCAATGGGATTGATCACCCTGGTGCTGGTGATGCTGCTGGCGGTGGTGGCGAGCGGTTTTGTGGTCAGGCTGTTGCCGGTGCCGGTTCCCCTGCCTCTGGTTCAGATCGCGCTGGGGGCCGGCATTGCCGCGGTGGCCGATCTGGGTATCGTGCTTGCGCCCGAGGTCTTCTTTCTGCTGTTCCTGCCGCCGCTGCTGTTTCTGGATGGCTGGCGGATCCCCAAGCCAGGGCTGTTCCGTGACTATGGTGCCGTCCTGCAGCTGGCGCTGGGGCTGGTGGTGTTCACCGTGCTGGGCATGGGCTTCTTCATCCATTGGATGATCCCGACCATGCCGCTGGAGGTGGCCTTTGCGCTGGCGGCCGTGCTGTCGCCGACCGATCCGATCGCGGTGACGGCGATCGCCGCCCGCAGCCCGCTGCCGGCGCGGGTGATGCATGTGCTGGAAGGCGAATCGCTGCTCAACGACGCCTCGGGCCTGGTCTGCCTGCGCTTCGCGGTGGCGGCGCTGCTGACCGGCAGTTTCTCGATGTCGGATGCCCTGCTGACCTTCGCACAGCTGGCGCTGGGCGGGCTTGCGACCGGTGTGCTGATCACCCTGGGTGCCACCTGGATCAAGGGGCGGATCAGTCGCCATGCCGGCGAGGAGCCGGGTATCGAGGTGCTGATCAGCCTGTTGATCCCCTTCGGCGCATATCTGGTGGCGGACCGCTTAGGCGTGTCGCCGATCCTGGCGGCGGTGGCCGCAGGCATCACCATGTCCCATGCCGAGATCCGCGGTCAGGTGCAGGCGATCACCCGGGTACGACGCAATGCCGTGTGGGATACGGTGCGGTTCGCCGTCAACGGCGTGATCTTCGTGCTGATGGGCGAGCAGCTGCCGGCGATCCTGTCGGGCGCCGTCACCGCGGTGCGCGAGACCGGCCATCGCGAGGCCTGGTGGCTGGCGGTCTATGTGCTGGCGATCACGGCCGGGCTTGCGGCGCTGCGCTGGCTTTGGGTCTATGTCTCACTGCGCCTGACCCTGCTGCGCCGGCACGAGGGGGCGCCGCTGTCGCGCGGCACCATTCACCGGCTGGTGGGGGCGATGACGCTGGCGGGGGTGCGCGGTGCCATCACCCTGGCCGGCATCCTGACCCTGCCGCTGATGCTGGACCACAGAACCGCGTTTCCGGCGCGGGATCTTGCGGTCTTTCTGGCGGCCGGGGTGATTCTGGCCTCGCTGATCGCGGCGGCGATCGGCCTGCCGCGGGTGCTGAAGGGGCTGGCGCCGGATGCGCTGGCAGAGGCGGACCAGACCGCCGACCGCATTCGGGCGGCGGCGGCGCGAGCGGCGATTCTGGCGGTGGAACGCGCCCAGCACGAGATGTCGGCGGGGCGTACCGATGCCGATCTGCATGCCGCCGTGGCGGCCCGGGTGATGGAGCTGTACCGCCGCCGGTTGGATGCCGACAGCCCGGATGCCACCACGGCCGATCTGTTCCGCCGCACCGACGAGATCGAGCGCCGGCTGCGGCTGGCGGGGCTGAGGGCCGAGCGGGCGGAGATTTTCCGCATCGCCCGGGCCCGCGAGATCGATGACGACCTGGCCCGCCGGCTGGTGCGCGAGATCGACCTGATGGAGGCCCGCTACCTGGCCTGACTGCCCGGCCCTTCAGGTCCCGGCCCTTCAGCTCCCAGGCCTTCGCATTTCATTTGGTGAAGATGCAGTAGCAGCCATTGGTGAACATGCACCAGGGTGAGCCGGCACCGGCGACCTGATCCAGCGCCTGATCGTCGAGTTCGTCATTCGGGCGGCCGTCGGTCGTGCGGCTGTGAAACTGGCGCTCGATTTCCGCGACGTCGATGTCGAGCCCGTTTGCGCGGGCAACCTCTTCCAGCCGGCGCGAGGCGGCGCCGATATCGCCACCCTCGCCCAGCAGGTCGGGGTTGGACTGGATGATGTCCTTCAGCTTGTCGAAATCGCTGCTCATGGCGGGTATCCGGTGTCGTGGGCTGATCCGGGCCTGACGCTAGCGCCTGTCGACGGCTTCCGCCATGGTCGGCCGTGGCCGATGTTGACGACCGTGTACCGCGGCTCAACCGAACGGCAGCAGAAAGCAGGAGGCCTGCGGTCCGCCATGGGCGAGGGCGTCCGCATGGCAGAGCCCGGCCAGGCCCTTGAACAGGCAGGGATCCGGCGCGGCCAGCGGCGGGGCGTCGCTCCAGAGCACCGGCGGGCCGCACAGACGCTCGGGGACCGTTCGGCCGGCCCGGATGAGGATGATCCGGCGGCCGGCATCGCCGCAGCAGAGATCCCCGGCGCCCGATGAGGGGGCGCCTGCCGTCGTGGCGAGGGCCATGTCCAGCTCCGCACGCCGGTCGGCGAAGATGTCGGGCGCCAGGTTGAGCAGGGCCAGCCGGGCGAGCGCAATGCCGGCCGCGCCATGGCACCATGCGGTGGCGGGGCGATGACCGCGATCGGGGGAGGGCCAGTTGGCGCGGGCCGGATCGAACAGCCGATCTTCGGCCGTCAGCGCCCGGCGGGCGGCATCGATGAGGGCCGGGGTATCGGTCACGGCACCGGCCGCGGCCAGCGCCACCGCCATGCCCGACTGGCCATGGGCAAGGCCCGCCAGCACCGGGCCGCGGGCCGGCTGCCAGATCAGGGCATCGCCATCGGTGGTGGCCATGGCGGTGAGGCGATCGGCCTGGCGCAGCAGCCGTCGGGCCAGCGCGGCCGAGGGGGCGCGGCTGTGCAGGAAGGCGAGGGCGACCACCAGCCCGGCCAGGCCGTCATGCAGATCGAACGGCAGGGATGCGGTGCTGTCGTCGGGATCGGCGGTGCGGGCGAGGCGGGAAGCATCGTCGATGAGCGCCGGATCGTCGAGCAGCTCTGCCGCCCAGACCAGGCCTGCGATCATGCCGCCCAGCCCGTCGGCATAGCCGGGGCCGAAGGCTGTAAGCGCGTTATCCGCCCCGGGATCTGCGATGAAGCGGCGGAGCGGCAGAAGGGCGGCCCGTGCGGCGTCCAGCCAGTCGGGCCGCCCGGCCAGACGGCCGGCCTGGGCCAGCGCCAGCGCGATGCCGGGGCTGCCGTGATAGAGGCCGTGGCCGGCCGGCCGCCAGGCGATTGGCGGGCGTTCATGGGGGCGGATCCAGTCGATGCCGCCATCGCGGCGGGGCAGGGCGGTGGCGACCAGATGCGCCGCCAGGCCCTGGTAATCGGCGGCTGCCGGCCGGACCGGCGCCAGCACCTGGCCGAGCATGCCGCCTGCGCGCCGCCGGTCGCCATCCGACAGCGCGCGGGCCTTTGCGATGATGCGGGCCCGCGGGGGTGGGTCGAGCCGGCCGATCGGGCTGCCATCGGCTTCGCCGAGCCGGCCATCGGCCGGATCGAAGCGGAAAGCGGGCACGTCCAGACGGGCGAGCGCGCGCGCCTCTGCCGCCAGCAGGCCCGGCCAGAGACCGGCATCGATGCCCGGCTGTGGCGGCCGGTGGGCGATGCGGGCGGCCTGGGCGGCGGGTGCCTCCGGGGCATCGGCCAGGTCCGGCTCGGCCAGACGCACCAGCAGGCGGCGATAGCTTTCGGTCGGCAGGGCGACATGGCGGCAGAGCGCGCCGGTGAAGGCGAGGGGGCCGTCTTCGGCGGTCAGCGCATCGCGATGGGCGATCAACACCTCCATCGCCGCGTCATGGCCGTCGACCAGCGCCGGGACCCAGGGGGTGACATCCACCTCCTGCCCGTCGAGCACGGGGCGGCAGGGATCTTCTACCGGCACCGCCACCGTTGCGCGGCGGATCCAGTCGGTGCCGATATGGCACCAGCCATTGTCGGGCACGGTCGCTGCCGGCAGCACCGGGCCGAGGCAGCCCATATTGCGCCAGATACCGCCCGGCAGCGGCACCAGGAAGGGCAGCAGCCCGGTGGTGAGCAGGGCGGGCGTGGCCTCCAGCCGGTCCAGGGCGGGCGACGCCGCGGGCAGGCCGAACAGGCATTCGAGATCGACCACCACCGGTGCGGCGCCGGCCGCGATCAGATTGTCGGAATGCACGTCATTGGCGCCGAGCAGGTCGAGCACCGCTGCAAGCCCGCCCAGGCGGCGGTGGAAGGCCTCCACCTCCGCCGTATCGGCACAGGGGGCCGCTCCACCCAGGCCATCCAGCCATGGCTGCCGCAATCAATGACCGCCGGACAATGCTGCGGCGGCAGGCGGTGGCGCTGGCCGGCGCTCATCCGCTCTTCAAGCCAGCCGAGCAGGGCGAAGAAGCCGGCTTCGGGCGCAAGGCCGCGGGGTTTGAAGGCGAGCGCCCGGCCGTCGGCAAGATCGACCCGCGCCACGCCGCGGCCATGGCCATGGGGGTCCGACAGGCCGAAGGTGATGTTCGTGATGTCAGGAGCGGGACCCGTGAGCGGGGCCAGCCGGTCGCGGTCGGCGGCGAAGGCGCGAAGCAGATCGGCCGCCGCCGCCCGACCATCGGCCGCGACCCGGTCCAGACGCGAGGCCAGGACCGGGTGTCGGGCGCACACAGCCTGCCAGCCACCCGCGATCAGCCCGGCGATAAAGGCGTCATGGGCGGCGGAAGAGGTGCCGGCCGGTGGCCGGTCGAGCAGCAGCGCGGCGGCCGGCAGGGGCGGGCGGCGGGTTTCGAACAGCTGGAAGACCAGCGGCGCCGCGATGGCGGCAAAACGTCCGGCCAGGTGATCGGCGAGGCCGCGGATCGCGGCCATCCGCCAGCCCTCCGCCACGCCGGGCAGGGCATCCAGGCCCATGGCCGCCGCCCGGCCGAGCGGGCGGAACAGGCCGTCGAAGGGGAGCGCCGTCACCTCAGGGCACCAGCATGGCATCGTCGACCCCGAACACCCGATTGAAGGCGATCCGTCCGGGTGGGGTGACGATCAGGGTCCGGCTGGTTTCGGCCCGCCGCACCCAGCCCTGGTCCAGCGCATGGGTGAACAGGGCAGCCCCCAGCCGGCCGGCCAGATGGTGGCGGCGCTCGCTCCAGTCCAGGCAGGTGCGGCAGAGCGGCCGGCTGCCCCGGCCGACATCGATCGCGATGCCGTGATCGTGGAAGAAATCACGGCCGCGGGCGGTGACGGCACCCGATCCGTCGGCGACCGCAACCAGCCCGCCGGCTTCCAGCGCCGCGGCCAGGCCGACCCCCAGCCTGCCGGCCATGTGGTCATAGCAGCTGCGGGCGGCGCGCAGCGCCAGATCGCGCGGACCGACCGGCCGATGGCGCACCGGGCCGGTGGCGGCGACGGTCATCAGAGCCTCGATCACCTCGGCGACGGCGGGGGAAGCGAGGCGGACATAGCGGTGCCGGCCCTGGCGTTCACCGGTGATCAGCCCGGCATCGGCCAGCTTCGCCAGATGGCCGCTGGTGGTCTGGGGGGTGACGCCGGCATGGGCGGCAAGCTCACCCGCGGTCAGTGCCCGGCCGTCCATCAGGGCGGTCAGGATATTGGCGCGGGCGACGTCGCCGATGACGGCGGCGATTTCGGCGACCAGCTGTCCGGAGGCGATGTTCGGCGTCATCGGTGATGGCTCCTGTCTGTCCGCCGTCATAGAGCGTGATGATGCGCAGGCGCAGGCGGGATGCCAAGACCCATGACGTTCAACCGCCCCCCGCCAGCAGGCGCAGCCCCAGCAGGATCAGGGCACCGAAAAACACCCGGCGGAAATGACGTTCGGGCAGGCGGCGGCGCAGCCGGGCGCCCAGTGCCATGCCCGCCACCGCCGGGATCACCGCCAGGGCCGAGGCGAGACCGAGTTCGGGGGTGAGCAGCGACCGCCCGCCGAGGGCAAGGCCGAGTGCCGCGGTCGACACCGCGAACAGCAGGCCCATGGCCTGGACCAGGGCGTTGCGATCCAGCCCCAGCGCCTGCAGCCAGGCGACACCCGGCACCACGAAGGATCCGGTGAGCCCGGTGAGCAGGCCGTTCACCGCACCGATCACGGGTGAGATCCAGGGTTCGGCCCGGGGCGGGGCGCGGAAAGAGAGGCCGGCGAGACCGGCGGCGCCATAGATCATCACCACCGCCCCGAGCAGCCGGGCGAGCCGGTCCGGATCGGTTTCAGCCAGGATCGCCACACCCATCCAGATGCAGGGGATCGAGACCAGCAGCAGCGACCAGAGCCGGCGGAGCAGCGGTTTCAGGTGGCCGCCGGTCAGCGCCTGCTGAAGATTGGTCACGAAAGACGGCACCAGCAGAAGGGCCATGGCCTCGGGCAGGCCGGTGATCCCGGCCAGCACCGCCAGCGAGACGGTGGGCATGCCGAAGCCGACCACGCCCTTGACGGTGCCGGCAAGCAGGAAGGCGCCGGCGACGGCGAGTATCAGGGCGGGATCGGTTTCAGAGAGCATCGGCCGGGGCCTCCGCGCGCTGCGTGAGACCATAATCGCGCAGCGTGGTCGCGACCCTCAGGCGATAATCGGCGAAGACGCCGGAACGGCCGACCGCCTGGGCCATGCGATGGGCGCCGTCGCGCCGCCAGGCATCGACCGCGGCCATGTCGCGCCAGGCGGAGAGCGACAGCAGATGGCCGGGGCGGGCGAGGTTCTCGAAGCGCTCGACCGACACGAAGCCGTCGACCTCGCCGAGGCGCGGGCTGAGCATGGTGGCATGTTCGAGATAGGTCTGGCGGCCGATCTCGGTCGGAACGGCTTCGAAGACGACGAGGATCATGGGATGACCAGGCTCCTGAGGAGGATGTAGCCCGCAGATCCTAGCCCGTCGATATGCCCCGATGTTTCGGCCCCGGCCGAAATGAGGCTGGAACCAGGGTGAGCATGGAACCATGGGCCTGGCATGCCGGTTCAATCGTTTCAACGGACTCTGACGGAAGGTCATCGAGATGAAGATCGTGCGACGTGGATCTGCCGCCTGGTCGGGCGGCATCAAGGACGGCAAGGGATCGGTTTCCACCGAAAGCGGGGCGCTCAACGCCTATCCCTATGGCTTCGCGGCCCGGTTCGAGGATCAGGCCGGAACCAATCCGGAAGAATTGCTGGCGGCGACCCATGCCGGCTGCTTCACCATGGCCTTGTCGCTGATCCTGGGCGAGGCGGGGCTGACCGCCGACGAGATGAAGACCGAGGCGAAGGTGACCCTGGAAAAGGTCGCCGACGGTTTCGAGATCACCGCGGTTCATCTCTCGCTCACCGCCAAGGTGCCGGGCGCCGATCAGGCGAAGTTCGAGGAACTGGCCGCCAAGGCCAAGGCCGGCTGCCCGGTCTCGAAAGTGCTGAAGGCCAAGATCACGCTGGATGCGACGCTCGCCGCCTGAGGCTCGATCGTCTTCAGGCTTCAGGTTTCAGCCTTCGGGCGGCGGGGCGGAGAGCAGCGTCTCCGCCGCCCAGATCCAGCGGTCGATCAGCTCGCGCTCGGTCTCGGGCCGTCGCGAGATCTGGCGCGAGACCGCGAGGCCGCGCAGGACCTGGATGGTCATCTCCACCACCGCGGCATAATTCGGCCGGTCGGCGACCGGCGCGAACAGGGCCGAGACCACCCGTTCGCGATCGCTGCGGGCATCGCGTTCGGCGGCGCGGATCGCGGCCTGAAGATCGGGATCGGTGCGGGCGGCGGCCCAGAGTTCCAGCTCGGCCATGAAGGCGGGCTGGCTGCTCATCTCCACCAGGCTGCGGATCGCGCGTGCGACCGGGCTCGTGTCCGGTTCGTGATGTTCCAGCGCGCGCGAAACCGCGGCGTCGTTGCGCCGGACCAGCTCGCCGATCGTGGCCGAGAGCAGGGCGGCATGGCTTGGGAAATGATGCAGCAGCGCGCCGCGGCTGGCGCCGGCGCGGCGCTGGACTTCCAGCGTCGTGGTCCGCGCCACGCCGCGTTCGATCAGCGAGGTGACCGCCGCATCCAGCAGGCGCTGCCGGGTCTGGTCGCGCTGCTGGTCGCGGAGCGAGGGCCGGGCAGCGGAAGCATCGGTCATCTGGCGGCGTCTCCGGCAGCGTGTGAGCGAGGTGGGGGATTGCAAGCACGCCCGGCGGCGGATTGCAACCCGCGACCATGGGTGGCGCTTCGACAGTCAGGATTGACTGTCTGTGGGGTCGAGTCATACAGTCAATATTGACTGTGAAGCCTGAACCCCCCTCGACCGGAGCCCCCGATGCCCGATTTCGCCACCCTGCGGATCGACCAGGATCCCGCATCGCCCCGCATTGCGCGGCTGCTGCTGAACCGTCCCGAACGGCTGAACGCCATCACCGACCAGACCCCCCGCGACATCCGCGAGGCGGTCGCCTGGGCCGAGGCCAATGATCAGGTCCATGTGATCGTGGTCGAGGGCGCGGGGAAGGGCTTCTGCGGCGGCTATGACCTGGCCGATACGGCAGAACAGGTGGTGGAGCACCCCTGCCAGCAGGAAAGCTATCCCTGGGATCCGATGGTCGACTACGCGTACATGAAGCGGAACACCGAGGATTTCATGAGCCTCTGGCGCTGTTCCAAGCCGACCATCGCCAAGGTCCATGGCGCGGCGGTGGCCGGCGGCAGCGACATCGCGCTTTGCTGCGACCTGCTGGTGATGGCCGAGGATGCCCGCATCGGCTACATGCCGACCCGTGTCTGGGGTTGCCCGACCACGGCGATGTGGACTTACCGGCTGGGGCCGACCCGCGCCAAGCAGCTGATGTTCACCGGCGACGTGATCGACGGTCGCACCGCCGCCGCCTGGGGGCTGGCCAACGAGGTGGTGCCGGCGGCGGAGCTGGAGGCGGCGACCCGGAAGCTGGCGGAGCGGATTGCCGGTGTACCGCGCGGCCATCTGGCCATGCACAAGATGGTGGTCAATCAGGTGATGCTGACCATGGGTCTGGAACAGAGCCAGATGATGGCGACCGTGTTCGACGGCATCACCCGCCACAATCCGGAAGGGCTGTGGTTCCGCCGTTATGCCCAGGCCGAGGGCTTCAAGGCGGCCGTCCAGTGGCGCGACAGCGGCCGGCCGATCCCCGAGGGCGATGAAGCCCGTGCAGCCATCCACCAGATGGACAACCGGGCCAAGGGCTGAGCCCGTTCGGGCATCGATCCCGCAAAAACAAGACGACAAGAAAACAGAACGACAGGGAGAAACGGCCATGATGCCGGAGACCGATCGGCGGGGGGCGGCGCTGCTGGCCCGCCTGGACGCCACACCCACGCCGCTGGCGCTGCTGGACCGGGTCGCGGCGGCCCGGCCGGCGCATCCGGCGCTGGAATACCTGCCCGATGCCGCGGGCACGCCGGCGGTGGTGGTGTCCTATGACAAGCTGCTGGCGGATGTCCGCCGGGCGGCAGCCGCTCTGCGCCGGCTGGGGGTCGGGCCGGAGGACGGGGTGGCGATCCTGCTGCCCTTCGTGCCCCAGGCCGTGACGGCGGTGCTGGCGGCCGCCACCGTGGGCACCGCCTTTCCGGTCAACCTGCTGCTCTCGGCCGAGGCGATCGCTGCCCAGCTGCGGCTGGCCCGGGTGCGGGTGGTGGTGACCATGGGGCCGCATCCGGCGCTGGATGTGCGGGCGCGGGTGGCGGCGGCCGTGGCGGACGCGCCTGGTGTCGCCACGGTCGTGGAAGTACCGGTGGGGCCCGAGACGACCGATGCGCTCGGCTGGACCGCCTTCCTGGCGCTGGGCGAGGGCGCCGGGCCGGTATCGCCGGGGGATGCCGACCGGGTCGCCGCTTTCATCCATACCGGGGGTACCACCGGCGCGCCGAAACTGGCGCGGTTGTCTGCCCGCAATCTGGTGGCGGCAACCCTGATGGTCGCCGCCGGCAACGGCATGGGCCCCGCGGACCGGGTGCTGACCGGGCTGCCGCTGTTTCATGTCGGCGGGCTGGTCGATGTGCTGCTGGCGGCGCTGTCGGAAGGGGCGACGGTGATCTTCCCGACCGCGACCGCCCTGCGCAACCCGGCCGTGGTCGGCCGGTTCTGGGAGATCGTCGACGAGACCCGCACCAGCCTGATCGGCAGTGTCCCCACCATTCTGGCGGCGATCGTCGATGCGCCGCGCGGCAGCTCCACCCTCGCCACGCTTCGCGGCCTTCTGACCGGCGGCTCGCCGCTGGCGCCGGAACTGGCGAAGCGGGTGGAGGCGGTGAGCGGCCGGCCGGTCTCGCAGCTCTACGGCATGACCGAAACCGGCGGCATCGTCGCGGTGCAGCCGGTGGATGGCCGTTTTCACGATCATGCCGTCGGCCCGCCGGTGCCGCTGATGCAGGTGGCCGTGGCCCAGGGCGGCGAGATCCGCGTTGCCGGCCCCAATGTCTTTCAGGGCTATCTGACCGAGGCGGGTATCGAGGGGGTGCCGGCCGACGGCTGGTTCGCCTCGGGCGATCTGGGCGAGCTGCTGCCGTCGGGCGAATTGCGGATCACCGGCCGGGCCAAGGATGTGATCATCCGCAGCGGCCACAATATCGATCCGGTTCTGATCGAAGAGGTCGCCCATCGCCATCCGGCGGTTGCCCAGGCGGCGGCGGTGGCGATGCCCGATGATTATGCGGGCGAATTGCCGGTGCTCTATGTCATGCCCCGCGCGGGGGCGGATTGCCGGGCCGAAGATGTCGCGGCCTTCGTGGCCGCCGCGATCGCCGAACCGCCGGCCCGGCCGCGCCATGTCTTCGTGGTGCCGGATCTGCCGTTGACGCCGCTCGGCAAGATCGCCCGCTTCCGCCTGCGCCAGGACGCGACCCTGCACCGGGTGCGGGCGGCGCTCGCCGATATCGCCCTCGGGGCGGAGCTGCGCTGCACCGATCCTGCTGCCCGGCAGGTGGCGGTGGAGGTGCCGGGCGGCCTTGACGAGACGGGTCGTGCGGCCGTGTCCGGGGTGCTTGCGCGCCTTGGCCTCGGCCTGGCGGACGGGTGACGGCATCCCGGCGGATGCTTCAGGCCACCCGCCGCCGCATTTCCCGCGCGGCCCGGACCAGGGCCTGAAGGGCCGGCTTCACCTCGTCCCAGCGACGGGTCTTGAGGCCGCAATCCGGATTGACCCAGATCCGGTCGGCGGGCAGGCGTGCACAGGCCCGCTCCAGAAGGGCGACCATTTCCTCTTCCGACGGCAGGCGCGGGCTGTGGATGTCGTAGACGCCGGGGCCGATCTCGTTGGGATAGGCGAAGGTGGTGAAAGCGTCGAGCAGCTCCATTTTCGAGCGCGCGGTCTCGATCGAGATGACATCGGCATCCAGGGCCGCGATGGCGTCGATGATGTCGTTGAACTCGGAATAGCACATATGGGTGTGGATCTGGGTGGCATCGCCGACACCCGAAGCCGCAAGGCGGAAGCATTCGGTGGCGGCATCGAGCCAGGCCGGGCGATCCGCCCCCCGCAGGGGCAGTCCTTCACGGAAGGCCGGCTCGTCGATCTGGATCACCTCGATGCCGGCGGCTTCAAGGTCGGAGACTTCGTCGCGGAGCGCCAGTGCGATCTGGCGGCAGACCTCCATCCGCGGCAGGTCGTCGCGCACGAAGGACCATTGCAGCATGGTCACCGGCCCGGTCAGCATGCCCTTCATCGGCCGGTCGGTCAGGCTGCGGGCGAAGGCCGACCAGCGCAGCGTCATCGGCTGCGGCCGCGAGACGTCACCCCAGATGATCGGCGGGCGGACATAGCGCGAGCCATAGCTCTGTACCCAGCCATGATCGGTGAAGGCGAAGCCGGCGAGCTGTTCGCCGAAATACTGCACCATGTCGTTGCGCTCGAACTCGCCATGGACCAGCACGTCGAGGCCGGTTTCTTCCTGCCAGCGGATCGCTTCGGTGGTGCGGGCGGCGATCAGCGCGTCGTAATCAGCGTCGTCGAGCCGGCCGGCGGCATGGTCGGCGCGGGCCTTGCGGATTTCCGGCGTTTGCGGAAAGGAGCCGATGGTGGTGGTCGGGAAGGCCGGCAGGCCCAGCCGGTCGTGCTGCGCCCGCGCGCGGACCGGATAGGCGGTCTGCCGCCGGGCCATGGCGGGGGTGACGGCCGCAAGACGCGCCGCCACCGCAGGGTCGTGAATGCGGGCTGACGCGCGCCGGGTCGCCATGGCGGCCTCGGCCTCGGCCAGATCTTCTGCGACGGCGTCCCGGCCGTCACTCAGTGCGCGGGCCAGGATTCTGAGTTCGTCGAGTTTCTGAACGGCGAAGGCGAGCCAGGACCGCAGCTCCGGATCGAGCCGGGTCTCGCGGTCGAGATCGATCGGCACATGCAGCAGACTGCAGGACGGGGCAAGCTGGATGCCCTCGGGGCCCCGCGCATCGACGATCGGGGTCAGCCGGTCCAGCAGCCGCGAAAGATCGGCCCGCCAGACATTGCGACCATCGATCACCCCCAGCGACAGCCGGGTCTCGGGGGTGAGTTTCGGCAGGATCGGGCCCAGCTGATCGGGCGCGCGGACCAGATCCAGATGCAGCCCGTCGACCGGCAGCCGGCAGAGCGTGTCGGCCAGATGGTCGACGCCACCGTGATACGTGGTGAGCATGATCCCAAGCCCGGTTGCCGCCGCTGCAAAGGCTTCGGTGGCGGTCGCGACCGCCGCGGCGACCGCCGGGTTCTCGTCCAGAACCAGCACCGGTTCGTCGAGCTGGAGTTCCGTCGCCCCCGCCGCCGCGAGCAGGCGCAGGACATGGGTGTAGACCGGCAGCAGGCCCGGCAGCAGGCGCAGCCGGTCGAAGGTCTCGCCCGCGCATTTGGCCAGCATCAGGAAGCTGACCGGGCCGAGCAGCACCGGCCGGGTCCGGAAACCCAGGCCGCGCGCCTCGATATACGCGTCGACGACGCGGGTATCGCCCAGGAAGAAGCTCTGATCGGGCCGGAGTTCGGGGACGAGATAATGGTAGTTGGTGTCGAACCACTTGGTCATCTCCATGGCCGGCAGCCCGTCGGGCGTGCCGCGCGCCATGGCGAAATACGTGTCGAGACCGACCCGGCCGCCGGCATGGTCTCTACCCGGGCCGGCATAGACCGGGGGCACCGCGCCGACCATGACGGCGGTGTCGAGCACATGATCGTAGAGCGAGAAGTCGCCCGAGGGCAGGCAGGTGATGCCGGCGGCATGCTGGCGTGCCCAGGTGGCGGCCCGCAGGCTGCGGGCGGTGTCGAGCAGGTCATCGGTTGCGCTCTCTCCCCGCCAGCAGGCTTCCAGCGCCGTCTTGAGTTCGCGGCGCGGGCCGATACGGGGAAAGCCGAGCGAGGCGGTGCGGATCAGCGGGGCGGACATGTCAGGCGGCTCCGAGGACGGGGATGACGGTGGTCACGATCGACAGATCGAGCGCTTCGTAATCGTGATAGCCGAGGGTCTTGTAGAGCTGGGCGCGGGTCTGCATGCGCGGCAGCATGGCCGTGGTCGCATCGTCGCGGACCAGGGCGGCATAGAGTTCTTCCTGGGCGCGGGCGGCGACGCGGAGCGAGCTGACCGGCCAGATCACCATGCGATAGCCCATCTCCTCGAAGCGGGCGCCGGTGATCGCAGGCGTGCGGCCGAACTCGGTCATGTTGGCCAAAAGCGGCACGCCCGGCAGGCGGCGGGCGACTTCGGCGAACATGTCTTCCGAGGTCAGTGCCTCGGGGAAGATGGCGTCGGCCCCGGCCTCGACATAGGCGCGGGCGCGCTCGATCGTACCGTCGAGACCTTCGGATGCTGCGGCATCGGTCCGGGCGACGATCACCAGGTCGCGGCGGGCCCGGGCGGCGGCGGCGATCTTGGCGGCCATGTCGGGCAGCGAGGCCAGCTTCTTGTCGTTCAGATGGCCGCATTTCTTGGGCAGCAGCTGGTCTTCGATATGCACCGCCCCGGCGCCGGCCTCTTCGAAGCTGCGCACCATGTGCATGACGTTCAGCGCCTCGCCATAACCGGTATCACCGTCGACCAGCAGCGGCAGCCCCGCGGCGCGGGCGATCTGGCGGATGAAGAAGGCGACCTCGTCGACGGTGATGATGCCGAGATCGGGCAGGCCCATCGAGGCGGTCATCGCCGCCCCCGACAGATAGAGCGCATCGAAGCCCGCCGCCTTTGCCTGCAGGGCGGCAAGGCCGTTATGGGCACCCGGCAGGCGCAGGATGCCGGGCCGGGCCAGGAGGTTCCGGAAGCGCCTGCCCGCGGGTTCCGCGGGCAGGTGGTCGGCGATGAGATAGGGCATCGGAGGGGATCCTCGGGTCAGGCCGCACGCACCCGGCCGGCCGGGTCGCGCTGCCCGATCGGCAGGAAGGGGCGCGGCTCGGGGCCGACATAATTGGCCGAGGGGCGGATGATCTTGCCGTCCTGGCGCTGCTCGATCACATGGGCCGACCAGCCGGACGTTCGCGCGATCACGAAAAGCGGCGTGAACAGCAGGGTCGGGATGCCTGTCACGTGGTAGGCGACGGCGGTGTACCAGTCGAGATTGGCGAACATCGCGCGGGCATCGGCCATCACCGCCTCGATCCGCTCGGCGATGTGGTAGAGCCGCATGTCGCCGGTCTCTTCCATCAGCCGGCGGGCGACCTGTTTCGCCACCACATTGCGCGGATCGGCGATGGTGTAGACCGGATGGCCGAAGCCGATGATCACCTCTTTCGCCGCCACCCGCCGCCGGATATCGGCCTCGGCCTCGTCGGGCGTGGCATAGCGCAGCTGGATGTCGAGGGCGACCTCGTTGGCACCGCCATGCTTTGGCCCGCTCAGGGCGCCGATGCCGCCGGTGATCGCCGAATAGAGATCGGCGCCGGTGCCGGCAATGGTGCGGGCCGCGAAGGTCGAGGCGTTGAATTCGTGCTCGGCATAGAGATTGAGCGAGGTGTGCATCGCCCTGACATGCGAGGACGGGGCCGGCCGGCCGTGCAGCAGGTGCAGGAAATGGCCGCCGATGCTGTCGTCGTCGGTTTCGACCTCGATCCGCCGGCCGGCATGGGCGTAGTGGCGCCAGTAGAGCAGCATCGAGCCGAGCGAAGCGAGCAGCCGATCGGCGAGATCACGGGCGCCGGCGGGGTTGTGGTCGGCGGCCTCGGGCAGGGCGCAGCCCAGGGCCGAGACGCCCGAGCGGAGTACGTCCATGGGATGGGCGGCGGCGGGCAGGGCTTCCAGTGTCCGGCGCACGGCCTGGGGCAGGCCGCGCAGCCGCTTCAGCTTCTCGCGATAGAGCCGCAGCTGCGCCTCGGTCGGCAGGCTGCCGTGGATCAGCAGATGGGCAATCTCTTCGAAATCGCAGCGGTCGGCGATGTCGAGGATGTCGTAGCCGCGATAATGCAGATCGTTGCCGCTGCGGCCGACGGTGCAGAGCGCGGTGTTGCCGGCGGGCACGCCCGACAGGGCGACCGATTTTTTCGGGCGGGGGGTCTCGGAGGGTATCGTGGTGGTCATCTGCCTGAACTCCTTCTGAAGGTCAGCCGATCCGGTCGAAAATGCCGTGGAGTGCGCGCGCGCCCAGCCGGTCGGGCGAGACGCTGAAGCTCAGCCCGGCAAGATCGTCGGCGGAGAGATGCGGCAGGCGCTCGACGGTGGCGAGGAAGCGGTCCTGCTCCACCTGGTCGATCACGCCCTCGGCGAGGATGCGGAACTTGGCGACATAGTCGGGGCGGCGGAAGGGGCGGGCGCCGGCCGGATGGGCATCGGCCACCGCCAGCTCGTCCGTGATCTCGCGGCCGTCGTCGAGGGTGACGACCACCCGCCCGCCGAAAGCTTTCTCCGCCGGATCGGCGGCGTGATAGCGCCGGGTCCAGGCGGGATCCTCCACCGTCGAGATCTTGCGCCAGAGGGCGATGGTCGAGGGGCGGGCGGCGCGGTCGGGCGCATAGGAGCGCTGGTGGTGCCAGCCGCCGTCTTCCAGCGCCACCGCGAAGATGTACATGATCGAATGATCCAGCGTCTCGCGGCTGGCCCTGGGGTCGAACTTCTGCGGGTCGCCGCTGCCGGTACCGATCACGTTATGGGTGTGGTGGCTGGTGTGGATGACGATGCTCTTCACCCGGGCGGGATTGCCGATCGCGGGTGCCATGCGGCGGGCCAGATCGATCAGCGCCTGGGCCTGGTATTCGGCCGAATATTCCTTGGTCCAGGTTTCAAGGATCGCGCGCTTCGGTTCTCCGGGTGCGGGGAGCGGCACGTGGTAGACCGCGTCGAAGCCGCCGAGCATGCGGGCGATGACCCCGTCCTCGCCCTCGTAGACGGGCGCGGGCGCGCCCTCGCCGCGCATGGCGCGGTCCACCGCCTCGATCGCCATCTTGCCGGCGAAGGCCGGGGCATAGGCCTTCCAGCTGGAAATCTCGCCCTTGCGCGACTGGCGGGTGGTGGTGGTGACGTGCAGCGCCTGCTGCACCGCCTGGAGGATCACCTCTGCCGGCAGGCCCAGCGCCGCGCCGATGCCGGCGGCGGCCGAGGGGCCCAGATGGGCGATGTGGTCGATGCGGTGCTCGTGCAGGCAGATGCCCTTCACCAGATCGACCTGGATCTCGTAGGCGGCGGCAAGGCCGCGAAGCAGCCGGTCGCCGTTGAGCCCGCAATGCTGGGCGACTGCCAGCACCGGCGGGATGTTGTCGCCCGGATGGGAATAGTCGGCGGCGAGGAATGTGTCGTGGAAGTCGAGTTCACGCACCGCGACCCCGTTGGCCCAGGCCGCCCATTCGGGCGAAACCCGACGATGAGGTGACAGGCCGAAGACCGTGGCGCCGGGGGTGAAGGGGTGCGCGGCCGCCTGGGTGCGGGCGCTCACCACCGGCCGGCGGGCGAGGGCGGCGGCGGCGACCGCGGCATTGTCGATGATGCGGTTGCCGATCATCTCGGCCACTTCGGCACCGACCGGTACCGGGTCGGCGGCAACGGCCGCGATCTTCCAGGCGAGCTGATCCTCGCGGGGCAGATGGTCGGCGGAACGGTGGGCGCGAACCTCGTGCAGGATCACCAGGGGCCTCATTGCTCTTGCATCGGATGGGATGCTTCGCAATATACGCAGACGGAAAAACCCGCAAATGACTGAAAATGCGTGGGTTTGCGAAGGGTGGCCCGGAAGTTTGCGAAGTTTGCGAAGATTCGGGGAGCGAAGGATGAGCCGGGCATGAGCAAGGCATTCATGGGTGTGCGGCTGAAACGGCTGCGCGAGGAACGCGGCCTGACCCAGGCGGCACTGGCCCGCGCGCTGGACGTGTCGCCCAGCTACCTGAACCAGCTGGAACGCAACCAACGGCCCCTGACCGTGCCGGTGCTGCTGAAGATCAATGCGGTCTTCGGGGTCGATGTGCAGATGTTCTCGGAAGACGAGGAGGCGCGGCTGATCGCCGATCTGCGCGATGTGTTGAGCGGCGAGGGGGCCGGCGGGCGGGCGTCGATGGCCGAGATCCGGGAACTGGCCGCCGGTATGCCCGAGATCGGCCGGGCGCTGGTCGGGCTGCACCGGAACTGGCGGGCGGCGGAAGAGCGGGCCGATGCGCTTGCCGCCCGGTTGGGGCAGGACGTCGCCGGCCAGACCCTGACGCCGATGCCTTACGAGGAGGTGCGGGATTTCTTCTATGCCCGCCACAACCATGTGGCCGAGCTGGACCATGCCGCCGAGGCGCTGAACACCGCGGCAGGCCTGGTTCCCGGCCGGGTTCTGCCGCGGTTGATCGCCCATCTGCGCCGCCGGCACGGTGTCGAGGTGATCGACGACGAAGAGCCGGGCGAGGCGGAAAGCCGGGGCGGGGTGCTCAGCCGCTTCGATCCCGAGCGCCGGGTGCTGCGGCTGGCAGCCGGGCTGCCGCCGGGCCGGGCCGCCTTCCAGATCGCCAGCCGGCTCGCCTTTCTGGAACAGGGGGCGGTGCTGGACCGGCTGTCGGCCGATCCGGGCTTTTCCGGGGAAGAGGCGCGGGTGCTGGCGCGGATCGGCCTGGCCGCCTATTTCGCCGGGGCGCTGATCCTGCCCTATGCCCCCTTCCTGGCGGCTGCGGAGGAACTGGGCTATGACATCGAGCGGCTGTCCCGCCGGTTCGGGGTGGGGTTCGAGACCATCTGCCATCGCCTCAGCACGTTGCAGCGGCCCGAGGCGCGGGGCGTGCCGTTCTTCTTCGTGCGGGTCGACCGGGCCGGCAATATCTCCAAACGTCAGTCGGCGACCGATTTCCACTTCTCGCGGGTCGGCGGCAGCTGCCCGCTCTGGAACGTGCACGAGGCCTTCGCCAGCCCCGGCCGGATCCTGACCCAGCTGGCCCGCATGCCCGATGGCCGGACCTATCTCTGGATCGCCCGCACCGTGGGACGCATGGGCGGCGGCTGGGGCGCACCGGGCAAGAGCTTCGCCATCGGGCTTGGCTGTGACCTGCGCCATGCCGGCCGGCTGGTCTATGCCAAGGGGCTGGACCTGTCCGATCCGGAGGCCGCGACGCCGATCGGCGCCGGCTGCAAGGTCTGCGACCGCCCGGCCTGCCCGCAGCGCGCCTTTCCGCCGGTGGGGCGGCGCCTGGCGGTCGACGAGGCGGAACGCCGCTTCGCCCCCTATCCCGCGGCCGAGGCTTGACGGCGGGACGGCGATCTGCACAAGATGCGGCGTTCTCGGTTCCCCAGGTCCACAAGATCTGGGGCTAAGAGGGAATCCGGTGCGACGGGGGACACCCCCGTCAATGCCGGAGCTGTCCCCGCAACTGTAGGCGGAGAGCGGCCACGCAAGACTGGGCCACTGACGGGCAACCGTCGGGAAGGCCGGCGTGGCGGCGGTGACCCGCGAGCCAGGAGACCTGCCGGAACCTTGGAATGATACGTCCCTGGGCGGGGAGTCCCGGCGGGCGCATGGCGGTTTCCGTCCGGCGACCCGCGGGTTCTGATCCCGTGCCCGCGCGTTCGGCCTGCCCTGCGTTCATCCGGCCCCGGTCCGCAGATCGATGGGTGAACGCCATGACCTCTCTCGCCTTCGACTTCGACCGGCACGGCCATCTGGTTCCGGTGACGGCTTCGCTGCCGCCCGAAGCCGTGCCGCGCCGGCCGCAGGCGCCGATCCCGTTTCCGCTGGCCCCCAAGCCGGTGCCGGCCGATCTGGTGCTCGATCGTGGCCGTGATGCGCTGCTGACCGATTTCGGCAAGGCGACGCTGCGTGACCGCTATCTGATGCCGGGGGAGAGCTATCAGGATCTGTTCGCCCGGGTCGCCTGCGCCTATGCCGACGACCGGGCCCATGCCCAGCGGATCTATGATGCGATCTCGCGGCTCTGGTTCATGCCGGCGACGCCGATCCTGTCCAATGGCGGCACCAGCCGCGGCCTGCCGATCTCGTGCTTCCTGAACGCGGTGCCCGACAGCCTGGACGGCATCGTGCGGACCTGGAACGAGAATGTGGCGCTCGCCTCCAATGGCGGCGGCATCGGCACCTATTGGGGCGAGGTCCGTTCCATCGGCGAGCCGGTGAAGGGCTGCGGCGAGACATCCGGCATCATCCCCTTCATCCATGTCATGGACGGGCTGACGCTGGCGATCTCGCAGGGCTCGCTGCGTCGCGGATCGGCCGCGGTCTATCTGGACGTGCATCACCCGGAGATCGAGGAATTTCTTGAAATCCGCAAGGCCTCGGGCGATTTCAACCGCAAGGGCCTGAACCTGCATCACGGCATCGCGATCACCGATGCCTTCATGGAAGCCGTGCGCGATGGCGCCGATTTTCCGCTGATCAGCCCCAAATCCGGCGCGGTGATGCGCCGCATCGACGCCAGGCGGCTGTGGCAGCGGATCCTTGAGACCCGGCTGCAGACCGGTGAGCCCTATCTTCTGTTCATCGACACGGTGAACCGGGCGCTGCCGCGCCATCAGCGGGCGCTGGGGCTCAAGGTCTCGACTTCCAACCTGTGCAGCGAAATCACGCTCGCGACCGGCGCCGATCATCTGGACGAGGAACGCACCGCGGTCTGCTGTCTTGCCTCGCTCAACATCGAAACCTGGGATCAGTGGCAGGGTGAGGCGGGGGTCGTCGAGGACGTGCTGCGCTTCCTCGACAACGTGCTGACCAGCTTCATCGAGACGGCACCCGACGAGATGGCCCGGGCGCGCTATTCGGCGATGCGCGAACGCTCGGTCGGGCTGGGCGTCATGGGCTTTCATGCCTTCCTGCAGGCGCGCGGCATCCCGTTCGAAAGCGCGATGGCCAAGGCCTGGAACCTTGCGATCTTCCGCAGGCTGCGCCAGGAGGCCGACCGGGCCTCGGTGTTCCTGGCCGAGGAGCGCGGCCCCTGCCCGGACGCGGCCGAGGCCGGCATGCAGGCGCGGTTCAGCCACAAGCTCGCCATCGCGCCGACGGCGTCGATCAGCATCATCTGCGGCGGCACCAGCGCCTGTATCGAGCCGGTCCCGGCCAATATCTACACCCACAAGACGCTGTCGGGCGCCTTTCCGGTGCGCAACCCGCATCTGGCCCGGCTGCTGACCGAACGCGGCCTCGACCGGCCCGAGATCTGGCAATCGATCGTCGAGCACGAAGGATCGGTGCAGCATCTGGACGGGTTGACCGACGACGAGAAGGCGGTGTTCCGCACCGCCTTCGAGATCGATCAGCGCTGGATCGTGGAACTGGCGGCCGACCGTGCACCCTTCCTGTGCCAGAGCCAGTCGCTGAACCTGTATCTGCCGGCCGATATCGATAAATGGGATCTGCACATGCTGCACTGGACCGCCTGGGAGCGGGGGGTGAAGAGCCTTTATTACTGCCGCTCCAAATCCATCCAGCGGGCGGGCTTTGCCGGCGGCACCCGTGCCGGGGCCAGCCTGGCCGCGACCGCACGCACCGATTACGAGGAGTGCCTGGCATGTCAGTGAGGCGCGTGATCGCCGGCGATCTCGATCCGATGACCCTGGTCGGCACCGGCCGGGTCGGGCTGCTGACGGCCACCGGCACCTATGACGTGGAGCGCTACCCCTGGGCCTATGCCTTCTGGAAGCGCCAGCAGCAGATCCACTGGATGGGTGAAGAGGTGCCGCTGGGCGGCGACGTCAAGGACTGGACCTCGGACCGGCTGAGCGATGCCGATCGCGGCCTGCTGACCCAGATCTTCCGCTTCTTCACCCAGTCGGATATCGAGGTCGGCGACAATTATCTGAAGCGCTATCTGCCGCTGTTCCAGCCGCTGGAAATCCAGATGATGATGGCCGCCTTCTCGAACATGGAGACGGTGCATATCGATGCCTATGCGCTGCTGCTGAAGACGCTGGGCATGCCCAAGGCCGAGTTCGAAGCCTTCCGCGACTATGCCGACATGCGCGCCAAGGCCGATTACATGCACAGCTTCGGCACCGGCACGGTGGCCGATGTGGCGCGGACGCTGGCCATGTTCGGCGCTTTCACCGAAGGCATGGCGCTGTTCGCAAGCTTCGCAATGCTGCTCAACTTCCCGCGCCACAACAAGATGAACGGCATGGGCCAGATCGTCAGCTGGTCGGTCCGGGACGAAAGCCTGCATTGCGAAGGCATCATCCGTCTGTTCCACGAATGGCACCGCGAGACCGGCGCGGTCACCCGGGCGGTGCGCGACGACATCACCGATGTGGCGAAGACCATGGTCGGCCTGGAAGACCGGTTCATCGATCTCGCCTTCGAGCTGGGGCCGGTCGAGGGGCTGCGGCCGGACGAGGTGAAGGCCTATGTCCGCTACATCGCCGACTGGCGGCTGACCCAGCTGGGCCTGACCCCCGTCCATGGCTGTTTCTCGGACCCCGACCAGGGCGCGCGGGCGCTGGTGCCGCACCCGCTGCCCTGGCTGGTGGAAATCCTGAACGGGGTCGAGCACGCCAATTTCTTCGAGCAGCGCGCGACCGAGTATTCCAAGGGCGCCACCCGCGGCGCCTGGGACGGGCCGGATGGCGTCTGGGCGGCCTTTGACCGCAGATCTGCCGATCAGACGGCTTCCAGGATCGTGGCGATGCCCTGACCGCCGCCGATGCACTGGGTGGCGAGCGCGAAGCGGCCGCCGCCCCGCATCAGCTGCTGTGCCGCCTTGGCGGTGATCCGCGCGCCGGAGGCCCCCAGCGGATGGCCGAGTGCTATGGCGCCGCCATCCGGGTTCACGATGTCCTCGGGGATCTCCAGCGCGCGCAGGCAGGCGACCGCCTGGCTGGCGAAGGCCTCGTTGATCTCGACCACGCTCAGATCACCCACCCCGATGCCGGCACGGGCAAGCGCCTTGCGGCTGGCCGGCACCGGGCCGATGCCCATGATCTCGGGCGGGCAGCCGGCAATCGCGGTGGCGCGGACCACCGCCATGATCGGCAGGCCCTGGGCGCGGGCGAAGTCTTCCGAGGTGACGAGAACCGCCACGGCGCCGTCGGTCAGCGGCGAGGCCGTGCCCGCGGTCACCGTGCCGTCGGCACCGAAGGCGGGCTTCAGCCCGGCCAGGCCTTCGAGTGTGGTCCCGGGGCGCAGGCAGCCATCGGCATCAACCACGCCGTCGGGCGTGTGCACCGCCACGATCTCGTCGGCAAGCCGGCCGGCCGCCTGGGCGTCGCGTGCCTTCTGCTGGGAGCGGAGGGCGAAGCCTTCCTGCGTCGCGCGGTCGATACCATAGCGCGCGGCCACGTTTTCGGCGGTGCGACCCATGGTGATATGGGCCTCGGTCATGATTTCGGCATCGGGCAGATCGGGGCTGCGGAAGCGCGGATTGGGCGAGAAGCTGAACCCGCCCTGGGGCACGCGGCTCATGGATTCGACCCCGGCGCAGATGAAGGCCTCCCCCGCACCGGTCGCGATCTGGCCGTGGGCGATATGGATGGCCGACATCGACGAGCCGCAGAAGCGGTTGACGGTCATGCCGCCGGTTTCGATCGGCAGGCCGGCGAGCAGGGAAGCGATGCGGGCGACATTGTCACCCTGTTCGCCTTCGGGATAGGCGCAGCCCATGATCACGTCCTCGATCAGCCGCGGATCGAGCCCGCTGCGGTCGAGAAGGCCGCGCAGCGTGATCGCGGCCAGATCGTCCGGGCGCATGCCGGCGAGCGCGCCCTTGCGGGCGAAGTGGAACGGGGTCCGGACATAGCCGGCGATGACGGTGCGGGTCATGGGGGAGACACCTTCGGATGGGGTGGTGGCCCTTTACGGGAGCGGTCGATGCTGTTAATGATGATGATCATCATGATTGAGTCAACCCGTATCGGAGCCCGTCGTTCCCATGTCGAGCAGCACCACCGCCACGGCGCCGCGTGCCGTGCCTGCACCGGCCGAGCTGGCCCGGGCCTTCGTCACCCCCGATCGCAGCCGCGCCCGGCCGGCCTGGGTGGAGCTGCCGCCGGCCCAGCGGGGTGAGCTGGCATTCGACGGCGAGACGCTTGCCCTTTATCAGTGGGGCACCGAGGGCCCCGTGGTGGTGCTGGTGCATGGCTGGGACGGCAGCCATGCCGACATGGCCGGCTTCGTGGCGCCCCTGCTGGCGGCGGGAAGCCGGGTGGTGGCCTTCGATCTGCCGGGACATGGCCGCTCCGGCGGCGAGGTTGCGCCGATCCCGGTGCTGGCGCGGGCGGTGGCCGCGGTGATTGCGGCGGTGGGGCCGGTGGCGGGGCTGATCGCCCATTCGATCGGCTGTGCCGCTTCGGCCGTCGCCGTGCTGGAAGAGGGCGCCCGGGTGGCGCGGCTGGCCTTTGTGGCGGCACCGGCGCGCTATCTGGACGGTGCCCGGGCGCTGGCGGCGCAGATGGGGTATGACGAGGCGGCGCGCACGGCGTTTGAGGCGGAGCTGGACCGCCTGGGCGCCCGTCTTCACGAGATGAACCTGCCGCGCCAGGCACGGATGGCGACGGTGCCGGCCCTGTTCTTCCATTCCGCCGATGACCGGGTGGTGCCGATCGCGGCGGGGCGCGCCTCGGCCGGGGCCTGGCCGGATGCCGCCATGGTGGAGCTGGACGGGCTGGGCCATGCCCGTATCCTGGCCGATGCCCGGGTGATCGCCCGGGCGGTGGATTTCGTCAGGCCGGCCGGCTGACCCCGTCGAGCAGCGCATCGATCGCCGTGGCGATCTCGGCATCGCCGAGCCGGCCTTCGCTCGCCGCCAGCGCCGCTTCGTTGAGCGCGCCCGAAAGCAGCAGCGCCGTGGCCTGAACGGTGAGGCCGGGACGCAGCCGCCCAGCCTGGGCCAGGGCGTCGAGGCCCGCGATCAGCGTGCCCAGCGCATGGGCGGCATCCACCTCGCGCCAGACCTGCCAGCCGAGGACGGCGGGGCCGTCGATCAGCACGATCCGGCGGATGCCGGGGCGCATGCAGGCGGCCACGAAGGCGCGCGATCCCCGGCGCAGGGCGGCGAGGGCATCGGGTGCCGCAGCGGCGGCCGCGTCGATCGCGGCCACCACATCCTGCTGGGCATCTTCCAGAACCGCCCGGAACAGGGCCGCCTTGTCGGGGAACTGGTGATAGAGCGCGCCGCGGCTGAGCCCGGTGGCGGCGACCAGTTCCGGCGTGCCGGTCGCGGCATAGCCCTTGTCGGCGAAGGCCTTGCGGGCAGCCTGGATCAGCCGGCGCCGGGTGTCTTCCGAGCGCTCGCGATTGCTCCGTCGTCCGGTGCCTCCGGTCATGATTCGTCCAACCCCCAGCCTGTCCGGAGCTGACGCTACGCGCCCTGGGCGGCGCCCGCAATCGGGATATTTACAAACAGTCTGCCTGTTTGTTTAATGGTGGTGGTTGTTCACGAGCGGCCGGACGCGATGGCGCCCTGGGCCCGGGGGAGGGATGGATGATGAGAATCGACAGCTGGTATCCGGTGATCATGACCGATCGCGTGGTCGAGACGGCCGCCTTCTGGCAGACGCATCTGGGCTTCGCGCCGGTCTTCGTCGCGGACTGGTACGTGCATCTGCGCCATGCCACCCATCCCGAGGTGAACCTGGCGGTGCTGGACTACGCCCACGAGACCGTCCCGGCCGGATATCGCCGGCCGGTCGGTGGCGTGCTGCTGAACCTGGAGGTCGACGACGTTGATGCCGAATGGGCAAGGCTGCAGGCAGCCGAGGGGGTCGAGGTGATTCAGCCGCTGCGTGACGAGGCCTTCGGCCAGCGGCATTTCATCATCCGCGACCCGGCGGGGACATTGATCGATCTGATCCGGGTGATCCCGGCCTCCGACGCCTATGCCGATGCCTGGGTCCAGGGCTAACTAAGCCATTGGTCAGAGAATGAAGTCGGCGGCCGTCAGGCTGGTGACGCCGGTGACCAGGATGCTCATATCCGAGGATCTGTCGCCGTCGAGGTCGGCGTAGACCAGCACGCCGCTGGTCACCACGGCCACCCGCACTTCGCCCCCTTTACCCGAATAGCCGGCGCTGCCGATATAGGTGAAGGCCTGATTTCCGCTGGTGCCGGTGACCGCATCAATGGCCGAGAGGTCGATGCGATCCCCCTGGGCATGGGAGAAGTCCTCGATCCGGTCGCGGCCGGTGGCGGCAACGGTGCTGTCCGAGGCGGCGGTGTAGACGAAGCTGTCGCGCCCGGTGCCGCCGCTCAGGATATCGGCGCCCTTGCCGCCCTGCAGACGGTCATTGCCGGCGCCACCGTGGACACGGTCGACGGTTTGCGACCCGATGAAGACGTCATTGCCGGCATTGAGCCAGATCGTCCGGCCATTGGTGATCTTTGTGATGCCGGAGAGGTTGAAGTCGTCATTGCCATCCGTGCCGTTGAGGTCGGCCTTGGTGAAGGCAAGGATTTCGACCGAGGCGGCGGCGTCCAGGGTCAACGCAGAGGTCTCGGCGCCTGCAACCACCTGCAGGGTATCCGTGCCGGTGCCGCCGCGGATGATATCGGCGCCGAAATCGCCCTGGACCCGGAAGATGTCGTTGCCGCCGTCGCCGAGCAGCGTGTCGCTGCCGCCGCCCCCTTCGATGATGTCGTTGCCGGCGCCGCCTTCGATGCGGTCGTCACCCTCGCCGCCATGAACGTCGTCGACGGTTCCGGAGCCGGTGAAGACGTCATCGCCGTCATTCAGCCAGATGGTGCGCCGGCCGATGATCGTGGTGATGCCGCTGAAGTCGAAATGATCGTTGTCATCCGTGCCGCTCAGGTCGAAGCCGTTGAACTTCAGGACTTCGACCGACGCGCTGGCCGGCAGCCGCAGGCTGCTGGTCTGGGCGCCGCCGACGATCTCGAGCGTGTCGGTGCCGGTGCCACCGCTATAGGAATCGACCCCGAAGGCGCCCTGGACGCGGAAGATGTCGTTGCCATTGCCGCCGTTCAGTACATCGCTGCCGGCGCCGCCTTCCAGGATGTCGTTGCCGTCGCCACCCAGAAGCCGGTCATTGCCGTTGCCGCCGTCGACCATGTCCCCGGCCTTTGAGCCGTTGAAGCTGTCGGCCCCCGATCCGAGACGGATGGTCTGACGGTTTTCATAAGCGGTGACGCCCGAGAGATCGATGGTGTCGCGTCCGCTGGTGCCTTCCAGCGCAGCACCGGTCTCGAAGCGCAGGATTTCGATCGAGGCCGATGCGTTGAGCGACAGATAGCTCAACTGAGTGCCGCCTGCGATCACCACACGGTCGGTGCCGCCGCCGCCCAGGATCTTGTCCTGGCCGGTCCGTCCCTGCAGCACGATGCGGTCATTGCCGTCATTGCCGATCAGCGTGTCGTTGCCGATACCGCCTTCGAGGATGTCGTCACCGGCCCCGCCATCCAGGCGATCGTCGCCGGTGCCGCCATGAACGCTGTCGCCGGCGGCCGAGCCGGTGAAGCGGTCATCGCCGTCGTTCAGCCAGATCGTCCGCCGGCCGATCAGGCTGATCACACCCCCAAGGTTGAACACGTCGTCGCCATCTGTGCCGGTGAGGTCGAAACCGGCAAAATCGATCCGCTCCACCGACGCCTTGGTGCCGAGCACGAAGCTGGCGGTACTGACCCCGTCGGTCAGCCGGATCGTGTCGGTACCGGCACCGCCCCGGAAGGTGTCGGTGCCGGTCGCGCCCCAGATCAGGAAGGTGTCGTTGCCGTTGCCGCCGTCATAGAGATCATTGCCTTCGCCGCCATCGAGGATGTCGTTGCCGTCGAGCCCGTAGAGCGTGTCGGCGACATCGGTGCCGGTGAGCCTGTTATTGCCCGAGGTGCCGCGGATGGTTGCCATGGATCTGCCACTTCATGTGAGGCGACGGGAACGTCGGTCGCCATCCTGCGGCAGGCCGGCTGCAAAGTAAATCGCGGACGCAGAGGCAGTCAGAGGATGAAGTCGCTTGCGACAAGGCTGCCGACCCCGGCCACCAGGATGGCGAAATCGGCAAAGCGATCGCCGTTGATATCCCCCTCGATCAGCAGGCCGGATGTGGCTGACACCGCATGAAGCTGCATGGCCTTGCCGGTAAAGCCGGACGTGCCGATGAACAGAAATGTCCCGGCGAATGCAGAGAGGTCGATCTTGTCGCCACCCGCCCGACTGAAGTCGAGGATGGTGTCACGCCCCGAGGCCGCAGTCGTACTGTCGCCGGTACCCGTATAGATGAAGCGATCAGCACCGGTGCCGCCGCTGAGCCTGTCGGCGCCGATCCCCCCTTCGAGCAGGTCGGCCTCATTGCCCCCTGAAATGGTGTCGTTGCCGCTGTTGCCGAAGAGCTGGTCTTTGCCGACCCCACCCTTCAGGATGTCGTTACCGTCGCCGCCATCGACGAGATCGGTGACGGCGCTGCCGGTGAACTGGTCGTTGCCGCCGCCGAGGCGGATGACGGTGGCCCTGGTGTAGCCGCCGAGACCGGAGAGGTCGAAGATGTCGGCGCCGACGGTGCCGGAGAGGTCATACTCGCCGATGTCGAGGCGTTCGATGCTGCCGGTGGTCTTGACGGTGAAGCGGGTGCTCCAGGCGTCGTTTGTGAGCCGGATGGTGTCGGTGCCGGCACCGCCGAGATAGGTGTCGGCATCGAAGCGGCCGGCGAGTTCGAAGACGTCATTACCGGCGCCGCCATCGAGCTGATCGTTGCCGAGGCCGCCATAGAGGACATCGTTGCCGGCCCCGCCCTTCAGGATGTCGTTTCCGTCGCCGCCATCGACGAGATCGGTGACGGCGCTGCCGGTGAACTGGTCGTTGCCGGCGCCGAGGCGGATGACGGTGGTC
>MDTG01103870.1_pt1 | contig 39044 bp, 34 predicted proteins | sample 811421 | NCBI WGS metagenome assembly MDTG01 (sample SAMN05326645, study PRJNA326480) | marine metagenome | isolation source: seawater | place: Pacific Ocean: South East | collected 2011 | reverse complement strand
TATATGTGGATGTGACCGAAGATTTGGTAATTGATCTGGGCGACCTAACATCCAAAGCAAGTGAAGCAAATGTCCTTTTGCTAAGCCACATGAGGGGACATATTTGTGATATGGATGCGCTTATGGAAATTTGCAAAGTTCATCAAATTGTAGTGATTGAGGATTGTGCGCATACAATGGGAGCCAAGTGGAATGATACTTGGTCCGGCCGATTTGGCGAATTTGGTTGCTATTCAACACAGACGTATAAGCACATCAATTCGGGAGAGGGTGGTTTTTTGGTAACGGATGATGCGGAAGCAATGGCTAAAGCAATTATGCTGTCAGGTTCTTACATGCTTTATGAGCGTCATTCGGCAGGGCCGCCAAAACACGTCTTTGAGGACGTTAAATACCTAATGCCAAATATTTCAGGCAGAATGGATCATCTGCGCGCCGCAATTTTGCGTCCACAGTTAAAAACCCTTGAGGCGCAGTCTAGGGCCTGGAATAGTAGATATCGAGAGATCGCAAATGGTTTAAACGGTACACCTGGATTGCACCTTATCAACCGTCCTAAAAAAGAGTATTTTGTTGGATCTTCCATTCAGTTTTTACTTAAAGAATGGTCAAGTGAAGCTTTAACTGAGTTGATAAAACGCTGTTCAGAACGTGGTGTTGAATTGAAATGGTTTGGTGCGAAACAGCCAATCGGTTTTACTTCCACCTACACTAGTTGGAAATATGCTGAGCATGATCCTATGCCAAAAAGTGATAAAATCCTTGCAGGCCTTATGGACATGCGCATACCGCTGACCTTTTCACTTGAAGATTGTGCTAAGATTGCATCGATTATCCGATCTGAAGTAAGTGGTATTTGGAAGGCTTTCTAATATGGCTAAATTAATTTTACTTGACCGAAGAATATTTTCAATTAAATTAATGAACAATTGTTCAATAAATGGATTCTGCTGATGTTTATGGCCTCTATGTCCTTTGATTTGGGTGAAGATGTGAACAATCTTCGGGAGGGTGTGCATCGCTGGGCGCAAGATAAGGTGAAGCCGATAGCCGGCAACATAGATAAATCCGATAAGTTTCCGGCCCATCTATGGATAGAAATGGGCGATCTTGGCTTGCTAGGTATGACAGTGCCAGAAGAATATGGCGGGACCAACATGAGTTATCTAGCTCATACTGTGGCAATAGAAGAAATTGCTCGGGCAAGTGCCTCGGTCAGCTTGTCCTATGGAGCGCATTCAAATCTATGTGTTAACCAAATCAAGTTGAATGGGACTGAGGATCAAAAACAAAAGTATTTGCCTGCATTGTGTCGCGGAAACAAGGTGGGTGCCTTGGCGATGTCAGAGCCAGGCGCTGGATCTGATGTAGTGTCGATGAAGCTAAGCGCGGAAAAGCGGAATGGATACTATAGGCTAAATGGTAACAAGTATTGGATTACAAACGGCCCGGATGCGGATACGCTGGTCGTTTATGCAAAGACGGATCCAATTAGAGGAGCCAAAGGGATCACTGCTTTTATTATTGAAAAATCAATGACGGGTTTTTCGGCATCACCGCATTTTGATAAACTTGGAATGCGTGGATCCAATACAGCAGAATTGATGTTCGAAGATGTCGAAGTTCCCTTTGAAAATGTGCTTGGAGAAGCGGGTAGAGGTGTTCAGGTGCTAATGTCAGGTCTTGATTATGAACGTGTCGTTTTATCGGGGATTGGTGCAGGTATTATGGCTGCCTGCATGGATGAAATCATGCCTTACATGGTTGAACGTAAACAATTTGGAAAAAGCATTGGAGATTTCCAACTTATGCAAGGTAAGATCACCGATATGTACACCTCTATGAATTCATCCCGCTCATATGTTTATGAAGTAGCTAAAGCTTGTGACCGGGGTGAAGTCACGAGGCAGGATGCGGCTGCTTGTGTACTTTATGCATCTGAGCAGGCTATGAAAGTCGCTCATCAGGCGGTTCAGGCAATGGGCGGGGCAGGATTTTTGGCTGACGCACCAGTCGCGCGTATTTTTCGTGATGCAAAGCTCATGGAAATTGGCGCGGGAACATCCGAAATTCGCCGAATGCTTGCAGGCCGCGAGCTGATGGCCTCAATGCGATGATGCCAAACATTCATGTACGTGAACAATTTCAAAAAAGGTTTAGTTACTTGAGGTTAATGCCGCATATAGGCTCAGCCCCGGTTATATTGACTATCTTAGTTTTACTTTTCTGTCTGCTGGTTTTTCGTCTTGGCGTAAAGTCGGGCTCTCTTAGCGAAAGTGATATCATCACACATTACAGCAATCTGTATTTGGAAGACGAGCGTGGCGAGGGAAGGGATGCGTCAATGACCGATTGTTATGCGTTGGCATTGGGCGGTCTTTTTGAGCGTCTTGAAGTGATCTGTGAACCTTCCAGCGCTCCCCCTTACCATTACGTCATAAGTTATTGGGGCCAGCTGCTGAGAGTAGAACGCAGCTTTGAGCGTCAACTAGAGCGGAGCGTCTGAAGGAATACAACATGAAACTAAGTTCAAATATTGGTTCCGGGTCAGAAGAATTTTCAAATAATCGAAAACTACACCTTGAGGCCCTCGCCGTGGTTGGGGAAGCGGCTGCATTAGCGGCGGAGGGCGGCGGTCAAAAGTCCCGCGACCGGCATGTTTCACGAGGAAAATTGTTGCCGCGAGAACGCGTTGCTAACTTGCTTGATCATGGAAGTCATTTTTTGGAGATCGGTGCAACTGCAGCGCATGGAATGTATAATGGTGCTGCACCTTGTGCAGGTGCAATTGCAGGGATTGGCCTCGTTGAGGGTCTGGAGTGTATGATTTTCTGTAATGATGCTACTGTGAAAGGTGGAACGTACTATCCCATGACTGCAAAAAAACATTTGCGGGCCCAAGAAATCGCAGGAGAATGTCACCTACCTTGCATCTACCTTGTTGACAGTGGCGGTGGAAACCTACCGCAACAGGCACAAGTCTTTGCTGATCGAGATCACTTTGGACGTATTTTCTACAATCAGGCGAATATGTCGGCGCAAGGCATTCCACAGATCGCAGTCGTGATGGGCTCCTGTACAGCAGGCGGTGCCTATGTCCCGGCAATGTCGGATGTAACTATCATTGTCAAAGAGCAAGGCACTATTTTCTTGGCAGGTCCCCCACTTTTGAAGGCGGCCACTGGTGAAGTCGTTAGCGCTGAATTACTTGGAGGTGCTGACGTTCACACACGCCTTTCGGGTGTTGCTGACTATCTTGCTGAAGACGATTCCCAAGCGCTAGCGCTAGCGCGCCGTGCGGTCAGAAATCTTAACATGACAAGAACCTTAAACGTGGCATGGCGAGCAGAAGAAGCGCCTCTTTACGATGCAGAAGAAATTCTTGGGGTTGTTCCTACAGATTTGCGTAAGCCCTACGATATTCGTGAGCTCTTGGCACGTGTTCTAGATGGATCGTGGTTTGATGAGTTCAAGCCCCGCTTCGGTGAAACTCTTGTAACCGGCTTTGGGTATTTAAAGGGTTGCCCCATCGGGATCGTTGCAAACAATGGGGTGCTTTTCAGTGAATCCGCTCAAAAAGGAGCGCATTTCGTTCAACTTTGTAGTCAGCGCAAAATTCCATTGGTCTTTTTACAAAATATTACTGGCTTCATGGTTGGCCAGAAATATGAAAACGAAGGCATTGCTCGTCACGGTGCAAAAATGGTAACGGCTGTGGCTACCACAGCTGTCCCAAAAATTACGATGATCGTTGGAGGCAGCTATGGAGCCGGTAACTATGGTATGGCTGGCCGTGCTTATCAACCGAGGTTTCTTTGGACATGGCCTAACAGTCGGATTGCAGTAATGGGCGGTCATCAGGCTGCTGGTGTTCTTGCCACAGTGAAGCGTGACAGTATTGAACGAGCGGGCGGCACTTGGGACGTAGAAGAGGAAGAAGAATTCAAACGTCCCACCATTGAGATGTTCGAAAGGCAATCTCACCCTCTTTATGCCAGCGCTCGGCTTTGGGATGATGGCATTATTGATCCGCGGAAAACACGCAATGTTCTTTATCTTTCTTTGCGTGCGGCACTTAATGCGCCGATCGAAGAAACAAAGTTTGGCGTATTTAGAATGTAGAATCTACGAATTGTTTCTAGAGTCCAGAGAGAACTATCGAAATGTTTAAGAAAATCCTGATCGCTAATCGTGGTGAAATTGCCATTCGGATAGCTAAGACGGCACGGCGCATGGGGATATCGACAGTCGCGGTCTATTCGGATGCGGATAAGGATTCGTTGCATGTCGCAACTTCTGATGAGGCCTATTATATTGGAGCATCTACACCTACTGAAAGCTATCTTAATATTGAAAGGGTGATTGATGCGGCAGTGAAAAGTGGGTCTGAAGCAGTGCATCCAGGGTATGGCTTTTTGTCCGAGAACCCAGATTTTCCAGAAGCGCTAGAGCGGATGGGTCTAGTCTTTATCGGGCCGTCTGCAGAATCCATTCGCGCGATGGGTTTAAAGAGTGCCGCTAAGCGATTGATGACCAAAGCTAACGTCCCCATTATTCCAGGGTATCACGGTAGTGATCAAAGATTTATAACTCTGAAGGCAGAAGCCAATTCCATCGGGTATCCTCTTTTAATCAAGGCAGTGGCTGGTGGCGGGGGCAAAGGTATGCGGCTTGTGGAAGATCCAGAGAACTTTTCCGAGGCTCTTCATTCTGCACAATCTGAGGCAACGAATGCCTTTGACAATTCGCATGTCCTTTTAGAAAAATACATCTCTGCTCCCCGTCACATTGAAGTTCAGGTTTTTGGTGATGGCGAAAAGACTATTCACCTTTTTGAGAGAGATTGTTCGTTGCAAAGGCGTTATCAGAAAGTCATTGAGGAGGCGCCGGCGCCAGGCATAACGGAGCCCATTCGGGCAGCCATTTGCGATGCTGCAATTAGAGCTGCAGAAACGATTGGTTATAAAGGCGCGGGCACAGTTGAATTTATAGCTGATGGCAGTAATGGCCTTAAACAAGATAAGTTTTGGTTCTTGGAAATGAATACTCGGCTTCAAGTCGAACACCCAGTAACTGAAGCTGTAACAGGAGTAGATATCGTAGAGTGGCAGCTGCGCGTGTCTGCGGGCGAGAAACTTCCTTTGGAACAGGACGATTTACATTTGAATGGCCATGCAATTGAAGCACGTGTCTATGCCGAGGATGCGGCGAATGGCTTTCTTCCAGTTACGGGTCGACTGGATCATGTGCGTTTCGCGGACCGTAGCCGGAATGACTGCTCTGTACAATCTGGTGATCAAATCAGCCCCTTTTATGATCCAATGATTGGAAAGGTCATTGTTCACGAGAAAAATCGGTCGGAAGCGCTTATTCAACTGAGTGCCGCGCTACGCGAAACTGAACTAGCAGGCTCTAAAACTAACCTGAGTTTCCTTATAGATTTGGCCGAACATTCTGATTTTGCCAAGTTTGCAATTGATACAAATTGGATTGATAGAAATGTCAAAGACTTAGTCCAAACGGCCAATCCATCGGTAAATGCACGTCTTTCGGCGGTTCTCGCTGCCGTTTATGTAGGTCGTATCAAGGGTGATTTATTGGGCTTTAACCTTTGGTCTCCTTTGAAACAAGCAGTCAAACTGCGATTTAATGATTACATTTCCAATCTCTCGGTAAGTTTTGATAAAAATACAGCATACATTAGTGACAAGGATAGCAGCTACATTGCGCAACAACGAAATGGCTTATGGTGGCATGGCGAACAACGGCTTCCTCCCGCAAAACGCATAGGCTCTTCAGTTTGGGTATTTGAAGACGGCGGGATTATATTTGAACTGTGTGACCCCCTCTACAGAGAAGGCAGCACAATTGCTGATGCAGCGTCAGTTCTTGCGCCCATGCCCGGTCTTGTGACCCACGTAGCAGTTAAAAAGGGGCAGCGCTTGCAAAAAGGTGATAAAATTGTCGTTTTGGAAGCCATGAAAATGGAGCATGGTCTTGCGGCGCCAGGGACCTGTGAAGTAGAAGAAGTAAAGGTATCTGCTGGTGATCAGGTTGAAGCAGCAGCAGAACTCGTTCGCTTGAAAAATTTGGATGATGCTACTTAGTTTTATTTTACTTTTGATGTAAAAATTTTACCAAATTTCTAACGCCCTAAACATATCATTTACCTAGAAACTTGTTTTCTATAGGAAGTGTAAATTGTCGCAGCCTTGTTGACGCTGGGCGGTACCAAGAGTAAATGGGTCAAAGCCAACAATAATCGCTTAAACGCGTTTAGAAAGGAGCCATCTGTGGATGAGATGCTTAGGGAGTACCTCCCTGTCCTTATCTTTCTAGCCCTTGCCATCGGTCTCGGTCTTATTCTTATGCTTTCGGCGTTCGTTTTGGCAATTCGCAATCCGGATCCAGAAAAAATATCCGCCTACGAATGTGGGTTTAATGCATTTGATGACGCACGTATGAAATTTGATGTGCGCTTTTACCTTGTTTCTATTTTATTCATTATATTTGATCTTGAAATTGCCTTTCTATTTCCTTGGGCTGTTGCCTTTAAGGACCTCAGTGATGTTGGTTTCTGGTCGATGATGTTTTTCCTTCTCGTTTTGACAGTTGGATTCGCTTATGAATGGAAAAAGGGGGCTCTGGAATGGGAGTGATGACTGGGGAAAACACGGTAAGCTCTGGTAGAGAGGCTGGTGTTCAGAGCGTAAACAAAGAGCTACAAGATAAAGGCTTTCTTGTCACATCGACAGAGGACATAATCAACTGGGCTCGAACGGGTAGCCTCCACTGGATGACGTTTGGATTGGCATGTTGCGCAGTTGAGATGATGCATACCGCAATGCCCCGTTATGACTTGGAGCGCTTTGGAACAGCGCCTCGAGCCTCCCCACGTCAGTCGGATCTAATGATAGTTGCCGGTACCCTAACAAATAAAATGGCTCCCGCCCTACGTAAAGTTTATGATCAAATGCCGGAACCGCGTTATGTTATTTCGATGGGCTCTTGTGCTAATGGCGGTGGTTATTATCACTACAGTTATTCCGTTGTTCGCGGTTGTGACAGGATTGTTCCGGTGGATGTCTATGTTCCAGGTTGCCCGCCAACTGCTGAAGCACTTCTGTACGGCATTCTTGCGCTTCAACGCCGTATTCGACGTACCGGAACAATAACAAGATGACTGAAAGACTAACAGAGCTAGCCGAGCACGTAGCGTTTCGTAGGGAAGACTGCGTTCTATCGTGGACTGTTGCTTTCGGAGAGCTAACGTTCGATGTAGCGCCTGCAAATTTTCAAGGTTTTGTGAAATTTCTTTACAGTGATGCAGCGTGTAAGTTTTCGACTTTAATAGACATAACTGCCGTAGATTACCCAGATCGTTCAAAGCGATTCGATGTGGTCTACCATTTGCTTAGCATGTATCAAAATAATAGGGCGCGGCTGCGAGTGTCCTTGAGAGAAGAGGATATCTTGGCCTCAATCGTTGAGGTGCATCCTTCCGCCAATTGGTTTGAACGGGAGGTTTTCGATATGTTTGGCATCTTGTTCAGCGGGCATCCTGATCTTAGAAGGATTTTGACTGATTATGGATTTCGTGGCTACCCTCTCCGGAAAGATTTCCCAACTACTGGATATACCGAGCTGCGTTATGATGAAGTAGAAAAGCGGGTTGTTTATGAGCCAGTTAACCTTGTGCAGGAGTATCGTCAATTTGACTTTATGTCGCCATGGGAGGGCGCCGAATATGTGCTGCCTGGCGATGGAAAGGAGGTCGAGACATGATGGACGGTTCTGTGAATTTTGAAGGCGCCTTGACTGGTGAACAAAAGATTAGAAACTTTAACATTAATTTTGGCCCCCAGCATCCTGCAGCTCATGGTGTTTTACGTCTAGTTCTTGAACTTGACGGTGAAATTGTTGAGAGATGCGATCCTCACATTGGTCTTTTGCATCGCGGAACAGAAAAGCTGATGGAAAGCCGTACTTATCTTCAGAACCTACCATACTTCGACAGACTTGATTATGTAGCACCCATGAATCAAGAGCACGCATGGTGTCTTGCCATAGAAAAATTAACTGGAGTAGAAGTACCGCGCCGTGCTTCGCTAATACGGGTTCTATTTTGCGAGATTGGTCGCGTTTTGAACCATCTTTTAAATGTCACTACCCAAGCTCTTGATGTTGGTGCGCTCACTCCACCGCTTTGGGGATTTGAAGAGCGGGAAAAACTGATGGTATTTTACGAAAGGGCCTGTGGCGCTCGCTTGCATGCGGCCTATTTTCGCCCGGGTGGAGTTCATCAAGATTTACCTGAAGACTTGATTAATGATATCGAATCTTGGGCTAATTCGTTTCCAACAGTTTTGGAAGACATAAACGGTCTATTGACTGAAAACAGAATTTTTAAGCAACGCAATGTTGATATAGCTATTGTAAGCGAAGAGGATATTCTCAAATATGGCTTCTCCGGTGTCATGGTTCGTGGTTCGGGACTTTCATGGGATTTACGCCGCGCTCAACCATATGAATGTTACGATGAATTCGAATTTCATGTACCTGTCGGTAAAAATGGGGATTGCTATGATCGTTATCTTTGTCGAATGGAAGAAATGCGCCAATCAGTTAGTATCATCCATCAGGCAATTTCCAAGCTTCGGGTTGAAAAAGGTGATATTTTGTCACGAGGTAAGCTAACACCACCGAAGAGAGCAGAGATGAAAACCTCGATGGAAGCTTTGATCCATCACTTCAAGCTTTATACTGAAGGTTTCCATGTACCAGAAGGTGAGGTCTATGCATATGTTGAAGCCCCAAAGGGCGAGTTTGGCGTCTATCTTGTTTCAGATGGGACGAATAAGCCTTATCGCGCGAAAATTCGTGCACCTGGGTATCCACATCTTCAAGCAATGGATCACATTAGCAGGGGCCATCAACTCGCAGATGTTGCTGCTATAATTGGAACCTTAGACGTTGTTTTTGGGGAGATCGATCGTTGAGAATTATAGGGGCAATAGTTGAGTATGACTCAATACTATTTGTTTTCAGTTTTATTGGGTCTGCCACCATGCTTTTTACGTTTGGCTGTCTTGGCATTATTCCCAAATTGATTTTTCGCAATTTCAATGTTTTAAGACATTTGTCAGCCGACAACTCATACTCAGGGATTTTTTTAAATTGTTTTACTATCGGTGGGAGGATCTAAGTACATGTTGCGGCGGTTACACCATGATCAACCTGAAAGCTTCGCCTTTACTCCTGCCAATCAGGCTTGGGCTGAAGCACAGATAACAAAATATCCGGAGGATCGGGCTGCCAGCGCGATCATTCCTATACTTTGGAGAGCGCAAGAACAAGATGGCTGGCTGTCACGACCGGCAATAGAGTATGTGGCTGATATGCTTGGAGTGGCCTATATTCGCGCTTTAGAAGTAGCTTCATTTTATTTCATGTTTCAGTTGGCGCCTGTTGGTAATGTAGCTCATATTCAGGTATGCGGCACGACCTCTTGTATGATTTGCGGGGCTGAAGATCTCATTTCTGTTTGTCGCGAAAAAATATCGCATAAACCTCATCAGTTATCTGAAGATGGAAGCCTCAGTTGGGAAGAGGTCGAGTGCCTTGGCGCATGCTCAAATGCGCCTATGGTACAAATTGGCAAAGATTACTACGAAGACCTGAGCGCCCAACGCTTTGGAGAGATTATAGATGAACTTGGGCTCGGTAAAACTCCTGTACCCGGGCCGCAGAGTGGTCGTTTCGCTTCAGAGCCGGCTACGGGTCTTACAAGCCTTGAAGGATATATTTCGGATCGAGTTGAGAAGAATGCTGCGGTACAGCTTGCTATCTCGCATTGTGATACAGTTCGGAGAATTGATGGTACAGAATTTCCTCTTTTGACGCCTTGGCGTAGTAAAGTGAAAAAGCCATTGCCAAAAACTAAACACGATTCGCCTAGAAAAAATAAAACAACAAAGTAGTTTAATGTGATGAGGATAAATACAGAGCAAAATCAAATGGTACAAGGGCGAATAACTGCTCTTGTGATTGCCGGGTCGGTATCGCTTTGGTTGATAGCAAATTGGCTAGGCCCAAAGTTCGGTCTCAGCCTACGGTACGCACTCCTAGCTGATTTTATTGTATTGGCGGCATTGTTTTGGGCATTGTTAAACTGCTTCTTTATCTGGCGCAAACGCCAGTCTAGTAAAGGATAAATACAATATGCTGAAAGATGAAGATCGGATATTTACCAATCTTTATGGGATGCATGATCGCACTCTAAATGGTGCTAAGGCCCGCGGGCATTGGGATGGTACCGCCAAATTGATTAAACGGGGTCGTGATTGGATTATCGATCAGATGAAATCCTCTGGTCTGCGGGGACGTGGTGGAGCTGGTTTCCCAACTGGTCTTAAGTGGTCTTTCATGCCTAAAGAAAGCGATGGACGCCCTGCCTACCTTGTCGTAAATGCTGATGAGTCAGAACCTGGAACATGCAAAGATCGTGAGATCATGCGCCATGATCCACATACTCTTATTGAGGGCTGCCTGATTGCTGGTTTCGCGATGAATGCGCACGCTTGCTATATTTACATAAGGGGTGAATATATAAGAGAGCGTGAAGCCCTTCAGGCGGCGATTGACGAAGCTTATGACAGTGGTTTGTTAGGTGCAAACGCGGCAAAATCTGGCTGGGATTTCAATCTCTACCTTCACCATGGAGCAGGAGCATACATCTGCGGTGAAGAAACAGCATTGCTGGAAAGTCTTGAGGGTCGCAAGGGCATGCCGCGCATGAAGCCTCCGTTTCCTGCAGGGGCGGGACTTTATGGCTGTCCAACAACCGTGAACAACGTTGAGTCAATCGCTGTAGTGCCAACTATTTTGCGTCGTGGACCTGAATGGTTTAGTAGTTTTGGGCGTCCTAATAATGCTGGCACAAAAATCTTTGCCATATCGGGCCATGTGAACGCACCTTGTGTTGTAGAAGAAGCTATGTCGATCACTTTTGAAGAGCTGATTGAAAAGCACTGTGGAGGTATTCGCGGAGGATGGAGCAATCTTAAAGCCGTTATACCGGGTGGTGCGTCTGTGCCTTGTATGCGTGGAGAGCATATGCGGGAAGCAATTATGGATTTTGATTATTTACGTGAAAAGCGTTCAGGTCTTGGGACCGCAGCTGTCATCGTAATGGATCAGTCAACAGACATTATAAAGGCCATCTGGCGGCTTTCCAAATTTTACAAGCACGAAAGCTGCGGTCAGTGTACTCCCTGCCGTGAGGGTACAGGCTGGATGATGCGCGTTATGGAACGGCTTGTTTCTGGTGTAGCTGAAGTTGAGGAGATTGATATGCTCCTCGATGTCACCAAACAAGTAGAGGGTCACACAATTTGCGCTCTCGGAGATGCTGCTGCGTGGCCAATCCAGGGGCTTATTCGAAATTTCCGTGATGAGATCGAAGACCGAATTCGCCTCAAAAGAGCAGGGCGCCCCAGCCCTCTGGCTGCGGAGTAAATCGATGCGGCACATTATTGCCTTTATGTTTTTTTTGGGTTTAGCGTCTTGTGGTGAACGCTATCTCGATAATCAGGTAAGTTTTGACGGTATCAGATTTGGTTCATCCTTAAAAAAAATCAGTGGGGACGACCTTGCATTTCAGGTAATTGTGAAAAACGCAGCAAGAAGCCTGGAGGGCGCGCGCGAAGCGGGCCGCTACGAGGCAACAAAATACTGTATTGAGAAGCTTAGTACATCGGATATCGATTGGAAGATTAGTCCAGACGCTGATGATCTCGTTTTGTATAGTGGAAATCTCGAACTTTCTGGTAGGTGCGCACTATGACCGACCTAAAAAAAATTGATATTGATGGCAGAGAGATTGAAGTTGATGGCGCAATGACGCTTATTCAGGCCTGCGAGGAGGCAGGCGTTGAAATACCACGCTTCTGTTATCATGAACGCCTCTCGATAGCTGGTAACTGCCGCATGTGTCTGGTGGAAGTCGTTGGTGGGCCACCTAAGCCTACTGCGTCTTGCGCCATGCAGGTGCGCGATCTACGGCCTGGTCCCGAGGGCCAACCGCCCCAAGTGCGAACAAATTCATCCATGGTGAAAAAGGCGCGCGAAGGGGTAATGGAATTCCTTCTCATTAACCATCCGCTGGACTGCCCGATCTGTGACCAAGGCGGTGAATGTGATCTTCAGGACCAAGCCATGGCATATGGGGTCGACTTTTCGCGCTTTCGTGAAATCAAACGAGCCAGTACGGACCTTGACCTTGGACCACTCGTGGAGACTCACATGACGAGATGTATTTCCTGCACCAGATGCGTGCGGTTTACAACCGAAGTGGCGGGTATCACTCAAATGGGACAGACTGGCCGTGGAGAAGATGCAGAAATCACCTCTTACCTAGGGGAAACCCTCCAAAGCAATCTGCAAGGAAATATTATTGATCTTTGTCCGGTAGGTGCGCTGACCTCAAAGCCTTATGCGTTCAATGCGCGTCCTTGGGAGCTTACAAAAACTGAAACTATTGATGTCATGGATGCGATGTGTTGTAATATTCGTGTGGACACGAAGGGCCGTGAAGTAATGCGGATCCTACCGCGTAATAACGATGGTGTTAACGAAGAGTGGATCTCGGACAAAACACGCTTTGTTTGGGATGGCTTACGCCGCCAACGGCTTGATAAGCCATATATTCGGGAAAATGATAAACTCCGTTCGGCTTCTTGGAACGAGGCGCTGTCTAAAGTAGCAGATACTATTAAAGGTTGTGCAAAGCTGGTGGGTCTTGTTGGTGATCTCACTTCGGTCGAAGCGGCATACGCCCTTAAGACGCTGGTTGAAGCTCAGGGAGGGCATGTTGAATGTCGTACCGATCGCTCAAAACTACCGCAAAAAAACCGGTCTGCCTATGTCGGAACTGCTACAATTGAAGATATAGAAGAAGCAAAGTTTATCCAATTAATTGGCACCAACCCAAGGGATGAAGCTCCGGTTTTAAATTCACGAATTCGCAAGGCTTGGTTGCAAGGCGCGAAGATTAATTTAGTCGGTGAAGTGGCTGATCTAACTTACGATTATGAACACGTTGGATTTGATAAAATGGCGCTGTCAAGCCTTGTTGGAAGGGAATACGACACTACAATGGATTCACCTTCGGTTGTGATCGTGGGACAGGGAGCACTTTGTGACGCCGATGGTGAAGCTGTACTCTCTAATACTATGCAGCTTGCAGAGAAAATGGGAGCAAAATTTATGGTACTGCACGCTGCTGCAGGGCGCGTTGGTGCTATGGATATTGATGCCTGTACAAAAGGAGGGCTTGACGTTGCTCTTGACGGAGCGGATGTGATTTATAATTTGGGAGCGGATGAACTTGATATTGCCGATGGTGCGTTTGTGATTTATCAAGGAAGTCACGGTGATCGCGGAGCACATCGCGCAGATGTTATTCTACCTGCAGCTGCATATACCGAAGAAAACGCGATCTTTGTAAATACAGAAGGTCGCCCACAGATGGCACTAAGAGCGGGCTTTGCACCAGGTGATGCAAAAGAAAACTGGGCGATTTTAAGAGCTCTTTCCGGGGAAATTGATGCGCCTCTGCCTTACGATAGTCTCGCGCAATTGCGGAATGATCTAATCAAGGCACATCCACATTTAGCCGTTTTGGACGAAGTTGCAGAGAACGATTGGGCACCTCTCCCAGTTTCTCCACTGAAAGCTGGTGAACTAAAAAATATTATCCGTAACTTTTATCTCACTAACCCGATTACACGTGCATCTTCTTTGATGGCAGAGCTTTCATCTTTGTCAAAGCAAAATGGTTCACAAAAGGTTGCGGCGGAATAATGCTAAACGCAAAGGTGTCATGCTTGTTAGCTTCTGTTAAGGGAGATATTTTTGGCATTTGCTACATTGAAAACGGGATGCCAATGGTATGATGATCGATGACTGAGTTTTTAGATACATCTTCAGGAATAGCAGTATTGATCGCGGCTCAATGCCTCGCGGTGATCGTATTTGTGATGGTAAGCCTTTTGTTTTTAGTCTATGGCGACCGCAAGATTTGGGCTGCCGTACAAATGCGCCGTGGTCCAAACGTGGTTGGAGCTTTTGGTCTCTTGCAGACCGTGGCTGATGCGTTGAAGTATGTGGTTAAGGAGGTCGTGATCCCTGCAGGTGCTGACCGCACAGTATTTATGCTTGCCCCCCTAATTTCATTTGTGTTGGCCATTATTGCCTGGGCGGTAATCCCCTTTAATGACGGATGGGTTGTATCTGATATCAATGTTGCGATACTTTATGTTTTTGCGATCTCCTCGCTTGAAGTTTACGGGGTTATCATGGGGGGATGGGCATCAAACTCAAAATACCCTTTCCTCGGCTCGCTAAGGTCGGCAGCACAAATGATTTCCTACGAAGTATCCATCGGTTTGATTATCATTGGTGTAATTATTTCTACCGGTTCATTAAACTTTGGCGATATTGTAAACGCGCAAGATGGTAATTTCGGCTTTTTCAGTTGGTATTGGCTGCCTCATCTACCTATGGTGTTTCTGTTCTTTATATCGGCACTGGCGGAAACAAACAGGCCACCATTCGACCTTCCCGAGGCAGAGTCCGAATTGGTGGCAGGGTATCAGGTAGAGTATAGCTCAACCCCCTTCCTATTATTCATGGCAGGGGAGTATATCGCGATTTTCCTAATGTGTGCTTTGATAACGCTTTTGTTTTTTGGTGGGTGGTTGTCGCCAATCCCAGGCCTTCCGGATGGTGTGCTTTGGATGGTTGGAAAAATGGCTTTCTTCTTTTTCCTATTTGCCATGGTAAAGGCGATTGTTCCCCGCTATCGCTATGATCAATTGATGCGTCTGGGTTGGAAGGTCTTTTTACCTATGTCGCTCGCCTGGGTCGTCATTGTTGCGTTTTTCGCAAAGTTTGAAGCGTTTGGTGGAAGTTATGCCCGATGGACGATGGGAGGTTAGAATGACCCAGATTGATTATAAGCGTGCTGCAAAGTATTTTTTACTATTGGATTTCTTTAAAGGCATGAAATTGGGTTTGAAATATTTCTTTGCGCCTAAAGCCACGATAAATTACCCTCACGAAAAAGGGCCACTGAGCCCACGCTTTCGCGGTGAACATGCACTTAGACGCTATCCCAACGGTGAAGAACGCTGCATTGCTTGCAAACTATGCGAAGCGATCTGTCCGGCACAGGCTATTACAATTGATGCGGAACCGCGAGACGATGGAAGTCGGCGAACTACTCGTTACGATATTGACATGACAAAATGTATCTATTGTGGCTTTTGTCAGGAAGCTTGCCCAGTGGATGCAATTGTTGAAGGGCCAAATTTTGAGTTTTCGGCTGAAACTCGCGAAGAGCTTTTCTACGACAAGGACAAGCTCTTAGCTAATGGTGATCGTTGGGAAATGGAGATTGTTCGTAATCTAGAAGTGGACGCGCCGTACCGATGAGCCAGTCATCCTCAATTTTAGAAAACGTTAAACGTACGGTGGGATATATGGCGAAAGCTATGAGCCCATCTTTCGAGTCATTTTCTGGGAAAAAGGCAGATACGGCGTGGACTTCTATACCTAAAGCCCGTCTGGAAATACTGTTCGGTAGTGTAATAACTGAAAGTAGTTTACTAACCAAAACGAAATTTTTGATGACTCTTGTAACCTCGACAACGCAGGGCACGAGTGGCGAAATATTTTGGTACCAAAAGGTAAAGTATCTTCAGGAAGCTTGGGCTGCAGAACGAGAAATAGACAAATTTATTGGGCTAATTTTGGTTTTTGCAGGCAATCCTGCACTGGCCCATACTATGGCGATTACTTTTGAGTTTGTGACCATCCAAAAAGAGAAAGACGACAGATGAGCTTTGCCAGTTTTGCCTTTTACCTGTTCTCGCTATCCATAATAACCGGTGGTTTTTTAACTGTTGTTGGACGCAATCCGGTGCACTCTGTTTTGTGGTTGATTCTTTCATTTCTCTCTTCAGCTGGACTCTTTGTGCTGTTAGGCGCGGAATTCGTGGCGATGCTGTTGATTATTGTATACGTTGGCGCGGTTGCTGTATTGTTTTTGTTTGTGGTTATGATGCTGGACGTTGATTTTGCAGAATTGAAGGCGGAGTTGGCGCAGTATATGCCCCTTGCTCTGTTGATAGGTGTTATTCTCTTAATGCAGCTTGGCATGGCCTTTGGCGTTTGGAGCAGCTACGAAGGCGCAGGGGCTTCTCGTATGGCAGTGACGCCGGAAAATGTGCACAATACTGCAGCTTTGGGAATGTTGCTTTATGATCAGTATTTCCTATTGTTTCAAATGGCTGGATTGATTTTATTGGTCGCAATGATAGGGGCAATCCTTCTGACGTTGCGCCACCGGAAGGACGTAAAAAGACAAAACGTTCTGACGCAGATGTATCGTGATCCAGCAACTGCTGTTGAACTAAAAGACGTAAAATCGGGGCAAGGACTCTTGTGATGTGCCACGCAGTTACTAAGGAGCTGAGTGATTTATGATTGGTTTGGAACATTACCTGACGGTAGCAGCAACGTTATTTGTTATTGGTATTTTTGGGCTCTTCCTCAATCGTAAGAATATCATCATCCTCTTGATGTCAATTGAGCTTATCTTGCTTTCGGTCAATATCAATCTCGTGGCATTTTCAAGTTTTGCTCACGATCTTGTTGGCCAGGTCTTTACACTGCTTGTCTTAACAGTTGCTGCTGCTGAGGCGGCTATTGGTCTTGCCATACTTGTAAGTTTCTTCCGTAATCGCGGCACCATTGCAGTGGAAGACGTCAATGTTATGAAAGGATAAACGCGATGATGGCTAAAGTTATCCTTTTTGCACCACTCATGGGCGCTTTGATTGCAGGGTTTGGATGGCGTGTAATAGGCGAAGTGGCGGCCCAATGGGTAACAACTAGCTTCTTATTTTTATCTGCGGTTTTCAGTTGGATTGTATTTTTGGGTATGGATGCAAATGAGGTACAGCATCTTCAGATCCTCAGATGGGTAGAAAGTGGAACGCTTAGTACGGATTGGTCCATTCGCTTAGATCGCCTTACGGCTATAATGCTGATCGTGGTCACTACAGTTTCCGCACTCGTTCACTTATATAGTTTTGGATACATGGATCATGATCCTCAGTGGAAGGAAGGTGAAAGCTACAAGCCGCGTTTCTTTGCCTACCTGTCATTTTTTACCTTTACAATGTTGATGCTCGTAACCTCTGACAACCTGCTTCAGATGTTCTTTGGATGGGAGGGCGTTGGGGTCGCTTCTTATTTATTGATCGGATTTTATTATCGCAAACCAAGCGCAAACGCTGCGGCTATTAAGGCATTTGTGGTAAATCGAGTTGGAGACTTTGGTTTTGCGCTTGGAATTTTCGGGCTTTATTACCTCACCGACAGTATCCGCTTTGATGATGTTTTCACGATGGCACCTAAACTGGCCAATACGCAGTTTTTCTTTTTGTGGACCGAATGGAATGCCGCAAATCTTTTGGCTTTTCTATTATTTATTGGAGCGATGGGCAAATCAGCCCAGCTTTTTCTTCATACATGGCTGCCGGATGCGATGGAAGGACCAACGCCTGTGTCAGCATTAATTCACGCAGCAACCATGGTTACCGCGGGTGTTTTTTTAGTGTGTCGTATGTCTCCGCTAATGGAATATGCTCCTGAGGCGATGACCTTTGTGACGCTGGTCGGATCATTTACGGCATTTTTTGCTGCTACTGTGGGCTTGGTACAAAACGATATCAAGCGTGTTATTGCTTACTCTACATGCTCACAACTTGGCTATATGTTTGTCGCAGCCGGTGTTGGCGTGTACTCGGTTGCAATGTTCCACCTCTTTACTCATGCTTTCTTCAAAGCGATGCTTTTTCTTGGGGCAGGCTCAGTTATTCATGCGATGCATCACGAACAGGATATGCGCAATTACGGTGGATTGCGCAAAAAGATACCGTACACATTTTGGGCTATGATGATCGGCACGCTGGCTATTACCGGAGTTGGAATTCCACTTACTCAAATTGGCTTTGCTGGGTTTTTGTCAAAAGATGCAGTTATCGAAAGCGCTTGGGCTGGTACAAATGGTGGCTGGGCTTTCTGGCTCTTGGTTTTGGCGGCTTTATTTACCTCTTTTTACAGTTGGCGCTTGATGTTTATGACATTTTATGGAAGCCCGAGAGGCGATCAGTCGACATATGACCACGCACACGAAAGTCCGATAGTTATGCTAGCTCCACTGGGTATTCTTGCGCTCGGTGCGATATTCTCCGGCATGATCTGGTACGGTAGTTTCTTTGGGAAACATTCTGAGGTTAATAATTTCTTCGGTATTTCAGATGGTTATGCAGAATCCCATTATGATGAGAGTCATAGTAAGAAAGATGATCATATTCGAGAACAAGGGGCTCATGAAGACGAAATACATATCGAAGCATACCACCAAAAAGCCCCGCAAGGCGCCATATTTCACCACCCTAACAATCACGTTTTGGATGAAGCTCATCATGCTCCAAAATGGGTGAAGGTCAGTCCCTTCGTTGCGATGCTTCTTGGCTTGATCACGGCGCTTTGGTGTTATGTTTGGGATAAATCAGTACCATCGCGCCTGGCAGAGCTAAATCGGCCTCTTTATATGTTCTTGTTAAATAAATGGTATTTTGATGAGATTTACGATGTGATTTTCGTTCGTCCGGCTAAAGCTTTGGGTCAGCTGCTTTGGAAGAAGGGTGATGGTTCAATCATAGATGGGATAATTAACGGGGTCGCCATGGGGATTATTCCGTTCTTCACTCGTCTCGCGGGACGAGCGCAGTCTGGGTATATTTTTACCTATGCCTTCGCCATGGTGATCGGAATTGTGGTTCTTGTAAGCTGGATGAGCTTTACAGGGGGGGGATAAAGTAAATGGACGCACTTTTGCTGTCTTTTGTGGCTTTTGCGCCTGCCGTTGCAGCGTTCATCTTGCTCTCGGTGGCACGAGGCGATGATGCTGCAGCTGACCTGGTCGCAAAACGTTTCACCTTCGCTGCAACTAGTTTCACGTTTCTCATTTCACTCTTTATTCTCGCCCAGTTTAACCCACATGATACTGGTTTCCAAATGGTCGAAGAAGCTGAATGGATAATGGGGTTAAATTATAAAATGGGCGTAGACGGGATTAGTATTCTTTTTGTTATGCTGACCACCTTTATGATGCCCTTGGTGATCGCTGCTTCATGGGGTGTCAAGACGCGGGTAAAAGAATATATGATTGCGTTTTTGTTCCTTGAAACACTCATGCTTGGTGTTTTTATGGCGTTGGATTTGGTGCTCTTTTACCTATTTTTTGAAGGTGGACTCATTCCAATGTTTTTAATCATTGGAATTTGGGGGGGTGCAGAACGTATTTATGCTTCTTTCAAATTTTTTCTCTATACTTTTCTGGGCTCAGTTCTGATGCTCTTAGCCATGGTAGCTATGTTCGCCGAAGCGGGCACAACAGATGTCCCAACCTTGATGAAGCATCAATTTGATTTTGCAAGTTTGAACCTTTTGGGAATTCAGGTGGTCGGCGGTATACAAACGCTTTTGTTCCTTGCATTCTTTGCCAGTTTTGCGGTCAAAATGCCTATGTGGCCCGTACACACTTGGTTGCCGGATGCCCACGTACAAGCCCCAACGGCAGGCTCAGTGGTACTTGCAGCCATCTTATTGAAGATGGGAGGTTACGGGTTTTTGCGATTTAGCCTTCCGATGTTTCCTGTTGGTTCGCAGGTGATGACGGATTTCGTTCTCTGGCTCTCCGCAATAGCGATCGTTTACACATCGCTTGTAGCGTTAGTGCAGGAAGATATGAAGAAGCTTATAGCATATTCTTCTGTTGCACATATGGGTTATGTAACTATGGGAATTTTCGCCGTCAATCAGCAGGGCATTGATGGGGCAATCTTCCAGATGCTGAGCCACGGCTTTATTTCTGGTGCGCTCTTCCTGTGCGTTGGCGTAGTCTACGACCGTATGCATACGAGAGATATCGGGGCTTATGGCGGATTGGTGAACCGGATGCCGTCCTATGCGTTGATCTTTATGCTCTTTACCATGGCTAATGTTGGTTTACCTGGTACTTCGGGTTTTGTAGGCGAGTTCCTCACTCTTGTTGGAGTTTTTCAAGTCAATACGTGGGTGGCATTGGTGGCAACATCTGGCGTCATTTTGTCTGCTGCTTATGCGCTATGGTTGTATCGGCGAGTTGTGATGGGAGAACTTATAAAGGAAAGTTTGAAAAGTATCACAGATATGACCCGCCAGGAAAAAGTGGTGTTTACCCCACTGGTTGCAATGACAATCCTATTAGGTGTGTATCCGGCGCTAGCGCTCGATCTAATTGGGCCATCCGTTGACGCACTTGTCGCAAACTTTGAGGCTGCAACTTCAGAAGCGGGTTTGAGCAATCAAACCGCAGCAATTAAGGAGAGGTGAGAGAGACGATGCAAGCAGACCTGAACATCATGCTTTCCGAAATTATTCTTTCACTATTTGCAATGCTTGCACTTATTGGTGCTGTTTACGGAAGTAAAGATAGGCTTACCGTACCTCTTATATTCGCAACTGCTTCAATTTTTATGCTTCTTGCTTTAATATCAATGAGCTCTGCACAAGGGATTGAAACGGCCTTCAATGGAATGTTCGTTAACGACCCCTTCGCGAGATTTTCAAAAGTTATTATCCTTATTTCAGCATCTTTGGTCTTGATTATGAGTCCTGATTATTTGAGTAAGCGCAAAATTCTTCATTTTGAATATCCGCTTTTAATTGCTCTTTCAGTTGTCGGAATGATGGTGATGGTTTCTGCCGGTGACCTTATGTCGCTTTACATGGGCCTGGAGCTGCAATCGCTTTGCCTTTACGTAATTGCCTCCATGCGGCGTGACAGTTTAAAATCAACGGAAGCAGGTTTAAAATATTTTGTCCTCGGGGCATTATCCTCCGGCCTATTGCTCTACGGGGCCTCGTTGACCTATGGCTACGCTGGAACAACGGGCTTTAAGGGCATTATAATAGCTGCGGCTGGAGACGATGCAGATATTGGCTTACTTATAGCGCTTGTCATGGTCCTTTCGGGACTTGCCTTCAAGGTATCCGCTGTTCCATTTCATATGTGGACACCGGATGTATATGAGGGTGCTCCAACTCCTGTGACAGCATTTTTTGCGACCGCTCCCAAGATGGCAGCTATGGCTTTATTCGTTCGAGTGATGCATGATGCTTTTGGTAATATTGTAGCAGAATGGCAGCAAGTAGTAGCACTGATTTCGATGCTTTCTATGTTTCTTGGTGCTATTGCAGCGATTGGGCAAACAAATATTAAACGCCTTATGGCGTACTCGTCTATTGCACACATGGGATACGCCTTGATGGGACTTGCTGCTGGAACGGCATTTGGGGTTGAGGCCTTACTTATTTACATGGCTATTTATGTGGCGATGAACATTGGTACATTTGCATTCATTTTGATGATGCAGCGTGATGGCCAACCTGTGACTGATATTGCCTCCCTTTCAATGCTTTCCAAGGAAAACCCTGGAAAAGCGTTAGCAATGCTAGTGCTTCTTTTTAGCCTTGCAGGTGTTCCTCCATCGCTAGGTTTTTTTGCAAAATGGGGAGTTTGGAATGCTGCGCTTGATGCGGGACTCGTTTGGTTGGTATTAGCGAGTGCTGTGGCCAGTGCTATTGGCGCCTACTATTACCTTCGGATTGTCTATCTAATGTATTTTGGAGCCGAACCTCAAGACGCGCTTGATCGGCGAAATGAACCTGTCTTAACCGGTGTGCTGACAGTCAGCGCGGTGGCTATGGTCCTTGGAATTCTCAGCCTCGTTGGAATAGAAGGTGCTGCAGAAGCAGCGGCAGCAACCCTTGTGCGCTGAAAGAGAACTTGGTTATGACGCTCTCATTTTAGATGAAGTAGACAGTACCCAAGCCCATGCTATGCGCAAGATCAATGAATTTGAAAGGCCCACATGGATACTTGCCCGTAAGCAGACTGATGCGCGTGGTAGACGTGGACGAAAGTGGTTGGAGCATCCCGGAAATTTCGCTGCAACACTTATTTTATTTCCAAAAGAAATTCAAGAAGAACAGGCACTTCGGTCATTTGTTGCCTCGCTGGCACTCTTTGAAACCTTTGTCGTGAAGACAGGACGGGAGTCTATTTTTTCTCTCAAGTGGCCAAATGACGTTCTCCTTAATGGGGGAAAGGTGGCTGGTATACTGCTCCAAACGGTCAAAACCATTATGGGGCGGGATGCGCTTTTAATTGGCGTTGGGGTAAATCTATTGATAGCGCCTAAGGCCGACCATCTCGCCGAGCAAGCTGTTAATCCGGTCGCACTTTTTTCTGAAACTGGAATGAAATGTTCTCCTGAAGCTTTCCTCTCCACGCTTATGAAATGTTATGCACGGCTTGAATATCAATTTCAGATTAACGGCTTTTCATCTATTAGAGAGGCGTGGTTAGATAAGGCTAGCCATCTTGGCGAGATAGTTACCGCTCGGCTTGCACGCCAAGAGATTGTTGGGATATTTGACACAATTGACAAAAAGGGTCATTTGGTGCTCCAAACCGCTGGCGGTGTAAAGAACATTGCAGCGGCCGATGTCTTTTTTAGGGTTTAAGGTATGCTGCTTGCGATTGATTGCGGAAACACAAACACTGTTTTTTCTATTTGGAATGGAAAACATTCCATTGCAAAATGGCGTACAGCGACTGAACACCAGCGCACAGCAGATCAATATTACGTTTGGCTGTCGACATTGATGACGGCACAGAAAATTTCTGCGGATATAACAGATGTAGTGGTAGCAACCTCTGTGCCGCGCGTTGTTTTCAATCTTCGTGTGCTGTGTGACCGTTATTTTGGATGTCGACCATTGGTATTAGGAAAACCAGAATGCAGATTACCCGTAGAGCCACGAATAGATCCTGGAACACGTGCGGGTGGCGACAGGCTTGCGAACGTTGCTGGCGCGTTTCAGCGCTATGGCGGGGATTGTGTGGTTGTTGATTTTGGAACGGCGACAAACTTTGATCTCGTTGCTGAGGACGGGGCATATATCGGCGGAATTATTGCTCCAGGGGTGAACTTAAACCTAGAAGCTCTTCATACGCGTACCGCTGCACTTCCACATGTTGATATCACTCAACCAGATAACATTGTGGGGAAAAATACTGTTACCTGTATACAGTCCGGTATTTTTTGGGGTTGCGTATCAATGATTGAAGGACTTGTCCGACGCTTGCGGGAGGAAACTTGCAAACCATTGAAAGTAATTGGCACTGGTGGCCTTGCCCCATTGTTTGATCAAGTTCCGGGACTATTTGATGTAATTGATGATGATCTGACTATTTTCGGCCTCACCGTCATTTACGCCTACAATAAAATACTGGAGTAAGAATGAGTGAACATCGATTGATTTATTTGCCTCTTGGCGGGGCAGGTGAAATCGGGATGAATGCATACGTCTATGGATATGGAGAAGCTCGACAAGAACGACTGATCGTTGTTGATCTCGGTGTTACATTCCCTGATATGGAAGGAACTCCTGGAGTTGATCTCATATTGCCAGATATTTCTTGGTTGGAAGAGCGGCGTGACCGCATTGAGGCTATCTTTATCACCCACGCCCATGAAGACCACGTTGGCGCTATTGGTTATCTTTGGGAAAAGCTTGATGCTCCTATATATGCGCGTGTTTTTACAGCGCATATAGCGCGGCGCAAAATGTTGGAGAATGACCTTCCAGAAACGGTGGTACGAACCGCTTCCAGTTGGCCTGAAAAAATTTTGGCTGGACCATTCGAAGTTTCATTTTTGCCTGTTTCTCACTCCATTCCAGAAAGCAGCGCTTTAGCCATTTTTTCACCTGCAGGGCGGATCATACATACTGGTGATTTTAAACTCGACAAAACGCCAATCGTAGGCGAGGCATTTGATCAAAAACTCTGGCTGGATGTTTCGAAGGTTGGTATTAAAGCACTTGTCTGCGATAGTACGAATATTTTCTCAAATAATGAGGGTCGTTCAGAATTAAGCCTTGAAAATGATATCGAGGCCCTGATTGCAGGTGCACCACATATGGTTGTTGCCACCACGTTTGCTAGTAACGTGGCTAGGCTTAAAACGCTTGCTGAAGCCGGACGTCGGGCAGGGCGCTCTATTTGTCTAATGGGCCGTGCAATGCGGCGCATGATGGAAACCGCGATAGAAACTGGGATCCTTAGAAATTTTCCGAAAGTTGTCAGTCCAGAAGATGCAAGCACGATCCCTCGAGAACATTTGATGTTACTAGTAACTGGGAGTCAGGGTGAGAGGCGGGCTGCAAGTGCTCAGCTCTCTTCGGGGAAATTTCAGGGTATGGAGCTCAGAGAAGGTGACCTTTTTCTTTTTTCTTCAAAAACCATACCTGGCAACGAACGCAGCGTTAGCCGTATTATTAATCAACTCTCTGAAAAAGGCGTAGACGTAGTTGATGACAGGACAGGACTTTACCACGTATCAGGTCATGCAAACAGGCCTGATCTGAGCTATATACATGGTTTAGTGCAACCGGAAATGATCATCCCCATGCATGGAGAACATCGACACTTGAGAGAACACAAAAAACTTGCAGAAAAAAACGGAATAAACTCTGTTATATGTAAAAACGGCATGATGATCGAACTTTCAGGAAATGCGCCCGAAGTCGTGGAATATATTGAGACCGGCCGCATCTATCTTGACGGAAAAGCGCAATACGGGGCGTTTGACGGAATTATGCGGGATAGAGTTCGGATAGCATTGAACGGGCTAGTGATTGTTAATGTCGTTATGGATGATTACGATGATCAGGTAGGGGAACCTTGGGTAGAGACTCGTGGATTACCTTCGAATGGTGCGTCCGGTGCACCGCTCGTGGATATTCTTGAAGAAGACCTTAGTCAGTATATTAGCAGAGCGGGGCCCAAAATCTTGAAAGACGACAATGCACTGGAAGCCGGGATTATTAAAATCGTACGTCTTAGTTGCCATTCAGAAATTGGCAAACGCCCTGAAGTTAGCGTAATTGTGGGTCACCTGGCGTAATTTTAGTCCAATGCACGGTTGCAACGCCTGCAGGTTCCGGCATGCAAATGGAGTCCCACGTCAGGTAAAATTTTCCAGCAGCGCTGGCATTTTTTACCCTCTGCCTTTTCAAAGATGACGGCGACACTCTCGTCCAAGCCGTCAAGTGTGAAGGCATTTTGTGGGGCTTCGCCCTTAATTAGTTTGATCGAAGATGTGATGCATATATCTGCAAAAGGCACTGACGTTAGCAGTTCTAGCAAACCCTCATCTTGGAGATAGACTAACGGCGCTGCTTCAAGACTAGCTCCAATAACTTTTTCTGTTCTTTGCACTTCAAGTGCAGCTGTTACAACCCTTCGCACTTCCCTGATTTTTTTCCATTTACGAGCCAATTTATTTTGTTTCCATTTGGCGGGTGTTGGTGGGATATCGACCAAGTGCACGGAGCTCTCTTCACCATCGAACCGTTCGAGCCAAACCTCTTCCATCGTGAAGACTAGAATGGGCGCCAGCCAGGTTGTCAGGCGATGAAATAAGATGTCGAGAACTGTTTTGGCCGCCTGCCGAGCCGATGTATCCCCATCGCAGTAGAGAACATCTTTGCGAATATCGAAGTAAAACGCCGAAAGATCTACAGTGGCAAATGTAAATATGGCTTGGAAAACGCCCTGGAAATCATAAGCACTGTAGCCTTTATGGACTACAACATCGAGTTCGGCCAGCCGATGCAGGACCCAGCGTTCCAACTCTGGCATTTCATCTTGTTCTACTCGCTCCGCTTCAGAAAAGTCGGCAAGTGACCCGAGCATGAAGCGCATTGTATTCCGTAAACGCCGATAAGCATCCGCAGTATTTTTCAAGATCTCAGGTCCAATACGTAGATCGGCTGTATAATCTGACTGGGCGACCCAGAGACGCAAAATATCAGCACCATATTGTTTGATCACTTGTTCTGGTGCGACCGTATTGTTAAGCGACTTGGACATTTTCATGCCCTTTTCATCGAGCGTAAATCCGTGTGTTAGAACGCCGTGATACGGAGCACGTCCTTGGGTGCCGCAGGATTGTAGCATGGAAGAGTGGAACCAGCCCCGATGCTGGTCAGTTCCTTCTAGGTAAAGATCAGCCAACCCATCTTCCGTTCCATCGTCCCTATCGCGCAGGACAAATGCGTGGGTTGAGCCAGAGTCAAACCAAACATCAAGGATGTCAAAGACTTGATCATAGTCGTCTGGATCAACGATACCAGTAAGAAAACGCTCCTTTGAACCACACTTGTACCACGCATCGGCTCCCTCCAATTGAAATGCATCAAGGATCCGGGCATTAACCTTGTGGTTTCGCAATAGAAAGCCATCCTCAGTGGGAAGCGCGCCTTTCTTAGTAAAGCATGTCAATGGAACTCCCCAAGCTCGTTGTCGCGATAGAACCCAGTCCGGACGCGCTTCTATCATTGAATAGAGCCGGTTCCTGCCGCTTTGTGGCGTCCATTTAACTAAATGGTCGATGGAAGTAAGCGCGCGTTCGCGGATCGTTTTTCCGTAAGTGTCTTGACCATCGCCTACTACGCGATCAATGGCTGCGAACCATTGCGGCGTATTGCGGTAAATCACCGGTGCCTTAGAGCGCCATGAGTGCGGGTAGCTATGTTTGATTTTACCACGCGCCAGCAGGCCACCTGTTTCCGAGAGCTTATTAATAATAGTGTTGTTGGCATCGCCCTCTTTTCCTTTGTCTGTAAGTATTGATTTCCCACCAAAGAAAGGAAGTGCTGCCCGCATCGTGCCATCCTCCAGCACGTTGTGAGTTATGACTTGCTCTAACATTCCAAGGTCTCGATAAAGTTCAAACTCTTCCATCCCATGCGATGGAGCGCAATGAACGAACCCTGTTCCTTCCGTATCGGTAACAAAATCAGCTACACGAAAATCGCGAAGGTCATCCCATTCACCTTCTGATCCTTTGGTTCCAAATAGTGGATGTTTTAGTGAAATTTTTGAAAGGTCATTCTCTGTGATATCACAAAGTCTTCGATACATGGTGCTGTCCAGTCGTGCTTTGCCTAAAACTTCTGCGGCAAGCTTGTCGGCAAGGATGTATCGTTCGCCGATTTTAGCCCAACATTCCTGGGGGCGGCCGATGACTTCATAAAGTCCATACGAAATATCTGATCCGTAAACAACGGCTTTGTTAGATGGGATGGTCCAAGGTGTTGTGGTCCAGATTACTACATAGGAGTTGGTAAGCATTTGCATTTCGCTGCCCGTCACCTTGAATTTTACCCATATCGTGAAACTATCCTTCTCCTTGTATTCCACCTCGGCCTCCGCCAGAGCAGTCTGCTCAACTGGAGACCACATGACCGGTTTTGACCCTTGATATAGTGTTCCGTTCATTAGAAGTTTCATGAATTCTTCTGCAATTACACGTTCTGAGTGATAATCCATAGTAAGATAAGGTTTGTCCCAGATTCCCGTAACACCAAGGCGTTTGAACTCCTCACGCTGCACATCTATCCAACCTTCTGCGAATTTCCGGCATTCCTCACGGAAATCCAACACAGGAACATCGTTTTTGTCTTTGCCTTTTTGGCGATAAGTTTCTTCAATCTTCCATTCGATAGGGAGTCCATGACAGTCCCAACCAGGGATATAGCGCGCATTTTTACCCATCATTTGTTGGCTACGGACAACCATATCTTTTAGCACTTTGTTCAACGCGTGACCAATATGAAGATGGCCGTTTGCGTACGGTGGCCCGTCATGCAGCGTGAATGGTTCTCTTCCGGATTTTTCACGTAATCTTTGGTAAACACCAATCTTTTCCCACCGGGCCAACCACTCTGGCTCCCGCTGAGGCAAGCCTGCGCGCATCGGAAAGTCTGTTTTCGGAAGGTTTAGGGTATCTTTATAATCGGGTATCTCTGCACACATCTCGTGTCATCCTTAAAATCTTAAAAACGCATGTGGGAAAGAGCAGCGCGAACGATCAAACGTTTTACCCCGGCAGCTCTATGCCTCAGAGCGCCGGGCATATAATTCGAATAGCGTGCAACTTAATCATATCCATATCTCGCAGTTTATAGTGACGCAAAAGTAATTGGTCCAGTCGTTAGATCGATTATTTAAAAGCTCAATTTTTTTTATTAAACCTAAACGTCAATTTCGCTTTCTGGCACCATGAATTTTTGTATCCGTTAAACATCCAGTTGAGCGGCGTATAGCGGATGAAAATAAGGTAAATTACAAGTGATCCAAACAAGCCAAAAACAAAACTTATAGAAACGGTGGCTTGTGGGGCCCAACCATTGTCGAAGAAATAATAGAGCAAAGGAAGCATTATTATTAAGTGAAAGTAGTAAATCGGGTAGGATATCTCAACAGCAAAATCAACGATAGGGGATGGTTTTATCATGATGCGATGGCAGAGTCCCAAAAAACCAATGCATGTCAATAGAGTCGCCGAAACGCTCAGAAGATTCAAAACCCAGAAAGTCCACCAATTATTGATCTGAAATTCAAGGATCGATAAAACGATAAGGACACTAATTAAAAATAATAGGGCAGTTAGCAAGCTGAAACAAACGAAGCGTAGGGATGTAAACGTTTGCAGAAGTGTACGGTGCAAAAAAAGTTTCCATCCCATTACAAAAAAGCAAAAGCCGTATACAAAATGCCCTAGATCAAATTCTGTAATATTTTCCGGCGCGCGTCCAAAGATCGCGAGATCCCGTCCTAACACAGAGGCAACTGTCAGAAACGGGATAAGTGCAAAAATATGTACTCGCGATCGAAAGAAAAAGTTAAAACACTTAACGACCCTATTAGGCACGCACTGCCCAAGTGTCACCGGTATAATGTAAAACATGCTAAGATAAAATAGGAACCACAGATGGAGCAGAGAAGTATCCGACCAGTCTCCGTTGAGACCTTTGACAAATTGCTGCATTTGAAAAATTGGCAGAAAAAGTAGAAGGGGCAGCGTGATCCGGTAGAATCTATCCCAGCAAAAACTTGAAATCGTTTTACGGCGCAGAGACATCGCGCCAAAGAATCCCGCCAGCATGAAAAAAAGTGGCATTCGCCATGTATGTATCGAGACAAATAGTAGAAAAACCCATTCTGGTGGTGCAATAGTTTCCGCTGCGAGCATATAGGGAAGGGTCGCGTGCAGGGCCACCCCCAATAGCATGGCCAAAGCGCGCAATAGGTCAAGACCGTTAATTCGTTCTAATGCGTCAACCATTTTGAGCTTCGAAGAAAGCTCTCACTTCTGGGCGCAAGTCTGATCTGCCCTGTGCGCAAGTATGTTCTATTAAATGCTTTAAGGCTCCAAGGTCAGTTTGACGGATAAGATGTTTGACTGGGCCAATGGACGCTGCTCGCATAGATAGCTTTGTTATTCCTATTGCCGCCAGGCACAGTGCCTCAAAGGGCCTGCCCGCGTCTTCTCCACAATAAGAAAGACTCGTATTACACTCCTTGCACCGTTTAACAATAAAGCTTAGAAATTTGAGATAACTGCTGTTTAAAATGTCGTAACGCCTACGTACTAATTCATTTTCACGATCTGCGGCAAAGAAGAATTGTTTAAGATCATTTCCGCCAATAGAAATAAAGTCGGCATCACGAAAAAATGCATCTGGTGCATAAGCAAGTGCTGGCGTTTCGAGCATTGCACCAACTTCTATTCTTTCTGGGACAGGATGGCCCAAACGCTTTTCTCTCTCCAGTACCTTGTCTATTTCCTTGCGCGCTGTGTAAAATTCATCTGACAGAGATATGAAGGGGAACATAATCGACAAGGGCCGCCCGTTAGCTCCACGCAGTAGGGCCTGAAGCTGCATTCTTAAGACACCGGGCTTATCGAGCCCAACGCGTATCGCTCGCCAGCCTAAAGCTGGATTTGGTTCTGACACATTACGCATGTAAGGCAGAACCTTATCGGACCCGATATCGAGTGTCCGAAAAACAACTGGTAATTCACCCGCGGCATCCAACACCCTCCCGTACATAAGACTTAGTTCTCCACGGCGCGGCATTTGATTTCGAGCGAGAAACTGTAGTTCAGTCCGAAATAAACCTACGCCTTGGGCACCGGAGTTTTTAAGATTAGGTAAATCTGCCATTAGACCTGCATTCATCATCAAGGTTATATGACGGTTGCAGGTGGAAATTGCCTTTTTTTCTCTAATTGCAACGTAACGTTCCTGCGCCTTTGCGGCCATTTCCATTTTATCTTTGAAGGCGTTGCTAACGTTTTCATCAGGCCTTAAATGCACAATGCCTTGATCGCCATCGACAATAATTGCATCGCCATTAAGAGCTTCCGTTGTAATGTTTTCGGCATGGATCACTAATGGGATAGCTAAGGCCCGTGCTATAATGGCGGCATGCGAGCCAACAGATCCCTCTTCCAGCACAATGCCTCTAAGTTTACGTCCGTAGTCTAAAAGTTCTGCTGGTCCGATGTTATTTGCTATCAGAATTGGACTATCAGGCATTTCCGCACCTGTATCTTGGCCCTGTCCGGTCAAAAGCCTGAGCAGGCGGTTTGATAGATCGTCAATGTCATGCAATCGGTCACGCATATATTGGTCAGAGACTCGTGTCATCCGGGCCCGTGCCTCAGATTGTTCTTTTTCAACTGCAGCTTCAGCAGACAGCCCTTTATCAATGTCAGTTTCCATCCGGCGAATCCAGCCTGGAGATCTGGCAAACATCCGATATGCTTCTAAAACTTCGCGTTGTTCTGATGCGCCCCAAGCAACGCGCTTCAACATTTTATCAATGCTCAATCGAAGTTGATCAAGGGCACTATTTAGTTTTTCTTTTTCCTGACTTGGATTCTCGCTAACCAGGTTAGTAACGACAACGCGTGGTTCGTGTAGCCAGACCAGCCCTGCCGTTGACCCTTCCTGGGCTACGCCACCGCGAAACATAACGGCCTCCTGGTGCCGCGCTCTAAGGGCGGCCCCTTCTCCAACGAACGCTCCAAGTTCGGTCATTTCCGCTATCACCATGGCAACAACTTCAAGGCCATAAACCTCATCATCTGTATATGCCCGCGGTGCTTTTGATTGCACTACTAAAACGCCCACGCCTTGTCCTAGCCTTTGAACGGGCACACCAAGGAAAGAGGAATAAATCTCTTCTCCTGTTTCAGCCATGTAGCGAAAACCTGGTTCCTCAGGCGCTACAGCTGCGTTAATTACTGTATTCCGTTCTGCCACCCGCCCAACCAAACCTTCACCAAGATTCATGCGGGTTTTATGCACAGCTTCTGCATTAAGTCCCTCAGTCGCGCAAAGTTCCAAAGTATTTATATCACGAAAAAGGTAGATAGAGCACACCTCGGTCTCCATAGAATCCGCTATAAGATGCGTGATCTTATCTAACCGCGCCTGTCCGGCGGAGTCTTCCGCCATGGTGTCTCGCAAACGTCCCAGCAGTTTGCGGCTTTCACTTTCCGATCGCTGCGCCATTAACCAGGCGACCTTTTCTTTAAGAGGCTTTTTCCAGTTCAAAAGCATCATGCAGTGCTTGAACGGCGAGTTCCATATATTTTCTATCAATAAGTACAGAAATTTTTATTTCTGATGTCGCAATAACCTTAATGTTTATTCCCTCATCAGAAAGTGTTTTGAACATTTTGGCAGCAACACCGGATTGGCTGCGCATTCCTATTCCAACAGCTGAAATTTTCGCAACTTTAGTATCAGCTAAAAGTTCTTCAAACTTTATCTGACCATTTTCTTTTGCTGCTTGTAGTGCGGCTTCAGCGTTAATAACCTGAACCGTTGGGCATGAGAATGTGACGTCTGTGTGGCCTCTTTCGGCAATATTTTGAATAATCATATCTACATTTATGCCTGCCTCTGAAAGTGGGCCAAATATCGCAGCTGCAATGCCCGGACGGTCAGCAACGGAAACTAGCGTCATCTTTGCCTCGTCTCGCGAATAAGCGATTCCAGAAACGATGTTGGACTCCATTATTTCCTCCTCATCGCAGACAAACGTGCCTGCATTTTCTCTTGGTTCTTCAAAACTACTTAAAACCCGTAATTTAACCTTGTAACGCATCGCGAGCTCAACGGAACGAGTTTGCAGAACTTTCGCACCAAGCGAAGCTAGCTCTAACATTTCTTCAAACGAAATCCTATTAAGTTTGCGCGCTTTTTCGGCAATACGTGGATCCGTAGTGTAGACTCCGTCCACATCTGTGTAGATGTCACATCTTTCAGCCTTAAACGCTGCTGCAAAGGCAACTGCAGTTGTATCTGACCCACCGCGCCCGAGCGTTGTGATCCGATTTTTTGCACTAATGCCTTGAAATCCTGCAACAACCGCAACTTGCATACCTTCTAAAAACTTAGTGTTAATATTGTCCGTTCGAATTTCTTCGATACGTCCGGCGGAATGACTTGATGATGTTTTAACAGGCACTTGCCAGCCTTGCCAGCTTCGCGCAGGAATACCCATTTCCTGTAGAGTTAGTGCCATCAGACCAGCGGTGATATTTTCGCCAGAAGAAACCACGGCATCATATTCGCGAGCATCATAGAGAGGAGATGTTTCATTGACTAATCCGATCATCTCATTAGTTTTTCCCGACATGGCGGAGACGACCAAGATAACATCGTAACCTTTAGCAACCTCTACCCCAACGCGCTTCGCAGCGCATTTTATCCTATCCAAACTGGCAACCGATGTGCCACCAAATTTCATTACGAGAAGTGGCATTGCAGTCCTTTCCAACGCTCTGAAGGTTTAGGATGTTCTGATTGGGTTGACAAGCGGGGTAGATAAAATTTGCTTCACTGTTTTTGGACTAACAAAAATTTCTTTAGTTCTTACTAGTTTGATTTTCTTTTTGGTGAAAAGGGTAGCGGTGTTACGGGGATACCATCTTCCAACAGTTTTTTTGCTTCTGCAGGTTTAGCTTCTCCAAATATTGAGCGCTCCGGTGAGTTGCCGTCATGTATGTCCCGTGCCTCTTTTACAAAATCTGTTCCAACATAATCGGAATTTTTTTCAACGTAACTTCGCAACTCTTTAAGAGCTTGCTCTGCCGGTGAGTTTTCGGATTTTAACGACGGTGCCTGCTTTTTTGAGGTTGTTACGCGTGGCGCCATAATTGCTTTTTCAACCCGGTCCGAACCGCATAATGAGCATGAAACCATCCCAGCTGAATTCAACTTCTCAAATGCTGCAGTGGATTTAAACCAGCTATCAAAAGAGTGACCACGATCACAAACCAATGAAAATTGAATCATTCCAGCAAACCCTTGTTTACAGAGTCTTAAATAAGGAGACGTGTGTTAAATTCAAGAGTATATTTACGAATCTGTTGTCAGAATATCTAAAACATCATCCATCAATTGCTCAAAGTCTGTAACAGCGCCTAGTGCATTTTTTACCATGTCAGCCTGAATTTCTTGTACGGAGGTTGATTTCATAGCTAACAAGGTGGTTGCTAGTTCTCGAGCTTCCGCGCAGGCAACAGTTGCTTTACTTTTAGTTAATTGGTTGAACTCATGTCGGAAGTTATCAACGTGAGCTCCATGCAAAATAGCACAGCCATATGCGGAAGGTTCGTATGGCGTATGCCCTCCATATTTCCCAAATGTACCTCCAATAATGCAGATACCACATTGGGCATACCAAAGGTCCATTTCACCGAGGCTATCTGCCAATAGTATATCATGATGTTCCCGAACGAAGGGTTTTCCTGAACTTCGGGTCACAAAGTTCAAGTCACGACTTGCGATTAGCAGGCCTATCTGCTTGGAGCGTTTGGGATGACGTGGCGCAATTATCATGCGTAGATTTGGCCAGGTTTTCTTCGCAATCAGGAAAGCATCAAGTAGGATCTCTTCTTCACCCAAATGCGTTGACACGGCAACACATAAATTTGCTCGTGTATCGCGCGATTGGCTTGGCCGACTTGCGCGAAATAGACTTTTAAGGTTAAGCAAGGGCCCGATCGAGGCTGCATTTAGTCCGAGTTTTTTAAAACGGTCCAGAGAGCTTTTGTCCTGGGCTGATAAAAAAGAAATTTTGTTAAATGTAGTGTCCGCAAGTGGTTTTAACCATGACCAAGAACGTGCAGATGCTGCGCTTATCCGACCACCCAATATTAAGATAGGTGATTTCCGATAATGAAGAAATTTAATCCTGTTCGGCCAGATTTCTGATTCCATCAAAATATGTCTTGTGACTTGATGCTTTATACAGAAGCGTTTCAGCGCCCAACGATAATCAAGTGGGGCCAGTTGAGCTTTAAAACCAAGATCTTTAGCCAAGTGTGTAGCGCTGACCGTATTGCTGGTAATCAATAAGGTTATTCCTGAATAACTTTTGACGAGTTTTTCAATTACTGGGACTGCAGATTTCAATTCCCCATTTGAGGCGGCATGGAACCAAAGCACTGGTTTTTCATCTTTTATTTCTACAAAATCTAAACCAAACCTTTGCTTAAGGTGCGTCCAACTTTCTTCGCCTCTTAAACTGCGTAGAATGAGCATAAAAAGGATTGGTAAGAATAGGATAGACAATAAAATGCGGTATATTAGCATTAGATTATTTTGCTCTTCTTCTCGATATATTTACGACAATTTTATGCTCTACGGCTACCGCATAGCAAAGACCTACACAATAACCTTGAAATGCTGGACGCACTCGCATTCAAAGATACTATCTCTGCCCGGTATCGTAATACTAATTTATCTTTCAAAATGGTATTAGGCAATTATTATATAAGTGAATTTTATGGTAAGCGAAACACCAAATGGAGGAGATATTATGTCAGTATTAGATAAAGAATTATTTTTGAAGGGCCTGGAACAGCGCAAAGGCACTTTAGGCGCAGAATATGTTGAAAAAAATCTTTCAGAAGCTGATGATTTCACACGACCTTTTCAAGAAGCAATGACAGCATGGTGTTGGGGTTTTGGTTGGAGTGATACCGTGATTGATGCTAAAACCCGATCGATGATGAATCTTTCCATGATCGGCGCTTTGGGTAAAATGCATGAGTGGGAAATACATCTTAAGGGCGCAATTAATAATGGCGTGAACAAAGAAGAGGTTCGGGCAATTATTCATGTTGTAGGGATATATTGTGGAGTGCCTCAAGCGCTTGAGTGTTTCCGCATAGCTAAGAAAGTGCTGAACTAGTGTTCACAACTACCTTATTTGCGTAGTTTGTATAAATACTCTTGACTGCAAACTAATACTAGACTTTTGTCAGACGTTGAAAAAATGGAAATAAACTAAGAAAAATACTTGTTATAAAAGTGTTGCCTTTTGATAAGGCAGCGCTATTACCTTACTCACCTAAGTTAATGGCTATTATTAGTCGGGAGGAATATATAATGGATCGTAGATCGTTTCTTAGAAATTCTACATTGGCAGGAGGTGCGGCTGCCGCTGCAACTCTTGCGGCGCCTGCTGTAGCGGGCAGTCATGGTAAAACTTTAACCATGGTTCAATCGTGGCCGAAAGGTTTTGCCGTGCTTGATGATGCTGCAAAGTACTTTGGAGATATGGTTGCGCAAATGTCAGATGGAACATTGAACATCGACAGAAAAGCTCCGGGCGAGTTGGTAGGCGCGCTCGAAGTATTTGACGCCGTATCGTCTGGTCAGGCTGATATGTATCATTCAGCCGACTATTACTACATAGGACAGCACCCTGCACTGGCATTCTTTACCGCTGTGCCATTTGGTGGAACAGCTCAAGAATTTTCAAACTGGTACTACCATGGCGGTGGTGAAAAAATTCATGACGAAATTGGTGAAATCTTTAACTTTAAAGGTTTAATCGCAGGCAACTCTGGCGGTCAATCTGGCGGTTGGTTCCGTAAGGAAATGAAGTCACCAGATGATTTTAAAGGCCTAAAGTTTCGTATGCCAGGTTTGGGCGGTAAAGCACTTGGTAAACTTGGTGCATCTGTTCAGAACATTCCGGGCGGGGAATTGTACCAGGCGTTGTCGTCAGGCGCTTTAGATGGCCTTGAGTGGGTTGGTCCTGCGGCCGACGAGCGCGCAGGTTTCTACGAAGTCGCTAAGGTTTATTACACCGCTGGCTTTCACGAGCCTGGCGCTGCGCTGTCCTCAAACATAAACTTAGACGTGTGGAATTCGCTATCTGATCAGCACAAAGCTATCTTGCGGTACTCATCAATGGCAACAACTCAGTTTCAACTTTCAGAAACTCTTTCTGCTAATGGCGCAGCTCTTGAGCGTATGCAGGCACAGGGTGTGAAAGCGCTGCAGTTCTCAGATGATATTTGGGATGCCTTTTATAAAGCATCTTCTGAAACATTAGATGAATTCATGGATGATGATATTTTTGTCAGCACACGGGCAAGTTTTGAAGCTTCACTTGCTAGTTCGGCGGCATGGATCAACAAGTCCGATGGATATTATGTGAATCAGCGAGTTCGCGTCACTGGTGGCTAATAAAATACAATCTACGGGGTCGATATTGGCCCCGTAAAACTAATTCCTAATAGTTTGGTGTGCGCATGGATGGCGATAATACCGTATCGGTCGGAACGGCTATAACCAGCGTTTTTAATGGAACTTTATGGTTCCTGGAAAATTTGCTTCTGGCGTTTGTAAACATCTTCAATGCAGTTAGTCAGCCTCATTTGTGGCTTGATTGGTCAGATAAAAAAGCAATAATGCGTTTCGTATATTACGGCGGTTCCAAAGAGTTCTTCTTTGTTGTGCTTCTGGTTGCATTAATTTTATTTGGATACGGTATGCTCCGCAATAACTTCATGTGGAGAATGGTTATTGCTCTGGAGGGTATGGCGAACGCCATAGGACGTTTTTTTGCCTGGGCTGGTTTATTTATGGTGATACAGCAGGTGCTTATTGTCATAATGCAACGGATTTTCACGCGACCTGACATTGTACTTGGTATCGGCATACCTTTGAATTTTGATATAAGTTGGTACGCTGAAGAACTAAAACTATATAACGCACTCGTAATAACACTATGCGCAACATACACATTTGTTCAGGGCGGACACGTGCGTGTAGATTTGATATATTCGGGCGTGAGCTTTCGCGTTAAAAAGCTTATCGACATGTTTGGATCTGTGTTTTTCATGATGCCGATGGGCGTACTGATCTGGATGTATGGCTGGTTCTTCATGTGGCGGCATTTAATTGTGCCAAAACCCTCTGCAAGCGATACGATCGAAAGGTTGTTGGCAAAGTCAAGGGCGCTTCGTTGGAATGTCGAAACTATTGGATTTTCCCCAAACGGCTTCACTGGCTATTTCATCTTCAAGATTTTGCTTGTTGCCTTTGCGGGTTTAATCTTTTTACATGCTTGGGCTTTCCTCATGAGATCATATTTGGAGTTTCGCGAGGGTGAAAGTAGTGACGGTAAATTCAAAGATTTAGATATCGCCGGGCCAGTAAATGACGCCGCGAGCCGCAGCGCTTAAATAGAGGTATTGCTAAATGTTGTTTGGTCTTGATGGCGTTGAAATCGGGTTGATTATAGTATTTGTTTGTCTGTTTGGTGGTATCCTATCAGGCTTTCCCGTTGCTTTCGCGATCGGTGGTGCGGGCGTTGTGTCTTTCGGCATTATTGCTGTGTTGGACTCGGCAGGAATATTGGTTCACCATGCTATAGATACATCATCGCAAATGTATTCTGAACTCCTGGCCTCCGGTATCAAAGCTTCGCAGATTTCAACATTTCGGTATCCAGATTTGCCGACATTGATAACACCCCTGTTTGAAGGGGGGTGGGAAACGGCACTTAACAGGACAATATCATTTATTGTCAATCGTATAAACGAACGCGTTTTGGCAGGTCAAGCCATCGAAACATTATTGGCTGTTCTAATGTTTGTTTTGATGGGTATAACACTTGAGCGATCAAAGATAGCAAATGATCTATTGACTACCATGGCAAGGGTATTTGGACCTCTTCCCGGCGGCCTTGCTGTTTCTGTTGTTGTTGTTGGTGCATTTTTAGCAGCATCCACAGGCATTGTCGGTGCAACTGTCGTGACAATGGGGCTTTTGTCTCTACCAACAATGCTACGCAATGGATATTCGCCAGAACTTTCTACAGGTGTGATCGCTGCATCTGGAACTTTGGGACAGATTATTCCACCATCGATTGTTATTGTTTTACTGGGAACTCTGACTGGTGATCTTTATTCAGCGGCACAAGAAACAAGAGCTCAGAGCGTGGGTTGTACTGATGCACTCACCTACTTGGGCGAACCCGCAGTAGTTTCTGTAGGTTCGCTATTTCAGGCCGCTTTGTTGCCTGGTATTATGCTGGCTCTGCTTTATGCGTTGTATGCTTTTGGGTACGCCTTGTTAAATCCGTCAAAAGCGCCCGCCGTGACTAGCGCTACAGGCGAGAGCCGTACTGGATCTGCCATTGAGTCAGTGACATGGTTCCTGTTCGTACCACTCGGGATTATTGGAACAGCAGTTTTACTTAATTTTGGTGGTATATCGGGCAACCAGTCTATTGTCGTTGATTCATACTCGGACATTGGTGAGGAGGCGAGCCTTCGAACTAACGTGTCAGAAGAGTGTCAGTCTGCAATGATTGCGCTTCATGGCCAGGAGGCATGGGACTTCGCTATATCTCAACAGCAGAAGATTGATACTGCCGGCGGCGTGCAGGAAAGCATAAAGTTGTCTGATGAAGAGATTGCAGAAGCTGTGCAAGCAAAGATTGAGTCTGCAGCCCTAATTGGTAGTGGTGTGCTGGTTATGGCCGTTATGGCCGCAATCTTGTTTGCCTTTGCCAAAGGCGTTGAACCTTCCGCAGAGGTTCGTCCTATCATCATCGGTAGCATTGGAACGGTTTTGTTTTTATTGACAGACATTTTATTTATCGGGGCAGACGCTTCGTCATC
>MDTG01283590.1_pt1 | contig 39047 bp, 38 predicted proteins | sample 811421 | NCBI WGS metagenome assembly MDTG01 (sample SAMN05326645, study PRJNA326480) | marine metagenome | isolation source: seawater | place: Pacific Ocean: South East | collected 2011 | reverse complement strand
CACGTTGATAGGCTGGATGTGGAAGCGCAGTAATGCGTGCAGCTGACCAGTACTAATAGCTCAATTGGCTTGATTTATGCACTGAAAAAAATTTTTACGTTTATAGAAAAAAATTCGATATTTAAAAAAATACAATTTTTGTTTTATTTTAAACAATTTATTGTTCATTATTAGTTACGCTTAATAAAGTGTGAGTTCGCTAGGTTTTATTAAAATTATTAAATCTAATGTGATATAAATTACACAAAATTTTATTTAATTTTTAATTTAAGTTTTTTTTAATAATATTAGGATTTCTTAATGAGGTTTTTTGAAAGCAATATTGGTGAAAACCATCCTGTGTATTGTATTGCCGAGATAGGAGTCAATCACAACGGTAAACTTGGTTTAGCAAAGAAAATGATTGATAAAGCTAAATTATCTGGTGCATCTGCAGTAAAATTTCAAACTTTTTTTGCAGAAAGTTTTGTTACAAAAAAAACTAAGAAAGTAAAATATCAAATTAAAAATTCTCCAACAAAAGAAACTCATTTTGAAATGATCAAATCACTTGAAATGTCAAAACAAAATCACAAAGAATTGATGTTATATTGTAAAAAAAAAAAAATAAATTTTATATCTACTCCTTATAATCTCGCTGCAGCAAAATTACTTGATGAATTAGGTTGTAAAGTATTTAAAACTGCTTCTGCAGATATAATTGATTTAGAAATGCATGAATTTTTAGCTAAAAAGAAAAAAAAAGTTATAATTTCGACTGGTATGTCAAATTTAATAGAAATTGATGATTGTGTTAAAATTTATAAAAAATATAAAAATAAAAATTTTGTATTGTTGCACTGCGTTTCGAACTATCCATGCAATCCTAATTCATCAAATTTAAAATGTTTGGATCTTCTAAAAGATAGATACAATTGTAAAGTAGGGTATTCGGATCATAGTGAGGGTAATTTTTCTTCAATACTTAGTGTTGCTCTTGGTGCTTGTGTAATAGAGAAACATTTTACGATTGACAAAAACTTGCCAGGACCTGATCAAAAAACATCAGCACTTCCTGAGGAATTCTTAAATTTAGTAAATTCAATTAACGAAGTTAAGTCAATTTTAGGAAAAAAAATAAAAAAATGTCAAAAAGAAGAATTAGAAATGAGAAAAATCTCAAGAAAAAGCTTAACAATATTGAATCCCTTAAAAAAGAATAACAAAATAACTAAAGATAATTTGACTTTAAAAAGGCCAGGTACTGGTTTGCCATATAAAGAGCTGAAAAAGATTTTAGGTTTAAGAGCTAAAAGAAATTTATTTAAGGATAAACAGATTTCTCTAAAAGATTTCTATAGATAAATTATGCCAGTTTATGTTTCAACAGGTGGATATAAAAATATTAAAATTAACAGTGTTTTAAAAAAATTTTATTCAAATAAAATTAACGATGTAGAGCTATCTGGAGGATTATATAATAAAAACATTCTTAATGATTTAAGGAAAAAAAAGAAATTGATAAATTATCAAGTGCATAATTATTTTCCAGTACCAAGAGAACCGTTTGTTTTAAATCTAGCTTCCTTAGATCCAATAATATCAAATCGGTCACTAAATCATGCAAAAAAAGCTATAAAATTAGCAAAAGAGATAGGTTCTAATTATTATTCCATACACGCAGGTTTTTTATGTGACATAAAACCCAAAGAATTAGGAAAGAAAATAGAAAAAAAAAAACTTTATAATAAAAAAAAATCTATTTATGTTTTTCTTAAAAATATAAAAAAAATATCAAAATTTGCAAAAATATATGATGTTAATATCATGATTGAAAATAATGTTATTACAAAATCAAATTTAAAAGAGTTTGGAAAAAATCCACTTTTAATGTGTGATCCACGAGAATGTTTATATCTAGCTAAAAAATTTCCCAATAATGTAAAAATGCTTTTGGATGTGGCGCATTTAAAAGTATCTGCAAAAACTCTAGGTTTTAAAAAAGAAATGATGTTTTCGAAATGTAAAAATTTTATAGGAGGCTATCACATAAGTGATAACAATGGCCTAAGAGATTCAAATAAAAGATTTAATTATAAAAGCTGGTTCTGGAAATATCTAAATCCGAATTTAGATTATTATTCTGTGGAAGTTTATGGAGAAACTGAAAAAGTTTTATCCAATTTAAGAAAAATGATTTTAAAAAAAATAAATGTTTAAAATACCTTTAGCAAGACCTGATATTGATAATTCTGAGATAAGAGCTGTATCTAAAGTTATAAAATCAAAGTGGATATCGTCAAGAGGACCTTTAATTAATAAATTTGAGTTAAAATTTAAAAATTTTTTAGGAGGCGGATATCCAGTTTCAGTATCAAATGGAACTCATGCCCTTCAATTAGCAATAACATCTATTGGTTTAAAGCCTGGAGATGAAATAATTTTACCAAACCTAACATTTGGTGCAAGCATAAACGCAATATTAAATTGTGGCGCTAAACCTGTTTTAGTAGATGTTGAAAAGGATACTTGGACTATCGACTTAAATCAAATTAAAAAAGCTACAAATAGAAAAACAAAAGCAATAATGCTAGTTCATGTTTATGGAATTTCTTGTAAAATTAATCAAATAAAAAAATTTGCTAAAGAGAAAAAATTATTTTTAATTGAAGATTGTGCTGAGGCACTTGGAGCAAAATATAAGAATAAAATTCTAGGATTACATGGAGATTGCTCTTGTCATAGTTTTTATGCAAATAAAACAATCACTACAGGTGAAGGTGGGATGGTAGTATTTAAAAAAAAATCCCATTATTTAAATGCAATTAAAATAAAAAATCACGGGATGTCACCAAAAAAAAAATATTTTCATGATTTAGTTGGTAGCAATTATAGATTAACAAATATACAAGCTGCAATAGGTCTAGAACAATTAAAAAAAATAAAAAAACTCTACAATAAAAGAAAAAATATCTTTAAAATATACGACAACTTAATTGATGATAATTTTTTTAAAAAACTTCCAAAAAATAATTGGTCAGTTAATTCTTATTGGCTTTATGTCGTTATTCCAAAAAAAAAAATTAATAGATTAAAACTTATAAAATTTTTTAAAAAAAAAGGGATAGAAATTTCAACAACTTTTTACCCACTTCATAAAATGAAACCTTTTAAAAAATATAAATTTGGAAAATTTTTAAATTCTGAATATGTTGGTAATAACGGTATTTGCTTACCATCGTCAGGATTAAATCAAAAAGAACAAATTTATATTGCTAAAACATTAAATAATGCAATAAAGTTAGCTCAATGAAAAAGGCATTAATTACTGGGGTAACAGGTCAAGATGGATCATATCTTTCGGAACTTCTTCTAGAAAAAGGATATGAAGTCCATGGTATAAGACGGAAAAATAGTACAGATAATACAATAAATATTGATCATATACTAAGCTCTAAAAAAATTTCTGATAATAGATTTTTCTTACATTATGGAGATATTACTGACACAACCAGCTTAATAGATATTTTATCAAAAAAAAAATTTGATGAAGTCTATCATCTATCTGCCCAATCACATGTTCATACATCTTTTCTGATTCCAGAATATACAACTCTTGTTAATGCATTAGGTTCCATGAAGATATTAGAAGTATTGAAAAAATTTTCACCAGAATCAAAATTTTATAATGCATCTACAAGTGAGCTATATGGAAAAGTCTTAGAACCAATTCAAAATGAGAAAACACCATTTAATCCAATTTCTCCATATTCAATATCAAAACTATTTTGTCACTTAATGACAAAAAATTATAAAGACGCTTATGGAATGTTTGCTTGTAGTGGAATTTTATTCAATCATGAATCACCAAGAAGAGGGTTATCATTTGTTTCTAGAAAAATTACACAATCAGTATGTAAAATAAAATTAGGATTAGAAGATAAACTAACTCTAGGTAATTTATATTCTAAAAGAGATTGGGGCTTTGCAAAAGAATATGTGGAAGCAATGTGGTTAATGCTACAAAATCCGGAACCTAATGATTATGTAATAGGAACAGGTAAAAATTTTTCTATAAAATCTTTTGTAGAAAAAGCGTTTGAAAAAATGGATGTAAGTATAATTTGGGAAGGCTCTGGTATTAATGAGGTTGGTATAAATAAAAAAAATAATAAAATTGTAGTTGATATTGATAAATACTACTACCGACCAGCAGAGGTAGATGAACTTTTAGCTGACCCTTCAAAAGCAAAAAAAGATTTAAATTGGTCTCATAAAACTAACTTAGATACATTAGTTTCTATGATGGTTGAAAATGATTTCAATATATTTAAAAAAAAAATTTAATATTGTACTAATTGACTAGAAGTATTTTTATAATTGGCGCAGGATCTCATGCTAGTGTAATCGTTGATGTTGCTAAATCGAAAAATTTAAAGATTAATTGCTTAGTTGATATAAATTCAAAAAAATTTAAAGATGAAAAAAAATTTGGTATTGATGTAAAAAATCTTTCATTTTTGAAAAAAATAAAAAAAAATAGCACAGTTTTTTTAGCAATAGGTGACAATAAATTGAGGAAAAAATATTATGAGAAATATAAAAACGTTTTCAATTTTATCAATTTAATTTCAGACTCAAGCCAAATTTCTAAATACTCTAAAATTGGGGAAGGTAACTTTATAGGTCCAAATGTGATTATTAATGCTAGGACAACCTTAGGAAATAATTGCATAATAAATACTGCTTCTGTTATCGAACACGATGTTGAAATTGGAGATAATATTCATATTTGTCCTTCAGTAACCGTGGCGGGCAATTGTAAAATATTAGATAATTGCTTCATTGGTATGGGATCAATTATTATAGATAAAATTATTATTCAAAAGAACGTAAAATTAGGCGCTGGAAGTTTAGTGGTAAAGAACTTAAAATCAAATAATACATACTATGGTACACCAGCAAAAAAAGTTGAGACAAAAAATAAAAAATCTAAATAAAAACGTAAAATGAAAACTAAATGTAGAATTTGTGGAAAAAAAACATTAACTGATTTTATTAATTTTGGAAGTCATCCAATAGTTCACCATTTAAAAAAAATAAAAAATAAAAGTAAAAGGTTTCCATTTAATTTAGTAATTTGTAAAATTTGTAAATTTCAGCAAGTTTTAAAACCAATTTCACCTAAAATTCTTTATGAGAACTATCTAACTTTGAGTTCTGAGAAAAATCAACCACATATTACAAGATTTGTTGAGGTATTAGAAAGTATATCGTCTTGTGACAAGAATTCGAAAATATTTGAAATAGGATGTAATGATGGAATTTTACTAGATGAATTAAAAAAAAAAAAATATAAACTTTTGTCGGCAGTCGAACCTGCTCGTGATGCATATTTAAAAGCCAAAAAAAAACATAAAGTTCATAATAATTTCTTTTCAAAAGATTTTGTTAAAAATAAAATAAGACGTAATAAATTCGATTTAGTAATTACAAGACAAGTATTAGAACACGTTGTTGATTTAAACAATTTTCTTAAAAACATTAATTTTATTCTTAATAAAAATGGAATGTTGGTTATCGAAGTACCCGATCATTCTGCCTATATGGAGAATTTAGACTATGGCTTATGGGAGGAGCATTGCAATTATTTTACATTATCAAGTCTGGAAAATTTATTGATAAAAAATGGTTTTGAAATTGTTCATTATGAAACAACTTTATTTTCAGGAAGAATCATATCAATTTTTGCCAGACGCAGTCTTATCAAAGTAAATAAAAAATATTTTGAAAACTTAAAATTAGTATCAAATTATAAAAATAAGTATCTAAAAATGAGAAAAAGTTTTCAAAAATTTATTGAAAATAAGAAAGTGGCTATATATGGATGTGGGGCAAGGTCTTCAAATGTTGTAAATTTTTTATTCTTAAAAAACATTCAATATTTTATTGATGATCAACAAAAAAAAATTAACAATTATGTTCCTGGATATAATTTAAAGATAAAAAAATTTAGTAAGAAATTTAATTTAGATATAATATTAATGGGTGTGAACACTGAAAACGAAAAAAAAATAATTAAGAAAATACCAAAAAAAATAAAAATTTTTTCTATCTTACCCCCAAGTAGGTATTTGCCAGAATTTTGGCAAAAATTAATAAACAATTAATTATTTAAATAAATTTTTAATTACTAGAAGTGTTTTTTCAAAATCATCAAGTTGTTTAGAGTATTTTTTTTTTTCAATTGAATTAAATGAATTAATTTCATTAAAGTATAAATCTTCCTCAATTATATTTTTTTCTTTCGAAAATTTTACTGAAAATTTTTTCAATTTTGGCTTAAAGTTAAATTCAGTCATAATAGCTTGTTTACTTTTTTTATGAATATTCAGTTTGACTTTATATCTTGATTTATTATTTAAATTTAATTTAATTATTAAGTCTTTAATTTTAAAGGTTATAATATAATTGTACAAACTCCTCTTAAAAACTCTTATTTTTTTAAATACAATATCATCAAATAAAAAGTAAATAAGATTTATTAAATGTGAATATCTATTTAAAAAGATTTTATAATTTATATTTTTTTTACTTAAATTTTTAGTTTCGTTAAATTTTTTATCTATTCTTTCATGAAAAGTAACAAAATTTTCGTTATTAATGTTGTAATTTAATGACATTTCCCCACTAATGTAATCAATTTTTTTATTATCTTTATTAATCAATTTTTTTATCTCAAGTAAAGTTCTTGAGTATCTAAACATATATCCAATTACTAATTTGTTATTATTTTTTAATAATTTATTTTTTATTTTATTATAATTTTTTAGATAATATAAAGGTGGTTTTTCTATGAAAATTTTTATATTTTTATGATTTAAAATTTCATTAAGAAAATAAAATGAAACTTCTTTGGGTAAAAAAAAGAAAATAATTTTATTTCTATTAAATTTTAAAAATTTTTTAAAATTAAAAAATATTCTTTTGATCGACAGTTTTTTTCCAATATGATTTACAAGTTTCTCCCGAGGATCAAATATAGTGTCTATAACAAATTTATTATTTATTATATTTCTGTAATGATATGTCTGAAACATTCTTCCACATCCTATAACAGCACATTTTTTTTTCTTCATATTTTTAGTTTTATTTCAAAAAATATTATATTAAAGTAAAATCCAATTTTAAAATTCAAACAAAACATAACTTTAGATGTTAAAAAATATTTCAAAATGGGCAAATATTGATGATACTGGAAAATCTATCGCTTTTTGGAAAAAAAAAGGTTTTGTTACAACCAATAAAGAAATAGATCAGTTAATTCTTTTTAGCAAAAAATATAAGAAAAATGCAAGAATATGTATCCATAAAAATTTAAAATCTAAAACTCAAATAATGTTAAATATTTTAATTAAAAAAAAAGATGAAGAATTCACGTTGCATAAAAAAACTAATGAGTTTTATTCTATAATAAAAGGAAAATTAAATATTGAATATTTTGTAAAAAATAAATTAAAAAAATGTGTTTTAGATAAAAAAAATAATAGTTTTTTTTATATGGAAAAGAAAATTTTACACAGAACTTTATCAATATCTCCATATTGTTTATTTTTAGAAATTAGAGAGGGTGTTTTTTTACCATCTGATACAATAGCCAAAAAAATTAATGAAATTAAAAGAATTTAAAATAATTAAAGTTTGTAAAATTTGTAAATCAAATAATTTAAAATTAATTTTTAGAAATAACCCATCTCCAATTGGAGAAGAGTTTTTAAATATAGATAAAAAAAAAAAGAAACAAAAAAAATATCCAATTGATTACATGTGTTGTCAAAATTGTGGTCTTTTACAAATAAAGCATTTTGTTAATAGTGAACTTGTGTACCCAGATTACCTGTATGAAACTAAAACTTCTCCAACATTAAACTCATATTTTGAAAAGTCCTCAAATAAATTAAAAAAAAAATTAAAATTAAATTCTCATTCTTCTATATTAGAGATTGGAAGTAATGATGGTACTTTGTTAAAAAAATTTAAAAAAACTACGCAACAATTAATAGGAATAGAACCATCAAAACATATATCAAAAAAAGCAAATAATGATGGTATATATACAATAAATCAATTTTTAAATAAGAATTCAGTAAATGTAGCTCTTAAGAAAAACAAAAATAAATTCGATTTAGTTATTGCAACAAATGTTATTGCTAACATTGAAAATCTTCATGAAGTTTTTAAAAATATTAAAAAATTAATAAAAGAAAAAGGATATTTTGTATTTGAAACATTTTATCTTTATTCGCTGATAAAAAATAAAGTTTTTGACTTTTTGTATCATGAACATTTATATCTATTTGGTATAAAACCAATAGAATATTTATGTAAAATTTATAAATTAAAAGTTCATGATATTGAATTACTTCCAACTAAAGGTGGCTCTATACGTTTTTATATTTCTAATGCAAATCAACATCTTAAACAGTCAAAAAATTTAAAAAAATTAAAAACAATAGAGAGAAAAAATAAGGTTTATAATAAGACTTTTTTTCTTAAACTAAACAATAAAAGAGAATTAGAGAAGAATAAACTTATTAGTTTTTTAAAAAAAGAAATCTTAAGTAAAAAAAGAATAATTGGTTTTGGTGCATCAATTAGTTGCATAACATTTATATATGACTTTAAAATTGAAAATAAATTTAATTTTTTAGTTGATGATAACTCATTAAAGTTTAATTTATACTCTCCTGGATCTAAAATAAAAGTTTGCGACCCCTTAAAATTTAATTTTAGAAAGGATGATGTAATTGTAATACTTGCCTGGAGATATAAAAATATGATCTTATCTAAATATAAAAAAATATTCAAAAACAAAATTGTTTTAGAAGTATGGCCAAAATTTAAAATTTTGGTTTTAAAATAGAAGTTAAGTGTTATTAAAAGATTAAAATCAAAAAAATTATATGAATTATTTGGTAATTGGTAGCAACTCTTTTTCAGGATTTAATTTCGTTAAAAAGCTTTTAAATGAAAATCAAAAAGTAATTGGAGTTAGCAGATCTTCTTTAGATAAGGAATGTTTCCATGAAAAAAAGTATACCAAGAATAAAAATTTTAAATTTTATAAATTAGATATTAATTATAAAAATAATCAAATAATCAGTATTGTAAAAAAATATAAAATTTCAATTATTTTAAATTTTGCTGCTCAAAGCATGGTACCTCAAAGTTGGGAAAATCCTTTACATTGGTATAAAACAAATATAATTGCTCAGGTTGAATTAGTTGAAAAATTAAAGAACATTAATCATCTAAAAAAATATATAAATTTTACTACTCCAGAAGTTTATGGAAGTACAAAAAAGTGGATTAAAGAAAACAATTTATTTTTTCCAAGTACACCTTATGCTAATTCAAGGTCAACAATGGATAATCATTTGTTAATGCTATATAGAAATTATAAATTTCCAGTAATATTTACCAGAGCCTCAAATGTTTTTGGCCCAGGGCAAAAATTATATAGAATAATTCCGTACACAATTTTATGTGCTTTAAACAGAAAAAAATTATATTTAGTAGGTGGAGGAAAAAGTGAAAGATCTTTTATTGACATAGAAGATGTATCAAATGCCTTATACAAAATTTGTTTAAAAGGAAAGTTAGGTGCTACTTATCATATATCTACGAATAGACTAATTAAAATAGTAGACTTAGTTAAATTAATTTCAAATAAACTAAATATCAACTACAAAGATTTTGTAATTTTCAAAAAAGAGAATGCCGGTAAAGATTTAGCTTATAAGCTTAATAGTAATAAGATTAGAAATGAACTAAGATGGAAGGATAATATTGATTTAGATACTGGAATAGAAAAAGTTATTATTTGGGTTAAGAAAAATTTAGTACAATTAAACAAATCTCCTCAAAAATACAAACATAAGAGATAAAAAAATGAAAATATTAATTACAGGTGGTTGCGGTTATATAGGCTCAGTTTTGACAGAAGAATTAATTAAAAATAATCACTATGTCACAATAGTAGACACTTTGTGGTTCGGTAATAATTTAAAAAAAAAAAAAAATCTAAAAATAATAAAAAAAGATTTTAGAAAACTATCAGTATCAGAACTGAAAAAACATAAAATCGTTATACATCTTGCTAATGTTGCGAATGATCCTGGAGCGATCTTAAACCCTTTACTTTCCTGGAATATAAACACATTAGGAACAAAAATAATAATTGAAAAATGTATTAAGGCTAAAATTCAACATTTCATATTTGCAAGTTCTGGAAGTGTTTATGGAGTTAGCAAAAAAAGACGCGTAACAGAAAATACTGATTTGCTTCCAATATCTACTTATAATGAAACTAAGATGATTGCTGAGCAAATTTTATTTAATTATTTTAATAAAATTAAAATTCAAATCATTAGACCTGCTACAGTTTGTGGATTTTCAAAACGGCTAAGGTTAGATGTTGCTGTAAATCTTCTAACAAATCAAGCTATAAAAAAAAGAGAAATGACAATTTTAGGAGGAAAACAAGTAAGACCAAATATACACATAAAAGATTTTGTAAGGGTAATAATACATTTTATTAAAAAAAAATCTATCAACTCAGGTGTTTATAATGCTGGCTTCGAAAATTTATCAATTGTAGAAATAGCAAAAAAAATACAAAAGCTTATTAAATCAAAAATAAAATTTAAAAAATCAAATGACAAGAGGTCTTATAGGCTAGACTCTACTAAATTACTTAATTCAGGTTTTAGACCAAAATTTAATGTAAATTACGCAATTAAAGAAATAATTGAGAATAAAAATTTATATAAAGAGACAATTAACAATTATAATGTAAAAAAAATGAAAAAACTAAATCTTAAAAGTGATTAAAAATATTAAAACTATTACAAAAAAATTAAGAAAATTAATAATTTATTTAAATTATAAAAAGAAAACTGCACATTTAGGTTCATCTTTATCTTGTGTAGAAATAATTGCAATTTTATATTTTAAATTTTTAAAAATTAATAAAGATAATTTTAAAAGTGCTAAAAGAAACTATTTTATATTAAGTAAAGGACACGCAGCTTTAAGTTTATATGCCTGTTTATATTTAAAAAAAATAATTTCAAAAAAATTGTTAACAACATATTCAGATCAATTTTCAAGCTTAGAGGAACATCCAAATATAAAAATACCAGGAGTTGAATGCTCAACAGGTTCTTTAGGTCATGGTCTACCATTTGCATGTGGTTTAGCAATGAATAAAATTATATATAATAAAAAAAATAAGATTTTTGTTTTATTGAGTGATGGAGAATGTAATGAGGGGTCGGTTTGGGAAAGTTTTTTGTTTGCAAGTAAACATAAATTAAACAATTTAAATATAATTATTGATTTTAATCAATGGCAAGCAACAGATAGATCAATAGATGTACTAGATATTTCAAATTTAGAAAAAAAATTAAATCAGTTTCATTTTTCAGTATTTAGAATTGATGGAAATAATCTCAGAGATCTAGATAAAGTTTTAAAAATTAAAACTAAAAATACAAAAGTAATTATAGCTTATACCATTAAAGGCAAAGGTGTTTCATTTATGGAGGATGATAATAATTGGCATTATAGATCACCTAATAGATATGAAACTTTAAAATCATTTAAACAAATAAATAAATCAAATTAGAATGAGAAATGCATTTGCGCAAATAGTAACAAAACTAGCTCATAAGAATAAAAAAATTGTTTTATTATCTGGAGATATTGGGAATAGACTTTTTGATAAATATAAAAAAAAACACAAAAAAAGATTTATAAACTGTGGAGTAGCGGAAGCATTAATGACTGGAATTGCTTCAGGATTGGCTTCATCTGGATCAATTCCAATTACATATACAATTACAACGTTTAATACATTAAGATGTCTAGAACAAATTAAATTAGATGTTGCTTATCAAAAATTACCAGTAATTATCGTAGGAACTGGTGCCGGTCTTTCATATTCAGCATTAGGAGCAACTCATCATTCATTAGATGATTATTCAATATTAAAGTGCATCCCAAATTTAAATATTTATGCACCAGCTGATAGTATAGAATTAGAGTCAGTGCTAAATAAGGCAGTAAAAGATAAATTACCTACATACATAAGAATTGGAAAAAAAGGAGAAAAAAACTTTTCCAAAAAAAAATCAATTAAAGCTAATAAAGTTAATGTTATTAAAAAAGGCTCAAAATATTTAATATTATGTGCTGGAACTACAATATCTGTAGGAAATGATTTAATTAATTTGATCAAAAATAAAAAAGATGTTGAACTTACAAGTATATGTTCAATTAAACCATTTGATAAAAACTATTTTATTAAACAATTTAAAATAAAGAAAAAAATTATTTTAATTGAAGAGCAAATGAGCAACTTTGGTTTTGGAAATTCATTAAAAAATTTTTTATATGAAAAAAAAATATTTAATAAAAATTTTTATGTTTTTGGTACACCTGAGAAATTTTTAAAAGGTTTAGGAAATCAAAATGAAGCAAGGGAAAGTTTAGGACTTAATGCAAAATCAATATATAATAAGGTGTTTAAAAATAAGTGATTATAGGTATAGACTTTGATAACACAATTATTGACTATTCTGAATCTATTAAAAAAATTATTAAAAAGAAGAAATATTTAATAAAAAAAACAAATCCAACGAAAGAGGATTTAAAAAATTATGTAATTTCAAGATATTCGGAGGATGATTGGACAAAACTCCAAGGGGAAATTTATGGTAAATATATTAAATATGCAAAACCTTCAAAAAACTTCCTAAATTTTTTAGATTATTTTAACAAAAAAAATTATAAAATTTGTATAATAAGTCATAAAACCAAGTTTCCAATTGCGGGAAAAAAAATCAATCTTCGTAAAGCAGCAAAAGATTGGTGTGCTAGAAATTTAAATTCTAAAAAATATTTTTATGAACTTTATTTTGCAAATTCTGTAAATGAAAAATTAAAAAAAATAGAAGAATTAAAATGTAATTTTTTTATTGATGATTTGGAGCATTTAATAAAAAGAATAAATAACGATATAATTAAAATTTGGTACTCATCACAATCTAAAAAAAAAAAAAATTTTTTGTTTCTAATAAATGGGACAATATAAAGTCATTTATAATAAAAAAAGTAAAAAAAAATTTTCTACTTAAACATCAAGGTTTTAATAATTTAATTTTTTTTGATTATAAAAGGAGAAATTTTATAAAGTATTTTAAATCAAATGATTCTTTTAAGAGGGAGCAAAAATTTTTATCAACTTATTCAAAAAAAACTAGTTTAATTCCAAGTATAAAATATATAGATAAAAAAAATAAAATATTAATAATGAGTGAAATTAAAGGAACAAAAGTAAAAAAAGTTGACAAAAATTATCTTAATCAAATTTATAACTTTATAGGTTTTCTGAACAAAAATTATGAGAAAATTTCAAAAAAATTTCGTAATGCTAAAGATCATTGTATTGATATTAAAAACCACATCAAATTAGTAGAGAAATATTTACATAAATTTAAGATTAAAAATTTTAAAAATAGAGAAATAAAAATACTATACAAACAATTAAATACCGATTTTCAAAAAGAAAAAAATAAAATAAGAGACTTAAATAATTCAAAAAATTCAGATAAAATTATTATTTCACCATCAGATTTTGGTTTTCGAAATTCATTAATAAATAAAAAAAAACTTTATTTTTTTGATTTTGAATATTCAGGAAAAGATAGCTTGTTAAAACTTTTATTGGATTTTTATAATTGTCCAGAATACAGAATTACTAACGATAATATTGAATATTTAATAAAAAAGTTTGAAGCTAAATATAAAATTAAAATAAAAAAAATTTTTATTCTATTAAAAAAAATAAATAAGATTAAATGGACTTTTATAATTTTGAACAGTATTTTAAAGCCAGATTTTAATAAAAAATTAGTCCTAACCAAAGCAAAAAGATATTACGAATTATAATGTATATAGATCTATTATCTGAGTTACATAAATCTACCCGTAGAGATTATTTAGGAAGGGTTAATGACAAAAAATATCCAAAAGATGTTGCTGCTAGACTAGCTAAGAAATGGGGTTATCATTATTGGGATGGCGACAGAAGAATTAATTATGGAGGTTATCGATATATTCCAGGGAGATGGAGATCTTTGGCAAAAAAAATAATAGATTTTTATAAAATTAAAGATGGAGACAGAGTATTAGATATAGGATGTGGGAAAGGATTTTTATTATACGAAATTTATAAAATCAATCCTAAAATTAAAATTTATGGTGTCGATATTTCCAAATACGCTTTATCTAAATCTAAAAAAGAAGTAAGAAAAAATTTATTTTATTGTTCTTCGGATAAACTTCCATTTAAAAAAAATTATTTCAAGTTAGCATTTTCTTTAAATACTTTGCATAATCTTTATAATTATCAATTATTTGAAAGTTTAAAAGAGATTCAAAGAGTTGCTAGAAAAAAATATATTTGCGTAGAATCTTATAAAAATGAAAAAGAAAAAATGAATCTTTTGTATTGGCAAGTTACTTGTGAGGCTTTTAATACTCCAAAAGAATGGCTCTGGTGGTTTAGAAAAGCTGGTTATGATGGAGATTATTCTTTTATATACTTCAAATAAACATGATTAGAAAAATGAAATCTGCTGTTTTATTTAAAACAAATAGTAAATTAAGATTATTAGATATAAATTTTAGTGACAAATTAACAAAAGGACAAGTTTTAGTCAAAATAAGTTTCTCAGGAATTTGTGGCTCACAAATAGGAGAAATTAAAGGTGTTAAAGGGAAAGATAATTTTTTACCTCATTTACTTGGTCATGAGGCTTCAGGAATTGTAGTTAAAGTTGGAAACGGAGTAAAAAAAGTTAAAAAAAAAGATAAAGTAATATTACATTGGAAAAAATCTAATGGTTTATCTGCTCAAAATCCAAAATATTTTTTTAAAAACAAATTGATTAATGCAGGTCCAATAACAACTTTTAATGAATATTCAATAGTACCAGAAAATAGAATAACTAAAATTCCAAAAAATATTAATTTACGTGAAGCTGTTATTTTTGGATGTGCAGCAACAACAGGATATGGAGTAGTAAACTATAACGCAAAAATAAAAAAAAATAATTCTGTTGTAGTTTTTGGATCAGGTGGGGTTGGCTTAAATATAATAATGTCAGCTAATATTAAATTAGCAAAACAAATTATAGCTTTAGATAATTATAAAAATAGACTTGAATTTTCAAAAAAATTTGGAGCTACTAATATAATCTGTACTAAAAATAAAAGTTTAAAAGAAATAAAAAAAAGTATTTTAGAAGTCACTGGAGATAAAGGCCCAGATATATTCATTGATAATACCGGAAATGTAAAAATAATTGAGTTGGGCTATGAAATAATAAATAAAAAAGGGAAAATTATATTAGTTGGTGTACCAAATTATAAAAAAAAAATTAAAATTTATACTCTTCCACTTCATTTGGGAAAAAAAATAATTGGATCTCATGGTGGTAGTATATATCCAAAGAGAGATATTCCAAAAATAGCGAATAATATAAAAAAAAATAATATTGATTTAAATAATTTCTATGAAAAAACATATACACTAAATAAAATTAACAATGCTATTAGTGATATGATTAGAGGTAAGATTAGTGGTAGATGTCTAATTAAAATGTAAATATTAAGATTTAAAATAACTATTAATATGAAAAAAATAATTGGACTTTGTCATGGTGTTTTTGACTTGATACATTTTGGTCATATAGAACACTTTAAGTTTGCTAAAAGTAAAGTAGATTATTTAATTTGCTCTATAACAGATGATAAATATGTAAACAAAGGTCCAGGCAAACCAATTTATTCAAGTGAGGAAAGAATAAGAGTTTTACAAAGTATAAAATATATTGATAAAATTATTCTTAATAAATTTCCAACTTCAGAAAATATATTAAAAAGAATTAAGCCTGATATTTATTTTAAGGGAACGGACTATAAAGATAATAAAAAAGATCTTTCAAAAAATATTTATAAAGAAAAATTTATAGTAGAAAGCTATGGTGGAAAGATAATATATACGGAAACCCCAACATCTTCTTCAAGTTTAATAGCGAACAATTATTTTAATTTTATAAATCCAGAGTCAAAAAAATTTCTTAGACAAATTAAAAATGAAAAAATAATTGATAAATTCAATTATAATTTTATAAAAAACATATCTAAAAAAAAATTACTGTTACTTGGTGAACCAATAATCGACTCTAATGTTTTTGTTCAGACTACAGGGAAATCAAATAAGAATAATATTATATCTTCTCAATTCTTAAGAAAAGTTGATTATCCTGGGGGGACAATTCTTGTTGCAAATTTATTGAAACGTTTTGGCTGTAAGTTTGATTACATTGTTCCAAGTAATAAGACAAATATTTCTGTATTGAGTAAACTTTTAGAAAAAAATATTTCTCAAATTAAAATAAAGTCTAATCAAAAAATAATTACAAAAACTAGATATGTAGATGAATATTCAAAACAAAAATTATATCAAATTAATAGTAATGAAATTAAAAATAATAAAAATAATGATAATTATATTTTAAATGTTAGTAATTTTATAAAAAAGAATAAAAACAAGTATGACGGCTTTATATTTTTTGATTATGGGTATAATTTGTTTGAGGGTGAGTTACTTAAATTAATTAATATTTTAGAAAGAAAAAAAATCTATATTAACTGTCAAACAAATTCATACAATTATGGCTTTAACTTATTTACAAAATTTAAAAAATCAAAATTAGTATGCGTTGATGATATGGAATATAGACTTGCAATGAAATTACAAAAAGGAGTTATAGATATTAATACACTAAAGAGTCATACCAGCAAAATAAAACAGTATCAAAATCTTATAATTACCCAGGGTAGATCTGGAAGTTTACATTTCGATAAAAAAAATATTTCCAGACATTTTTCGATAATGCAAAAAACAACTGATACAATTGGTTGTGGAGATATTTTTTTTACTCTTTATGCCTTGATGGATATAAGTAGAATATTCAGTTTAGACGAAAAAATGTTGTTTTCACATTGTGCAGCTGGATTACATGCAGCCGAATTTTCAAATAACCTTACATTAAATAGGAATTATTTGATGAACGTTGTAAGTTCAATATTGAAAGTATAGTTGTATATCTAAAATTATTTAAAAGTATTAGATTATAAATGAACTCTTTTCTCGACTTTATAAAAAGACAAATAATTCAAATTAGAAATGGAAATTTGTTGACTTTAAAACATAAGTTTAAAGTTTCAATAAATTATATTTTTTTACTAATAAATATAATTTTATGCTTTCCTCTTTTTTTAGCAATGAGGATTTTTAGTAAGCTGTTGATTGTAAGATTTGGAGAACTACCATCAAGACGTATAGGTCATCTTGCTCCAGATATCAATGTTCATCTTTGTAGAAAAAAAAAAAGACGGAATTATTTAGACATATACTATTTCGAAAAAAAACCGGTATGTAATTATGCGTTAATTAATATTTTAAGAAGATATATTAGAATATATCCTAGATTAATTATTTTACCATTTGTTTTTCTAAATAATTTAAAATTTTTAGGAAGTCCAATTCATAAAATAAAAATAAATGATTTTTATACTGGTCAAGATCTTAGAGATAGAGATGTAGAAAAACAAATAAATTATTTTAATAGTAAAGAAATAGAATATGGAAACAATTTCTTACAAAAATATGGACTTTCTAAAGATGATAAATTCATATGTTTAATTTGCAGAGATGAAGAGTATGTTAAAGATTTATTTTCTAATAATTATGACAATGCATTTAATTTAAAGGGGGATAATCATTCCTTTAGAAATGCTGAAATTGAAAATTTTCGATTAGCTTGTCAACATCTAATAGATGAAGGCTATTATATTTTTAGGATGGGCTCCAAAGTATCTAAAAAATTTCAAATAGATAACAAAAAATTTATTGATTATGCTACTTTAGGAATAAGATCTGATTTTTTAGATATTTTTCTAAGTGCAAACTGTGATTTTTTTTTAAGTACAGCATGTGGGTTAGATTCTGTAGCAGAGATGTTTGATAGGCCAATTTTAATGGTAAATCAAAGTTTAGTTGCTACCATTAGATCAACTAATAAAAAACACCTAACAATCCCAAAGCATTTTGAGAGTATTGCTGAACAAAGGAAATTGAATCTTAGTGAAATATTTGAATATAATTTGGCTTTACCAAGTAGTCATGAAATTTTTGAAAATAAAAAAATCAAAATTAAAGAGAATTCACCAATTGAAATAAAAGATGCGGTTATTGAAATGTTAAAATTAAAAAAAAATAACTTTGAAACATTACCTTCAGAAAAAGAAATTCAAGAAAAATTTTGGAAGATTTATTTACATAATATCAAAAAATATAACTTTTCTTTTTATCATTCTAATTTTAGAAAAGGAAAAGTAGGAACTAGTTTTCTAAAAAAAAATGATAATTTTCTAATTTAAATCTAGTCAATTAATTATAAATATTAAATTATTATTTCAATTATATTATAATTTTCTAATTTTAAAAAAACATTATTTTAGAAAGACCAATAAAGTTTATGATTATTTTAAATTATTTATTGATTATTAATTCAAACTTTTTCATTAACATATCGTTTACTTTTTTAGAACCAGCTAAACTCAAATGTGTTTCATCAAAATAAAAAATATTTTCTTTATCATTGGAGGCACAGCTATTTTTTAAAATAGTATTACAAAATACTTTGTGAGGATAAATTCTATAAATATTTTTATTTTTTATGGAGTCAAATAATTCAAAAGTGGATTTTGAAAAATTAAAGTATTCCTCTATAGGCGTACTGAATATCTTATCAGCCTTCAAACTCTCAAGTTTAAATAAATTTTTAATATGATTGTTCAATAATTTTCTGTTAACATTTATGCCGACCTCGTGTACAGGGTAAATTAACAAAATTTTGTTATTTTGAGATAATTCATTAATTATATTTTTAAAAGACTCACTTAGACTTTCAAATTTTCCATTAGATTTATATTTTTGCTTCCAACTTATGTCGTCGTTTTTATCTAAATATAGAGGCATACTTGCATGAAAAATTATAATTGAATTTGAATTTTCAAGAAGTTTCTTTCTGAGACTCGCAAAATATTCAACATTACAATCTTTATCTATTTTTTCTGATTTTTTTTCTACGAGATTAAAACCTGGAAAAAACCCACATGCACCCATTAGATAAGTTGTGAAACTGAAGTTTTTTTTGATAATTCTATCTTTTAAATCAAAACCTAATGCTGCTGCATGACTATCACCGACAAGAAATACTTTTCTATTAGAACTTAAGTTGAATTTACAACCATCTTTTTTTTGAAGGCATTGTTGCTTATTTGAATTTTCTAATAATTTATGAGATTCTTTATTTACAACAGTTTGTAAATTTTTAGGCATTCGACTTTTGTAACCTTCGTTATAAATAATAAAACTTACAAAAATAACGACAATTAAAATTAAAAATATAATACCTGATAGTATTTTATTGAATTTAATTTTCTTATTTCTAAAAGGTTTTTCTATAAAAAAATAAGAAAAAATGGATATAGTAATAATTGCAAATCCCATGATAATTTTTTTTGAAACTTCACCAGATGTTATTTCAGTAATTCTTGCGAATGCGAAAATTGGATAATGCCACAAATAAAGAGAATAAGAAATAAGTCCAGTTCCTACAAATATTTTTGAGGATAAAATTTTATTAAGAATACTTTTTTTATCTATGAAACAAATAATTAAAATTACTCCTAGAATTGGAATAAGTGTTATTATTGAAGGATGTCTTACAGAATGATCGAAATATACAAAAGAAATTAATATAAGAGAAAATCCTAATAGAGGAAAAATTTTATATGAATTTTTTTTTGTATTAAAATTATTAAAAGTCTCCTGATAGGCTACCAAAGATCCCAATAGTATTTCCCAAATTCTAGATGGTAAAATATAAAAGTTTAGTGAACTAAAATTTTTACTTCCTATTTCAGAAAAAATAATGCTCGAGATTATTAAAAAAAGAAAGATTGAAAGTAAATATTTTTTAAAATATTTAAAAGAAAAAAATAATAATATTGGAAAAAATAGGTAATATTGTTCTTCTACTGACAAAGACCATGTATGTAAGAATGGTTTGTAAAGGCCGTTAAGCGCTGAATATTCTTGTCCAGAAAAATAAAAATATAAATTTGATGAAAAGCCCAGTGAATAAGCAATTGATTTTGCAAAATCTACAAAATCTACCGGGGTCAGACTTATCCATGCAAAAGGTATAGATAAAATTATTACAAAAACTAGGACTGGAATAATTCGTCTAATTCTTCTTTCATAGAAATAATAAAATGAAAATGTTTCAGAATAATTCAATTCTTTTAAAATAATTGATGTGATTAAATATCCTGAAATAACAAAAAAAATATCAACTCCTAAAAAACCACCTTTAAAAAAATCATAACCAAATAAATTTATTTCTGCATGATAGATAATTACTGCAACTACCGCTATTGCTCTTAGTCCATCTATTTCTGGCCTATAGTTAATTTTCATTTTTTTAATATACTTGTTTTTTTTTAAAATAAATTAATTACTATTAATGAAATTAACTATTTATTTGATGAATCAGCTTAGTTTTTTTAATTAAATAATATTTGTTAACCTAGTTAAAACTATTAATCGAATTTATATTTTTCCTCATAATATTTTTTATTATTTCTCATTGCCTTAATTCCAATCTCATTTTCACCTGGTCTTGGTTGTGCAATGTATGTTACCTCATTCAAATAACCAAAATTTAAACCTACTTTAATCATTCTATCTTGAACATCTACATCATGTATTCTATTCCAACTTCTTCTCCAGCAATTAATATTTCTCTCAAAAAAGGATAAATTCGATGTGTAAAGCCAAGTTTGATGAGTACCTATTGGTGGTTTTTCATTTAGATGATTTTTAATTATTTTTTCTCCATTTCTTACTTCAATATGTGAGCTAGATACAAATTCAAAATTGTTACTCTGTGCAAAATTTAATAATTTTTCTAAATGATCTTCCGTCCATAAATCATCATCATCAATATGTGAAATCCATTCACCTGAAATTTTTTTTAAACCAAAGTTTGTTGGGATAACAGAATGACATGCCCAATGATTATCTAAATTTGATGGATACCTCTTTTTTCTTGAAATCTTGAAAAATTTTATTCTTTCATCATTAAATTTTTTAACTGTGCTTTCAGTATTGTCTGTACTTCCATCTGAAACAATAATTAGCTCAAAATTTTTATATGTTTGATTAAGTATTGTTGGTATACCAATTTCTGATAGTATTTTACATCTATTGTACGTTGGCATAATAATACTTATCAGAGGATTTGCTTTTTTTATTAATTCTAAAGATTTTTTTTTTTTTAAATTATAGAGAAAGCTTTCTTTTAAAAAATATTTTGTAGTATTTAACTTAGAAAATAAATAATTGTAAAATTTGCTCATAACCAAAGACCTAAAAATTTTTTTAGATTTTAATGATTTCCACTAAAAAATCATTTACAAAAATTATAATATAAATCTAGTTGATTTATAACTAAAAAGTTTTATACAACAGGAGTATGCTAATACAAAATAAAAACTTCAACTATAAATCTTTGGGTGATGAAGATTTTAAGTCAATTATACTAAAAAAAACTTTTATTAAATTTACAGAAATAAAGAAAAAAAATTTTTTAGATTGCAACTTTGTGGATGTTGATTTTGGAGAAACTGATATTGTTGATTGTAAATTTATTAACTGTAATTTTTCAAATTGTGCATTATTTCATACCAATTTTCAAAATTGCACTTTTGAAAATGTTAATGGATCTGATTTTGATTTAAGAGCTGGCCTCTTAATAAAAAATATTTTTAGTAATTGTAATTTTTTTAATTCATGTTTTAGAGGCTCAAAACTTATGGATAATAATATAAGTAATTTTTTAATAAATAATTGTGATATGAAAAACATTATTTTTGATAGTAATAGTTATAAAAATGTATCGTTCCTTTTTTCTAATTTATTTAAATCTACTTTTAATAATGAAAATTTAGAAAGTTTAAGCCTAAAAAATTGCAATACTTTCTTATGTATTTATAATAAAACAACTGGAGTTAAAACTTTAGATGTTGATAAATACTCAATTATAAATTAAACCTTATATCTTATATGAGACCTATATATCAAAACACGGTAATACATATTGATGTCACCAATGCATGTTGGTTGAAATGTACAAATTGTACAAGACACGTTGGTCATCATAGGAAACCTTATTTTATGGATTTAGATTATGTAAAAAAAGCAATTGAGTCCTTGCAAGAGTTTCCTGGTAGGATTGGTTTAATGGGGGGCGATCCAACATTACATCCTAAATTTGATAAAATATGCAATATGTTTAGCGAGATGATCCCAAGAAGACAAAGAGAATTATGGACAAGTGGTTTTAATTGGACAAAGCAAAAAAATTTAATATTTGAAACTTTTGATGATGATAGAATTACTTATAACGATCACTCAACACCGGGAGGCAAGCATACTCCTCTGCTTGTATCAATTGAAGAAGTTGTGGAAGATAAAGAATTGATGTGGAAACTAATTGATAATTGCTGGATACAGGAACAGTGGTCAGCATCAATAACTCCAAAGGGAGCTTTTTTTTGCGAGGTAGCTGCTAGTTTAGATTATTTATTTGATGGACCAGGAGGTTATGATCTAACGAAAGATTGGTGGAAAAAAACTCCTGAAGATTTTTCAGATCAAGTTGAGAGATATTGTAAAAATTGTTCTGGAGCACTACCTATGGCAGGCGAGTCTGATGGCCAAGGTGGAAGAGAGAAAGCTACAATCGATACTGTTTCACCATCTATGTTAGAAAAATTAAAATCTGTAAAATCTCCAAAGATAAATGGAAATAATTACAAATTATTCAATAAAAAGTACAATAAAGAAGATTTAGAAAAATTTACTCCTGAGTGGAATCCATCTAACTTTAGACCGTTTGTTGCAAGAAAAGATACTGATTATGATAAGAAAAACCAGGATAGAATTGTCGATGTAACAAAAAGTGGTAAATTAAAATAAATTAGTATCTCGTATTATTTATATATTTTATAAGTCTTTTTTTTGGTAAATCTTTACCTTCTCTCAACTCATTTCCATATTTTAAGTCATAAAGTATTGATAATATTTTAGCCAAAAATTTTTTTATTAAAGAAACACCTATTAATTTTTTTAATTCATCTTTTTTTCTAATATTGATTAAACCCAGTTCCTTTGCGGCAAAATTAAAGCCCTCGGTACCAGATAAATAAGTTTTAAATAAAGAAGGATATTTTTTTTTATATATTCTTATCATGTTCTTTTCTATTTCTGAATAATACTTAAATCTCTCGTTACTATCGAAGTAGATTTTTGTGTTTTTTTTTAAATACATTCCATAAAATAATGATGTAGAAAATTCTCCACTTACTACTGTATTATGTTTATTTATTTCCTTATAAAGTCTAATTAATGAGAATTTATCTGTTCTGCCTCGAACACAACAAACTATTCTCCAACTTTTTTTTTTATAAATTTCAATATCTTTTTCATTTAAATCATAATAATAAAAACAGACAGTAAAAGGACCTTTAAAATCTTTTTCAACACTTTCAATTAACTTTTTATGATTTGTAATATGATCCAAATCTTGTGAAGAGTGAGAAGGAAAAACGATTGTTCCCATTGAATTCTCATTTTTTTTTTTCTTATTAGTTCTTTCTTTAAACATCTTACACAGATATAAAAAAGGCGCACCTATAGCATGGACATTTAAATTATTTTTTACTTTCATTCTATTTTCAGCAACTTTTGACCAGCACAAAACAGGATAAATTCTATTTTTATAATTTGTATTAATATACTCTGATATCCACCCATGTTGTAAAGAAGCATAAATTTCTCTATCTTTTAAGCCCATATATTTAAGCAAAATATATCTATGTCCATACCAATTATTATCTGGAAACATATTTTAAATTTATTTAAATTAATATTAAATTACAAACTCCAACCATCATCAATTATAATGTTTTGACCATTCATAAACTTAGATCCGTCCGATAAAAGAAATTTTACTAACGGATTTATATCCTCATAATCTAGAAGCCCCTTACTTAAACAAGATTTTTTGTATCTCTTAATAAACATTTTTGGCTGATTATTTTTTATACCACCTGGACTAATACAATTAATTTGAATGTTTTTTCCTCCATAAAACTTTGCTAGGTATTTAGTTATTGAAATTATACCTGATTTTATTGCACTATATTCTATTGGGCTATTCATTTTTAAATCTTTATAGTGCTCGAACTTTGGAGTAGAGAGACCTTGAATAGAAGATATATGAATTATCTTTCCTTGTCCCTTTTTAAGAAAATATTTAATAAATTTTTGACTATATATTATTGAACCTCCTAAATGATTTACAATATTTTCATTTAAAGATTTTTGATTTAATTTTTCAAAATCTTTATGCCAATCTTTAGTTTTTGGGTAACAGCAGTGGATTGTAAAATCTATTTTTTTGAAATTTTTAACTCCAAAATTAATAAATTTTTCTATGTCTGTTGATAAACATAAATTAGACCTGTAAAATTTAATATTATTTAACTGAAGTTTTTTTTTTATAGTTTTATATTTTTTGATATTTATATCCCCAATTAAAACATTAAAATTTTTTGACAAACTTAAAGCTAGACTTAGACCAATTTTTCCTAGTCCACCTGAAATTGCAATTGTTTTTTTTTTCATAATTTAAATTATTTTAAAATAGTAACCTAGCAAGTTTATAGTCAAATTTATCATCAATATCTAATGAATACTCTTTGGAAATTTCTTGGAAACTTGCTTTACCAGAAAATAAGTTTTTATTTTTGAGTACATATAAAGGTTTAAATATATAACATACTGTTGTTAAATCATAACACTGTGGAGCATCTTGTCTTCTATAATATTTTTTTCCTTTTATAGTTATTGCTGTTTTAATTTTATTGTTTTTTTGTTCAATAATATTGAAATAAGGATTTCTTGATGATTTTGTGGCTGTAAAAAGAATATCTAGATCTTCCTTAAGTACTTTATTTATACATTTTTTAACATCATTCACTTTTCTTAAAGGAGAAGTGACAGGTAAAGAAATTATGTAATCTGGGTTAAGTTTTATTTTTTTATTTAAAAAATTTATAAAATGTCTCCAAACATAAATTTCAGGAGTATTATCTTTTGCAAGTTTTTTAGGTCTTAAAAAAGGTACTTTGGCACCATATTTTATTGCTTCTGCAGCAATTTTTTTTGAGTCTGTTGAAACATATATATCTTTAATAGATTTAATTTGTTTTGCATGCTCAATAGATATTCTAATTAAACTTTTTTTGCCTATTTTTAATAAATTTTTATTTTTAATTCCCTTTGAACCACCTCTAGCACATATTAAAGTAATAAATTTTTTCATTTAGAAATCAAATTTACTCGATTTTGATTACTTAATATACTTTAATAATTCAATAAACTTAATAAATTAAAAATGTAGTAAATATTTTTAAATTGTCTTATTTAAGTAAAATAAGTTTTTTAAATAAAAAATTTGTAATACAAATAAATTAATTATTTAATGAAAAAAAATATTTTAGAAATAATCAACTTATTAAGTCAAAATAATGAATAATTTGAAAAACATAACTTGGTGTAAAAATTGTCTAGCAATGTCAACAAGGCCTAGAATTTCATTTGATGACAGAGGCTATTGTAATGCTTGTATTTGGAGTAAAAAAAAAAAAAATTACAATTGGAGCCAGAATTTAAAAAAACTAAAACAATTTACTAGAAAAAATTTTACTAATAAAAACACATATGATTGTATTGTCCCTGTAAGTGGAGGAAAAGATGGATCTTTTGTTTTTGATAGAGTAAAAAATAAACTTAAATTAAATCCTCTTGCAGTAACAATTAATCCAGCATTGCCTCAAAAACTGGGAAAAACAAACCTTGAAAATTTCATAAATTCTGGAGCACCACTAATTGAGGTTAATCCACCTTACGAAATAATGAGAAAATTAAATTTTTTAGGTTTTAAATATGCTGGCTTTCCATATTTTGGTTGGCTAACAGCAATTCATACAGCAGTTTTTAGAATAGCGCAGAACTTTAATATTAAACTTATATTTTACGGTGAAGATGGTGAGTCAGAGTATGGGGGTGTTACTAAAAAAGAAAATAAAATATTTAATGATGTTAATTTTCAAAAAAAATATTACCTTTCAAATTATTTAGAGATAATTCTAAAAAAAGCTAAATTAAAAGAAAAAGATCTTTATTTTTTTACATATCCAAAAAAAATCAATAAAATTATGCTTACCCATTATTCATGTTTTGAAAATTGGAATCCATACACAAACTATTTAATAGCAAAAAAAAAGTATGGTTTACAAGAAAATAAAAATACAAATATTGGTACTTTCTCAAATTTTGCACAAAACGATCAAAAACTCTATGCACTTCATACATATTTAATGTACATAAAATATGGATTTGGGAGAGCAAATCAAGATGCATCTATAGAGATTCGAAGAGGAGCAATGAAAAGATCCCAAGGTATTGAGTTAGTAAAACTGTATGATAATCAGTATCCAAATTTATTTTTAAAAGATTATTTAAAATATTACAAGATAACAAAAAAAGAGTTTGATAAAATTATAGACAAATGGGCAAATAAAAAATTATTTTATAAGAAAAATAATAGGTGGTATCCTAAATTTCAGATTAAATAAATGATCTCAATATTAGATTTAGAAGTTGGTAACGTAAAGTCACTTGAAAATTGTTTGACGTATATTGGTATTAAATTTAAAAAAATAAAGTCAAAAACTGATATAGAAAATGCCAAAAAAATAATTATTCCAGGTGTAGGATCTTTTGATTTTGCTATGACATTCTTAGAAAAAAAGAATTATATTGGAAGTTTAAAAAAATTTGCTTTAGTGCAAAAAAAACCAATATTAGGAATTTGTATTGGCATGCAAATTTTTTTTAGTAAAAGTGAAGAAGGAAAAAAAAGGGGTTTAGATTTTTTTGATGGTTCAATTGTTAAATTAAATGCATCAAATAAATATAAGGTTCCAAATGTAGGTTTTGCCGAAGCAAAAAAATATGATAATTCTGGTATTTTTCAAAATATAGATAAAAATTTGAGCTTTTACTTTACGAATTCATATGGATATAAATTTAATAAAAGTCATCTTTTTAATAATAAATGTATTATTCAACATACTTTCGATTTTTTTGGAGCTGTTGAAAAAGATAATATAATTGGGGTTCAATTTCATCCAGAACTCTCACATACAACAGGACTTCTGATACTTAAAAATTTTGCAAAGATGTAAATGAAAAGGCTAATATTCACGTTATTATATAAAGATGGCTATTTCATTTTAAGTAGGAATTTTAGAAATCAAAATGTCGGCAAACTATCTTGGGTTTTAAAGAACTATAATTTAGAAGAAGTAACAAACTTTATTGATGAACTCATAATAATTGACATATCTAAGAAAAAAAATAAGTCTAAATTTAATAAAACCATAAGTGAGATATCAAAAAAAACATTTATTCCCCTAGTTGTAGGAGGTGGAATTGAAAATTTAAAAGATGTTGAGGAAGTATTAGAAAATGGTGCAGATAAAATTTTAATTAATTCTTTATTTTACAAAAATCCATCTGTTTGCAAAGACATAGCTAAAAAATATGGAAAGCAATTTTTAGTCGCTGCAATAGACTATAGTTTTGAAAATGGATTTAAACTTTTTATACCCAAAGATAAAATTTTTATTAATATGAAGTTAGAAGAACATTTAAATAATGTAATTCTATCAGGAGCTGGTGAAATTTTACTTCAATCAATAGATAAAGATGGAACAGGGAATGGACTTGACAATAAAATTTTAAAAATTCTCAAATTAAGAACTATGCCAATTATATTGATGGGAGGTGTTGGGAACTATTCTCATATTGCAAAAGGATTTCGCTTTAAATATTGTGACGCAGTTTCAACAGCTAATTTGTTTAATTTTGTTGCTAACGAGTTTGAAATAGTGAGAAAAAAACTTCAAAAGTCTTTTATCATGCCAAAAAAAAGTAAGTTAAAAATTCAGAATTTAAAAAAAAATTATAATTAATGAATAAAGTAATTTTAATAATTGGTAAAAGTCAAATTGCTTTAAGACATTATTCTATTTTAAAAAAAATAAATAAAAATTTTATCCTATATTTTAAAGATAAAAATAATAAAATTTGGATTTATAGAAAAGATAAATTTTTACTAGAAAAAAAAAAATTGTTAGTCAATGAGTATTATTTAGTTTTGATTTGTACTCCTTCCAATACCCATATAAGGTATTTAAATTTATACTATCAAAAGTCAAAATTTATATTTGTTGAAAAGCCACTTTCCAATAGTTTAAGTTCTCTTGAAAATTTTAAAAGAAAAAAAATTGAGACTTCAATTAAACCAAAAATTTTAATTGGTTACAATTTGAGGTTTTCAAAAGCTCTATTGAAATTTAAAAAAACGATTAATTATAAAAAATATGGGAAACTCTTATATGTAGCTTGTCAAGTAGGTAGATCTTTAGATCAATGGAGAGATAATAATTTAAAATTGGCTGCATCTAATAAAAAGAAAGGTGGAGGAGTAATTTTGGAGTTAAGTCATGAGCTAGATTATTTAAATTGGATTTTCGGACCAATTGCAGTTTTATCGTCAAAAATTAATAATTTAAAAAAATTTAACTTAAATGTTGAAGAAAATTATTTTGCAATTATTAAATCTAACAAGAATATTATAATTAATTTATTGGTTGATATGGTAAGGTGTGATCCAAAAAGATTTTGTGAAGCTATTTTTGATAAAGCTACAATTAGATTAGATTTAATTGATGGTTCAGTTAAAATAACAAATAATAAAACATTCAAACTTTATAAATATGATAATGATTTAGATAACAGTTATAAAAATATGTGGTATGATTATTTAAAAAATAGCGAAAAAATTAAAACTAAAGATACAATTAATAGCTCATTACAAATTTTAGGTTTAATTGAGACAATTAAAAAAAATAAATAAATAAACATGAAATTAGTAAATTTAATCATTATTTTTCATAATTGTTATTGAATTTTTAGAATTACAATTTTAAATGTTTTTAGATAATAAAATTAAAACCTTAATAGGCTCTGATAAAATAAATAAATTTTATCTAATAATTTTATTTACAATATTAATCGCCTTAATAGAAACCTCAGGAATTGGTATGGTTATACCATTGGTTCAAATTGTTTTGAATCCAGATTACGTTGAGAAAATTAAAGAATATATCCCATTTTTTCAAGATTATTCAAATTCAAAAATGATATTTATTTTTTTATTAACTCTTTGGTTAATTTTTATAATCAAAAATTTATTATATCTATTTTATATTTATATTAGCAATAGATTTAATCAAAATATTAGAAGAGATTTAGCAAATAAACTCTATCATAATTTTCTTAATCAACAATACAGCTTTCATCTGAAAGTCAGTTCAGTTGAATTGGTAAAAAATATAAATATAGACCTTGAGGATTTTAGGTTTGGTATGTTTCATTTTTTCGTTGGTATAGCTGAAGTATTCATTACATTATTTTTGGTTTGTCTCTTGTTAGTTTATGATTTTTATTCAACGTTAGTCATCATAACTTTATTTTTAGTGGTAGTAATAATTTATAATTTTTTTATTAAAAAAAAATCAAAAAAAATTGGTGAACAAATTTTTGATACAATGACCTTTTTACAAAGACATGTAAAAGAAACTCTTACGAATATAAAACTAATAAAAATTTTTTCTTCTAAAAAATTTTTTGAAAAGGAATTTAATTCTTTGAATAAGAATTATGTAGATAGCAGATTAATGGTAGACGTAATAGTAAATGCTCCTAAAGCTTTGATTGAGTCTACAGTAGTAACTTTAGTTGTGCTCTATTGCCTTTTTTTTTATGAAGAAAATAGTTCATCTAGTCTTTTTTCATCAATTGGTCTTTATGGTTTAGCTTTTTTTAGGTTAATGCCAGCTTTAAATAGAATGGTTACAGCGTACAGTTATAAAAATATTTTAATGCATACCATAAATAAACTTTACGAAATTGATAATAATTCTAAATTAGAAAAGAGCGTAATTCTTCAAGATGTTAAAAAAAATCAATTTGGAATTGAAAATATTAAAGTAGAAAATGTATCATTTTCTTATAATGATAAAAAAATATTAAATTCAGTAAATTTAAATATAAATAAAAATCAGTTTGTTGGGATTATCGGTGAAAGTGGGGCTGGGAAAAGTACACTTCTAAATTTAATTTTGGGTTTATTAAAACCAAATACAGGAAAAATATTATATAACAATCATATTAACATTTTTGAAAATATTGATAGTTTTAATAAGAAAATAAGTTATGTGCCCCAAAATATAACTATTTTGGAGAGAACTGTTAAAGAAAATATAGCATTTGGCGAAAATGAAGAAAATATAGATTTGGAAAAAATAAAAAGAATTATAAAAAAAACAAAATTAGATAGTTTAATTAACAAAATGAAAAATGGTCTAGACTCAACTATTAATACAGATAACCTCAATATTTCTGGGGGAGAACTGCAGAGAATAGGTTTGGCTAGAGCTCTATATTTTGATAGCGACTTATTAATCTTAGATGAAGCCACAAATTCTCTTGATATTAAAACAGAAAATGAAATCTTAGAGATGATTTATGAAAATTTTTTAGGTAAGAAAATAATTATATTTATTACACATAAATTTAAAAATTTAAATAAAACTGATTTTATTATTGAGCTAAAAAATGGTGGCATGAAAAGTATTAGGTATCAAGATGATAAAATTTAAATAGTTTATATGCAGCTGATTTTGATTGAATTAAATGAATTGAATTTCAAGTATGCGGAAAAATATTTTAATATTGAAAATATTCAAACCATAAAACAGATAAGTGATAAACTTATAAAAACTAAATCTGAAGAAGAATATAAGTTGTTAGAACCATGGATACAGTGGCATACAATTCATACAGGGTATTCTGCAAAAGATCATGGAATTTTCAGACTAGGAGATGCGATTTATTCAAAAAAAAAAACAAATATTTGAACAATTAGAAGAGAACAATTTAAAAGTTGGATCAGTATCAGCAATGAACACAGTAAATAATTTAAAAAAACCGAGCTATTTTATTCCTGATCCTTGGACAAATACTAAGTGCGATGAAAGTTTTTTTTCAAAAATTATTACTTCACTTTTAAAAGATACAGTAAACAATAACTCTTTAGGAAGATTTAAAATAAAAAATTACATATATCTTTTATTAATATTTTTTAAATTTGTGAGAATTAAAAATTATTATATGTTTATAAAATTATTTTTAAAATCATTTAATGGAAGATGGAGAAAAGCGCTTTTTTTAGATTTATTAATTCATGAAATTCATATTAAATTATTAAAAAAAAATAAACCAAATTTTTCCTGTGTTTTTTTTAATGCAGGCGCTCATATTCAACATCATTATTTACTTAACTCTCTAGCAAATAATAATTCTTTTAAAAATCCAGAAAAAATTTTAAAAAAAAATCAAGATCCATTCAAAGAAACTTTATTAGTATATAATCATATTTTAAAAGATTATATTGACTCAAAAAAAAATATAATTATAGCAACTGGATTAACTCAAACAATTATCAAAAAACCACATTATTATTATAGATTAATCGACCATGAAAAGTTTCTAAAAAAAATTAATGTTAATTTTTTAGATGTAGAACCAAGAATGTCCAGAGATTTTTTAATTAATTTTAACAATGATGAAGAAAGAGATGAAGCCTATAATAAATTAAAATCAATAAAATTAAATAATTTAATATTATTTGGAGTTTTGGAAATAAGGCCAAAATCAATATTTGCTACTTTAACCTATAATCTTGAAATTTTAAGTAATGATTTATTAAACATAAATAACACAGAGATTAAAATATTTGATGAAGTAGTATTCGTTGCTCTTAAAAATGGTGAGCATAACAGTGAGGGTTATTTATTTGCAAATAATGAAATTGAAAAAAAATTCGAAAGTCAAAAAAATTTAAATGTTTCGGACATAAAAAAAAAAATAATAGATTTTTTTTCGAATAATTTGAATGACTAATTTTTTGAGCAAATCTAAAAAGGATTACTTATATATATTAATTTTATTAATCCCAATATTATCTATTTTTTCAATTTTTTTACTTGAAGTTGCTTTAATAATTATATTATTCAATTTTTTATTTTTTAGTGTTAAAGAAAAAAATTATTATTATTTTAATAATTTTTTCTTTAAATTTTTTTTAGTATTTTACTTATACTTATTGATCAATTTTTATATTCAAGTGGATCAAATAAAATCTTTATCAGTAATTTTTTATTTTAGGTACGCTTTATATACGTTGGCAATATATTTTTTTCTAGATAACAGACCAAATTTATGTATTGATTTTATTAAAGTTGTATTTGTTTGTGTAATAATATTAGGAATAGATACAGTATTTCAAACAATATTTGGTTATAATATTTTAGGTTTTGAGATAATTGAAAAAAATAGACCCTCTAGTTTTTTTGGAGATGAATTAATTCTTGGAAGTTATATTTTTAGATTATTACCTTTTATATTCATGTTTTTAATTATCAATGATTTGCATTTTCATAATTACTATAAGTATTTATTAGTATTTATCTCTTTTCTAACCGTACTTTTAAGTGGTGAAAGAACTAGTATAATTTTATCCATATTTTTACTTTTTTTATATTTGTTTCTGCTTAGAAAAAATAAAATGATCAAAATTTTAAAATATGCATCAGTAATTTTTTTAATTGCTTTGACTACAATTTTATTTTTTTCAAAAAAATATCAACAAAGATATATTTTCGAGCCTATAAATGATTTGACTTATGATTATTCTACAACTCAAGATTTACTTAGGGGGTATGATCATAAACCTAAAATAATATTTTTTTCTGGCTTACACCATAATTTAATGGTTACAAGTTTAAGAATATTTAATGATAACAAAATATTTGGTTCTGGACCTCGTAGTTATAGAACAGTATGCGAAAAATATAAGATAAATAGATATAGTTGTGACACTCATTCCCATAATTATTATTTACAGATCTTATCAGAGACTGGGTTGATAGGTTTCTTATTCTTGGTTTTTTTATACTTAGTTACATTTAAAAAAATATTTAACTTATCGAAAAATTTAAATGATTCAAATCATGAATTAAAAATATGTTTTTTGACCTTTTATTTAGCGGCCTTATGGCCCGTGATACCCTCAGGAAATTTTTTCAATAACTGGCTTTCAATTATGACTTATTTACCAATATCATTTTACCTATTTATAGAAAAAAAAAACTCTAAAATTTAAAATTACATACTAAATATTTTTTTAATCTTTTTTTTATTTCTATCATTTAAAATTTCCTTATTAAAAAAAATCACTAAAAATATTGTCTGAATAATTATAAATAAACAAAAATATAATAAATACATGTTAGTTTCTCTTACTGACATTTTTGTTTGAAGTTTTGTAACAAAATTCATATCAACATTTGGATTGACTTTAGAATATGATTCTTGGGATTTAATTTTTTCTATTATTTGCAATATACTATTAATATATCTAAGATTATCTTCTCTATCTTTACTTGACGCGATGTTTTCTTCTGTTCCAATTTTGTTTAATTCGTTTTTGATAATTTTTTTTAATATATTTTCAATTTTTTCTGTTTCAAATTCTATATCTTTATAAAATAAATAGCGCATAGAATTCGCTTTTATAACTTCACCAATAATTTTCTCATATTCTTTAATTTTTTTATCAATATGTTTTTCACAATTTTTGAGCAAATCTTCACTATAAGCAAACATTGATATTTCAAGATAAAGATCCTCATATTTTACTATAATATTTGGATTTACATCATTTTCTCTTACTAGAGTACAGGGGTTATTATCATTAAACCCCAAAAGGTCTCTAGATAATTTTGATATAAATTTTGGAAATTCACTTTCAGATCTTTTTGTTACTTGTTCTCCTAATAACAAGTAATTAATATTCATTGATCTACCAATATGTTCATAAGACAATGTATAATACAATCTCTCATTAAAATTTGATTTTATTAGATTTCCAATTAAAACTGTTAGGATGACACTAGAGAATATAGATAAAAAAAATTTGTTATTCATTTTTTTGTTTTTAAAGAAGAGTTCTTAATATATTATTTTATTAATTAAAACATATTATTTTCTAGTTTTTTAAAATTGATACATATTTTATGATATGCCACTCTCTTGGTTTCAACCGATTTTTATTTATTCATTAATTTATGATATAGGAACTTATTTAGTTCTTTCGTATTTTTTTTTTTATTTATTCAAGATAAAAATTATAAATATTAATTATCTTATTTTATCTTTAGTTTTTTTATTAACTCCATTTTTTCACAATGATTTTTTATTTGATGGAATTTCAGCATTTCCTGATCAAAGTAAATATTTAAGTTTATCTAGTCAAATTAGAGATAATCCCCTGATCCTTTTTGATAGAGAATTTACTAGCGATTATAGATTAAAAGTGCTGTTCAGTTCGTCATTTTTTGCATTTTCACCAATTTTAAGTCTCGAAACCTATAAAGGAATATCATTATTTAATAGGGCAATTTTTATATTTACATTAATTTTTTTATCTCAAAAAAAATTTTTAGATAACTTAAATTTAATAGTATTTTTATTAGCACCATCATTGATGCTTTATTCTTCGATAGCTCTACGTGATAATCTTGTAATAATTTTAATGTTTTGGTTTCTTTATTTTTTCTACGAAAAAAAATTTTTTTCAACTTTTTTAATAATATTTCTATTATCAATCTTAAGATTACCTATCCTGGCTGTTATTATAATTTTTTTAATATCAAATTTTGTCGTAAAAAATGAAGAAATAAAATTAAGTAATTTAATTTTTTTATTAATAATTATAACTTGTTTAATTTATTTTTTTTCGGAACTAATAGCTATTAAATTAAATTTTTATAGAGAAGGTTTTTTTAAGGAAGAGTTTGGTGCATATAGAAATATAAGCTCTAATATTGAATTTCAAAATTATAAAATCAATTATAATTTTTCGTCTATTCCTTTAATTTTGAGTGGATTTTATAATTTTATGTTACCGCCATTTTTAAAGGGGAAAATAAGTTTAATGTATTTTTTCGAGTTCTTAGAATCTTTTTTTGTTTTTATCTATTTACTATTTAGACTTAAGTTTAAAACAAATATAAATATAAATATTTTAACTAAATGGTTTTTTGTATTAATATTTTCGTATCTATTTTTTTCAATGCTAGTATTTAATGATGGAACTATGCATCGCTATAAGACTTCAATTTTATTTTTTGTTATACTTGGGTATTTTATTAATGAAAGGAAAAAAATTTAAAGTGATAATTTTTCATTTAATAACAAGTATTGACAAAGGGGGCGCGGAAAATCATCTATATTCTCTAATAAAGAAACAAGTTGAAAGTAATGATAATGTTTATGTTATTTATCTAAAAGGTAATAACTATTGGAAAAAATATTACAAAAAAATTGGGGTTAAAGTTTTTAAAATAAACTTTGAAAACAACATCAATATATTTAACCTAATTTCTGTTTTTATTAAAATACAAAAATTAATACTGAAATATAATCCAAAAATAGTTCATGCGCATTTATCTATTATGGAGCTGATTGGTGCAATCCTTAAATATAAATTAAGAGGAAAATTTAGATTTATTGTCACAAAACATTTAGATAGTTTTTTTTTAGAGGCATCATTTGGTCAAAAAAAAATAATAAATGGCTCAAATATTGATAAATTTATAATAAATCAATCTGATAAAGTGATATGTATATCGAAACAAGTTAAAAATTATTTTAAAAAAAAAATTCCATATAATAATAAATATAAATTAATTTATTATGGTTTTAACCCTCAAGAATTTAAAAATTCAAAAAATATTAAACAAAAGTTAATTGATTTAAAAAAAAAATATAAAATTAATAAAGGTGAAAAAATTTTTTGCAATGTAGCTAGACACGTGAAACAGAAATCAATTCATGTTATTTTGAATGCATTTAGTCTTTATTTAAAAAAACAAAAAAAATCCAAATTAATTCTTGTTGGCAAAGGTCCCGAGACCGTAAAATTGAAAATAATAGCAAATAAATTAGGAATAGGAAAAAATGTAAGTTGGATTAATAATTATGAAAATATAAAAGATATTTACACACTTAGTGATGTATTTATTTTATCATCTAAATATGAGGGTCTTGGTCTAGTTTTGTTAGAAGCAATGGATAGTCAAATACCTATAATTGCTACTAATGCCAGCGCTATACCTGAAATAATAATAAATAATTATAATGGTTTACTATTCAGAGCGGAAGATCATAAAAATTTAGCATTAATGTTAGAAAGAATTCATAATGTTAAGTTAAGAAAAAAATTTATTAGAAATGGTTCTATGTTCTTAAAAAGCAAATTTAATTTAAATACCATGGCTTTACTAACAAAAAATGTTTATAGGAAATAATTAGTGAAAAAGAAGATAGCTTATATTTTAAACCATTCCGCATTTTTTTACTCACATTTGATCGATGTTGCTTTGAATGCTAGAAAAAACAATTATGGTGTAAAATTATTTTGTGGATCAGCATCTTCAAAAAAAATGGAAATTTTTGCTAAAAAAAAATAAAAAAAAATAAAATTGAAATTTCAGAATATTATTCAAAATCTTCAAGTGTCAATATTCTTAAAGAGATAATAGGCCTTTTTCAAATTATAAAATTTATTAGAGAATATAAACCAGACATAATTCATTGTGCATCACCAAAAGGAATAATTTTTGGAGGAATAGTTGGAAGATTACTTAAAATAAAATCAATAGTAATTTTTAATTCAGGTATGGGCTTTCTATTTTCAAATAATTCAAATTATTTATTTAACCTAATTAAATGGATTTATATATTTATTCTAAAACAATTTATTATGAAACATAAAAATAAAAAAATAATTGTAGAGAATAAAAATGATTTTTCTTATTTAAAAAAAAAGTATAATTTAAAATTTAATGAAATTAAATTAATTAAAGGCGCAGGTGTAGATTTAAAAAAATATAAATTTATAAACAAAAATAATTCAAAAAATATTTTATTACCTGCCAGAGTAATTAAAGAGAAGGGTATAGAGGAATTCATTTTAGCCTCTTTGTCACTAAGTAAAAAATATCCAGATTGGAATTTTATTGTAGCCGGGACCTTGGATTATCAAAAACAATCAAACCTTACTAAAGAAAGAATAAACAGTTTAAATAAAAATAATTTAGTAAAATTTTTAGGTTATGTTAAAGATATGTCTAAGTTGTATAAAAAATGTTCAATTGTATGCTTACCATCTTATAGAGAAGGCTTTTCTAGAACTCTGCAAGAAGCTGCATCTATGGGTTTGCCAGTTGTTACGACCAGTGTAGTTGGATGTAAGGATTCTATTATTCCAAACGTTACCGGTTTACTTTGTAAAGCTAGGAACCCAAACTCACTTGAAAAGAAATTATCAATTCTTATCTCAAATAAAAGAAAAAGATTAAAATTTGGAGTTAATGGACGTAAATTGGCTGAAAAAGAATTTAATTTGAAAAATGTAATTGATTCAAATTTAAACATATACAATAATTTAATTAAAAATTTAGAGATTAAATATAAAAATTCATAATGAGAAAATTTTATATATTTGTTTGTTATTTATATAATGTTATTTTTTCTTTTTTAGAAAAAATCTTTCTTTATAATAAGCTTGATAAAAAAAATTTTTCAAAATTATTGTCTGATGGTTTTGAGACGGTTAAACTCTCAAATATTTTTGACATTCAACCCCCCGAGAAAGTTATTAGAGTAAATCCATACATGACAAAAGATATTTTGGATAAAAATTTTCTAAATCATAATTTAAAAAATTTTTTCGAAATAAATAATCTTAAAGAAATTATTTCGAAGAGAACAGGTTACAACTATTCAATTGATTACATTATATCTTATACAACTTTTAAAATACCAAAAGCTGAAAAGGATAAAGAAATATATGCAAACCATTGGCATTTAGATAAACCTTTTTCAAAAAACACACTTAAAATTATAATCCCAATGAGTTACCAGGATTATTATAACGGAGAAATGAAAATCTTTAATTTAAATCAAACTAAAAAACTAAAAAAAAAAAATATAAACTTTGATAATGAAAATTATATTGAAATGAGAAATAAAGAGAGTGAAATTTTTTTATTTTTCCCCAATTTGTGTTTTCATAAAGCAGGTAATCCAATTTCTAATGAAGGAAGAAAACAATTGATGATGCAATTAAATCCTTCAAAAAAATGGTGCTTAAATGAAAACTTATACGAAAAACAATTTAATATAGAGCCAAAATTTCCTTTCTTTAATTATATTAATGATAACAAAAAATCATTATAACTTTAATTATGGTGTATTTTAATCAATTACTGTTTCTGGTTTGTTTAAATTTTTTTATAATTTTTTTTTTTAATAGACTCAGCATAATCTTTAATCTTTATGACTATCCATCAATAGAGAGAAAAAAACAAAAAATACCTATCTCATTATTTGGTGGATTTATTTTTTTAATAAATTTTTTATTTTTCGTTTTATTTGATTTTAAATTCAATAATAAATTTTTTTTTGTATTCAATTG